>JADMIO010928652.1_pt1 | contig 19671 bp, 17 predicted proteins | sample 8958161 | NCBI WGS metagenome assembly JADMIO01 (sample SAMN16585339, study PRJNA669376) | soil metagenome | isolation source: Crop rotation soil | place: USA: Cullars Rotation, Alabama | collected 2011
CGACAACTTGTCCACGTGGAATTCTAAGCTTAGGATCCCAATGTGCTGGAAAGTGCCGCGATCGACGGCGGCTTGATCCGTGACCGGCCGCTGCGGATATGCGACGAATCCTCCCTGACCGGGAGGACCACCGCCGCGTCCAGCCGCGGCACCCTGCCCTCCCGCTTGCGCGAGAAGCAGGGCACCGCAGTAGAGCGAGACGGCGATTGACAGGTAGACCGCAGAGCCGCTTCTACGCATCGACACTCCTCGAGACGGACGAACGGTTAGTTCGTCGCGTTCTCTTTCGGACGCGCGATGTCGTGATAGAGGCGCTTGCCGTCCGGCATGATGACGTAGAAGAGCGACGCGCCCTTCGAACCGTCCTTCAGCGGATGCGCGACGACCGTGATGTCATCGCCGGCCTTGAACGTGGTCTTGTTCCATCCCTGGCGGCCCATGATGTTGGTGCTGCCGCCTTCGATGTCCCACGTGCCCACCGTCTTCGGATCGACGCCGGCGCCGGGATCGACCTTGATGACGATGTGTGAGTGCGGGTTGACCCACTGGTATTCGACGACCTTCCCCTTGTAGGTCACGTTCGTGTCCATCGCGAACATGGAGAAGGAGTGGTGAGCGAACGCGGGAACGGCCGCGAGGGCGAACGCCGCGATCAGAACCGAGCGAAACGCGAGCTTCATATGCTGGCTCCTGTCAATCGAACTGTGCCGTCGGACAAAAGTGCAGGTGGGTATTCTCACGCTTTTTGCAACCGGTTACAAGCTCCCCATCGTCGGGTTTTCTTCGGTATTTCCGCGGCAACGAGGTGCTAGTATTTCGGCCCTGATGCGCACAATCACGCTGTCCGTCGCCCTCTGCTGCGCCCTGCTCGCGCCGGCGGCCGTTGCCGCGCAATCTTCGCAGAATCCGCTGCAGTTGAAGCCCCACCACGCGACCGCGGCCGTCGCCGATCTCGACCGTGCCGTGCGCTGGTATCAGCAGATGCTGGGATTCACGGTCATGGACCGCGGCGACCGTCCGAACGGGATGCGCTTTGCCGACCTCGCGCTACCGGGGTATGGCATCGGCCTCGTGCAGAATCCAGGGGCGCCCGCGCCGTCTGGCGAGGCACGCAGCGGTTGGGTCCATATCGTCTTCTCTGTTCCGGATCCCGCCGCCGCGTATCAGCAATTGAAAGCGAAGGGTGCGAACGTGACGGTGCGCGGCAATCCTTCGCCCGCGCAGATCACGACGTTCCTCCTCCACGATTCCGAGGGCAACGAGATCGAAATCGTGAAGGAGTAACGGTCTACTGCAGCGTGAAGTTGTAAAGGATGTCGCCGGCGGCGACGATGAGCTGCTGCTTCCCATTCAGCATGTACGTGATCGGGGTGTTGCTGACTTCGTCGGGAAACCCGGCATGCCATAGCTGACGTCCCGTCGCCGGATCGTACGCCACGATGAAATTGCCGGGCGCCCCCGCAAACACGAGATGCCCCGCGGTGCTCAGCAGGCCGCCCATGTGTTCCGGCCGGGTTGGGTTCCATTCGGAGCCTGCATACCGGTGGATCCACCTCGCCTTTCCGGTCAGCGGATCGAACGCGCGCAGCGAGTCATCGATCCCGCCGACGGCGTGCGACGTGTGGCCCGCGCTGCCGAACGCCGGACCGTCGACGTCGTACTTGTAGTGAATCTCGTATCCCTGCGCGGCGTTCATGTACATCAACCCCGTATCGGGGTCGTATGTCGGCGGCGCCCAATTCTGCCCGCCGCCGTTGTTGGGCGACACCAGCGCGCCCCCTTTCGTTGATTCCTTCTCGGGATTCGGAATCGGCTGGCCGTGATCGTCGAACCCCTTGAACCAGTTCGCCGACTCGATATACGGAACCGACAGGAGGTTCTGCCCAGTCACGCGATCGAGCAGGAAGAAGATGCCGTTGCGGCTCGCCTGCGCGAGCAGCTTCCGCGGCTGGCCGTTGAACGTGGCCTCGAACAGCACCGGCACCTGCGTCGCATCCCAGTCGTGCGTGTCGTGCGGCGAGCACTGGAAGTACCACACCATCTTTCCGGTGTTGGCGTTCAGCGCGACGATCGAGGCCGTGTAGAGATTGTTGCCCTTGCGCGCATCGCCGCGATACACCGGGTTCGGATTGCCGGTCGGAACGTAGATCAGATTGAGCTGCGGATCGTAGGTGACCGGCGTCCATGGCATGCCGCCGCCGTGCTCCATCGCGTACTCGTCCGGCCACGAGTCCGCGTTGGGCTCGCCTTTCCGCGGCGTCGTGTACCACTTCCACTGAATCTCGCCGGTGTCCGGATCGCGCGACTCGAGCCATCCCGGGACGTCGAGCGCATCACCGCCCATGCCGAGAATCAGGTGATTGCCGATGACGATCGGCGCCGCCGTCGCGAAATATTCGCTTCGCACGTCGACGATCTGTTTGTGCCACCGCTCCTTGCCGGTCGCAGCCTCGAGCGACACGACGTACCCGTCCGGCGTCTCGAAGTACAGCCAGTTGCGATACATGCCCATGCCGCGGTTGCCGATATGGTCGCCGCCCTTCGTGCGCCAGAAAAAGTGCCAGATCTCCCGGCCCGAGGCCGCATCGATCGCCCACGCGTGATCGGGCGCTGACATGTAAATCACGCCGTTGACCGCGAGCGGGGTCGCTTTCAGCAGCCCGCCCGCGAGCGCACCCGGGCCCAGGCGAAACGCGACCGCTTGCGGAACGGCTCCGCCGGCAATCGCACCCTGCGTGTTGGTGTTGGCGCGGTACAACCACGACAAGGTGAGCTGCTTCACATTCGCCTGGTTGATCTGCGTCAGCGTGCTGTAGTGGCGTCCCGAATAATCGCCGTGATACGTCGGCCACGCATCGACGGGCGGCTTACCGATCAGCGAAGGATCGAGCTGGCCCTGTGCATGAACCAGCACGCTCAAGGCCGCGGCGCCAACGATGACGAAGAAGCTTCGGAACTTCATTTCAACCCCACAAGGTAGGCGGTTGCATTGTGCATGTCGGCGTCGTTCCATTTGAGGAACATGTCGCGATGCGCCTGCAGCGGATCGTGCACGTCGACTTTGGGAACGTCGTTGTCGCGCTGGAACGTCTGTCGCGCGCCCGCATCGTCGACGAGCGTGACGTAGAAGTCGGTGATCGCGACGAGGCGTCCTGACACGGGGCGCCCTTTCGGCGGCGTCACGGTGACGGTCATCGGCGGCGGCGGTGTCTTTCCGCCGCGGCCGCGCGGATCGACCATCCGCTCCTGCAGCGTTGCCGGATCGTACTTCGCACCGATCCCCTTGAAGTCGCCGGCCGGCGAGTGGCACGTGCTGCAGCGGCCGGCACCGTTGAAATACGCCTCGCCTGCTCTCGCATCTCCGACAACGATGGCGTTCGGGTCGAGCGCTTTCTGCTTCCGCGCCTCTTCGACGACGGTATGGAGGAAGGCGGAAATATCACGCGCGGCGTCCGGCTGCAGCGCTGCAAATGCCGGCATGCCGCGCTCGGGAATGCCCACTCGCAGGAAATCACCCAGCTCCTTGCCGTTGTCGTCGTTCAGCACCTCGAGCGAGCGCGCGAGATCCGGCCCCTCCGCGCCGCGCGCGTCGGTGCCATGACAGAAGCCGCAATTGGCGCGGAACGTGTCGCGGCCGCGGTCGACTGCCGCCGTATCGACAGCGCGTGCAGCAGGAGCGGCAGGAGCAGCAGGACGCTGCGCCTGTTGCGCCATCGACCCGCCGCCGGCCGCAACGAGACCGAGGGCGGCAATCGCGACGGTGAGCTGAATGTGATTCGTCATGACTATGGCTTCCGTGGAACGTAGACCGGCATCGAGTCTTCCCAGCGGCTCTCGGTGAGCTGACGGACGTGCGAACCGTCCGCGTCCATGATGAAGACGACGGCGTACGGCTGCGGCGAGCTGTCGTACATTTCGCGTTCGTCCTTGAAGCCGGTACGTGTGCTCATGAAGAAGATGCGCTTGCCGTCGGGAGTCCACGTCGCGTGGCCGTCGGTACCGGGCGTGCTCGTCAGCTGGCGGACGTCGCTGCCATCCGGCTTCATGGTGAAGATGTCGAAGTCCTGATCGTTGCGCTTCTGCCGCGTGAACAGGATCCGGTCGCCGGCCGGCGAGAAGAACGGAAAGTTGTCCCACTCGGTGCTGAGCGCTTTGACCGAGTGATCGCCGAGGTTCATCAGGCGAAGGCCGCGCTGCTCGACGTGCTTCTCGTCGTAGCCCCAGACACGGTAGACGATGGATCGCCCGTCGGGCGACCAGTTCGGGAAGCCCGCGTTGGGCAGGTTCTCGGTCAGCGCGCGCACGTTCGAGCCGTCGGCGTTCATCATCTTGATTTGCGCGGGCCGCTGATTGCGGCCGCCGAAGAACGTGCCGAAGCCGAAGACGAGCTGCGTGCCGTCAGGCGACCAGCTTTGCGACATCGCCGCACCGGTCGGGTCGAAGAAGATGCGGCGGCGGCCGCTGTAACCGTCACTGTTCCAGGTCGAGATCGATGTTTGGGCGTTGCCGATCGTCGAGGCCAGGTCCGTCGTGGCGAGCACGCCATTTTTCGAGAACTGCGGGAAAACGTCGGTGTAGCGATACTCGTAATCCGGGTCCCAGCTGTAGAGCAGCTGCCCCTGCGGCCGTGGCGCGAAGTTGTGCCGCTCATACACGACGAGCTTGCCATCCGTCGACCATGCGGGCGCACGCACGGCGCCGGCAATCCCCTTCGCTCCGTCGTTGTACGCGATGCCTTCGATGACGCCGGCGTCACGCGGAACGGCTTTCATCAGAAACCCGATTCGATTGCCCGGCAGAAACTGCGGCTTCACCTTCATCCCGGGCCCCGACGTGTGCTCGACGCGCGCGCCGGATGCGATGTCGACCGAGACAATCTGGGAAGCGGTTCCGGGTGTCTGCCCGCTCACGGCCGTTGACGTGAGCGACGTCTCGTAGAAGATGACGCGCCTGCTGTCCGCCGACCATTGCGGCGTCCCGGCCGATACGTTCCCCTGCGTGAGACGCTTCAGGCCGCTGCCGTCGGGATGGATGACGTAGACGCTGAGGGTCTGCCGATGACCGGCGCCAGCGCCGTTTTCGTGACCGGTCCATTCAGTGAGGCGATCGGATGAAAACGCGATCCATTGCCCGTCAGGCGACCACGACGGGCGAAAGAATCCATCCGGCTTGCCGTTGGTGACCTGCACGTCGCTGCCGCCCGTGACGTTGTGCGTTTTTTTCGTCGCGAGCTCCAGCACCCAGATGTTCGTCTTGTGATCGGGGCTGCGCGTCGAGACGAACGCGAGCTGACTGCCGTCGGGCGACAACGCTCCCTGGTCGTCGAGACCGGTGTAATCCGTCAGCCGCTCGAGGCCCGATCCATCGGGATGCGCGCGATAGATGTCCGCCTGGCCGTACCCGGTCCGCTCGGACGTGAACACGACCCACCGTCCGTCGGCTGAAAAGGAGGCTTCGTAGTCGAAATCGGAATTGGTGAACAGCTTGCGTTCGCCGCTGCCGTCCGCGTTGGCGACGAACAGCTCGATCGTCGACGGCCCGATGCGATTCATCAGCATCACGCCGCGGGGCGCGGAGATGACGCGGGCGTCGCCGCCACGCAGGCGGCGAGCGCCGCGACGATCGACCGAACGTGGCGCGTCCGGCGTCGATCCATCACGGTGTCTGCTTTGGCGGTCCTGAGAACAGCTGCGTTCTCACGTCGTCGTACGGATCGCAGACGGCGTTGGGGCGCGCTTCGTAGTCGCGAGGCAGGCGCGCGTAGCGCAGCTCGTACGTGTGCGGTGTCTTGAACACCTTCGGATCGGTCCACGTCGACATCACCTGCAGGACCTGGCCGTTCTTCAGCAAGCGGAACCGCTCGACCAGCTTCGAGTCAGGCGTGCGGAACCCGCCGCCCGGGATCCCGAGAATGCCGTTGTCCGGGTGGAACATCGTCGTTTCGACGATGAGCGTGTCCCCTTCCCAGTGGCCGATCGAATCACCATTCACACCCGCTTCGTACTCATCGGCGGGAATGTGCTTGGCGCGGTCGAGATAGATCCAGCGGTTCTGCGCCGCGCTGTACTCCGGCATGATCGTCATGATGGTCGGCGTGATCCGGATGTCCAGCGGGCGCGTCAGCAGCATCAGGTTGGGCAATCCGAGATTGGCGCACCAGCGGTAGCCCTTCGCGTCGTGCGCGGCGATCTGCGCCAGCTTCTGTCGCGTGACGGTTGGCGCGAGACTCGCCGTCGGGATGTTGCGGCCGTCGTGACCGTCAGGTGGCAGCTCCCAATAACCCGACAGATCCTTCGGATCCACGGGCACGACCGGAGCGGCAGCGCCCCGTCCACGGCCCTGCGCCGACAACGGCGCGATCGCGGTGGCTCCGATGCACGCCGCGGCGGCGATTCCAATCAGTCGCAATGTCGTGTTTCTCACGCGCGCACCCTACTTCTTGTCTGACGGCTTCTTGTCCGTCGCTGCGTCAGGCTCCACCAGGCGGGTGGACGTGTAATTTTCCGGATGATCGATGCTCGCGTCGCAGTAGTTCTCGTACGCGTAGCCCGTCTCCCACCGTTCAAAATTGATGTCGTAGGTGTGCGGCTTGGCGTACACCTTCGGATCGTTCCAGGTGTAGGTGATCGTCAGCTTCTTGCCGTCTGGCGAGAGCTTGAACACCTCGGTGAGCTGGGTCTCCCGCTCTCGCCACCCGCGACCGAACGCCGTCATGCCCGGCGCGAACCCGGTGGTCGTCACGACGAGCGTGCCGTTTTCGAATCGTCCGACCGAATAACCGCCGGCGGTCGGTGTGATCCGCGACACATCCGGCATCTTCCTGTCCATGTAGATGCGCCGTCCACCTGCCGCGCCGTCGCGCGCGATGACCACTTCATCGCGTGTCGCGACGATTTCCATTCCCGCAGAGTTGATGTCGACGCCACCAAAACCACCGCCGCCGATGTTGCAGTGACCCGCCGTCGGCGATGGACCGCCCGCCGCGGCGACCGCCGGCGTCAAGTACGCGCCGTTCGGCAGCCGCACAACCGGCGGCGTGACCGTCCCCGCCGTTCCGAGGCCTTGATCCTGCGGAGGCGGCAGCTTGGCCGCAGCCTCGGGAAGAAGCTGCGCCTTCGGAAACAGTTCGTCGATCCCGCCGTAGCTCCCGCCGCCCTCGGTGTCGAGACGATTCCAGAGTCCCGAAATATTCGGGATCATCGGAGCCGCGGGTTGCTGCGCGCCAGCGCCGACGCCGAGCGTCACGATGAGCAGTGCGGCCTGCGCGATTCGTTTCGTCACGGTTCTTCCCTTTTTATTGGCGGCAATACGATGATGCAGGGGTGCCGCGGCTGGCGGATTATAGACGCCTCTGTAACCGGTTACAAATGTTCATCTGGTGAGGCAAACCACTTCGACCAATAGAAGGTCATCGGCACGTCGCCCGTGTTGACGACGCCGTGCAGCGTGTTTGCCGCGCAATACATGACGGCCCCTGCGCTCACCTGCGTGATCACGCCGTCGCATTCGATTTCACCGCGCCCCTCGGAGATGATCAGAAATTCCTCTTCAGGGTGCCGATGCGGCGGATGCGGACTTGCTCCGGGTTGAAGCACCGCCATGCCGGCACAGACGCCGCGCAACTGGTCGGTTGGTCCGTTGTAATGGACGAAGACGCGGCACCCGGGTTGAATCTCGGGTGCTATCGACTCGAGATTGCGGACTCCGTCGAGTAGCTTCGGCGCGTTCGTCGCAACCGTAACGTCCGTGTTAGTCATTTCCGTTGCTCCCAGCCTCCCCAATCGAGCCAATCATAAAGTCGATTGCGAATGGAACACTCGGGCGGGTTAGACGGCGGCGGCGGCGATGAATGCACCAACGCGCCGCGCGCAGATCGTGCTGGCCTCGAGCTTGTCACCCGATAGCCCTCGCCAGTGCGTTTCGAGGCTGAGCCACCCGTTGTAGCGATCGCGCGCTAACGCGTTCACCTGCCCCGCCCAGTCGATGCTGGTGCCCGGCGGCGCCCACACAGGACGTCCTCCATCGAGCGTGCAGTCCTTCACGTGCACGTGTGCAAGACGCCCCCGCGGGATGAGGCCATACCCGTCGGGAAACGGCCGTTCGCCGAGGATGAACGCGTTGGCGGGATCCCAGATCAACTGAAGACTGGCCCGCGGCAATCGCTCGAGCACGCGCGCGGCTTCGGCGGCCGTCCCGACGTTGCACGCGAATTCGTTCTCGAGACCGATCGTCACGCCGCGTGTCGATGCCTCGTCGGTCAGTGCCTGCAGCGCCGCGATCACACGCGCTTCGCACGCGGGAGGATCGATCGTGCGCCAGTACGAGAAGACGCGGACAAGCTTCGCACCCGTGAGATCCGCCAGTTCGAAGATGCGCCTGGTCAGCCGCGGCTGATCCTCGAATGTGAATGGCGATCCGAAGACGTCCTGCTGGAACCGCTCGTCGATCGGCGGCGCATCAGGCAACACGCATTTCAGCAGCGGCGAGGCCAGCGAGACGATCGGCATGCCGCGCCGCGCGGCCGCATGCACCGCGGCCCGGACCTCATCGTCGGAGAGATCGACGATGTTCCTGCCGCCGATCGTGCGGAGTTCGACACCGGTGACGCCGGCAGCCTGCATCGCGTCGAGCGCGACGTCGAGGTCCGCCGAGAACTCGTCGGTGATGGCCGCCAGCCCGATCGGCGTCGCGAGACCCGGTGCTACCATACGCTCCGATGGTGATCGGAAAGAGCGTCGAGACCGGCTTCCTTGCCGACGCCGACATCGACGCAACGGCGCGAGACGGCTTGCGATCGATACCACTGGATGGCCGGCGAGTCCTGGTGGTCATACCAGATGGCACGCGCACCATGCCGATGCCGAAGATGTTCGGCATCCTGGAGCGCGAACTTGGCCCGCGCGTCGCCGCCCTCGATTATCTCGTCGCGCTCGGCACGCATACGCCGATGACCGACGCGCAGCTCAGCGCACATGTCGGGCGGCCCGTCGTCGACGGCGTCGCCGACGGCCGCCGCATCTTCAATCACCGCTGGGACGATCCGTCGGTGTTCGTGACACTGGGTACGATCCCGGCGGGAGACATCGCGACGATCACCGACGGCAAGCTTTCGCAGGATGTGCCCGTCGCGCTGAACCGCCTGGTCACCGAATACGACCACATTCTGATCTGCGGTCCCGTCTTCCCTCACGAAGTCGCCGGACTGTCGGGCGGGGCGAAGTACCTGTTCCCCGGCATCGCGGCGCCGGAGATCATCCACTTCACGCACTGGCTGGGCGCGCTGATCACGAGCTACGAAATCATCGGCACGATCGATACGCCTGTTCGCGCCGTGATCGATCGCGCGGCGGGCTTCGTCGACACGCCCGTCTCGCTGATTGCGCTCGTCACGAGCCACGACGGCGTCGCCGGCCTGTTCTGCGGCGACGTGCATGAGGCGTGGCGCGAGGCGGCCCGACTGTCGTCGCGCCGTCATATCGTCTGGATCGACAAGCCGTTCGATCGCGTCGTCTCGGTGATGCCCTCGATGTACGCCGACATGTGGACGGCCGCGAAGGGCATGTACAAGATGGAGCCCGCCATGGCCGATGGCGGCGAAGTGATCATCTACGCGCCGCACGTCAACGAGGTGAGCTACGTGCACGGCGCGCTGCTCGACGAAATCGGCTACCACTGCCGCGACTACTTCGTCGAGCAGTGGCCGCGGTTCGCGCACTACCCGGGCGGCATCCTCGCGCACTCGACACACCTGAAGGGATCCGGCACGTTCGACGCGAAGACCGCCGTCGAAACACCTCGCGTCACCGTGACGCTGGCCACGGCGATTTCGCGCGAGCGCTGCGCCCGCGTGAACCTGGGATACGTCGATCATCGCACGATCGATCGCGACGACTGGCCCACCGATCTCGGTCACGACACGCTCCTCGTTCCGCGCGCCGGCGAAACGCTCTACCGGGTCGGCCGTCCGCCGGACTAGGTCGTCAGCGCGTCCTTCATGTATTGCATGTCGCGACGCGTCTCTTCGATCGGTCCGCGCGTCCCCATGAACTCGCGCTCGATGAACGCGTAGATCGGCCACTTGTTGTCGCGAATCAGGCGCAGGCATTCCTTGATCGGCGTGTCGCCCGTGCCCCATTCGACGTTGGGGCCGCCGTTGCGCTTCCGATCCTTCACGTGAATGTGCGTGATGCGGTCGTGATGCTCCTTCAGATACGCCACCGCGTCGTTGTTGCCGGCGGTGAAATGGCCGATGTCGAGGCAGACGCGGAACTCCTTCGACATGGCGAGCAGCTTCGTCAGGCTTTCGACGGTCGCGATTTCGTTGGGATCGTTCACTTCCGCGTGGGTATGGAACGACGGCCGGATCTTGTACTTCTCGGCGAGCGACACGAGCCGGGGCCCGATCGACACGCGTGACTGGTTGGTATGGAACACGTTCACCTTGAGCGCCTGCATCTGCCGGAACATCGCGTCCAGTTCCGCATCGGTGCAGTCGTCGGCCATCGTGTTCGACATCGAGTACAGATTGATCTTCGCGGCGTCGAATTTCTTCCGAACTTCGCGGAACCGATCCAGCGACGCCGGCGAGAGGCGCCATTGCCGAAGCTCCTCGCGCGACTTCTCGTACTCCGGCGTGATCGTTTTCGGAACCTGGCCGCCGACGGCCGCGGCGCGCAGCGGCGGCCCGAAGAATCCGCTCGCCAGCTCCACGTTGCCGATGCCCATGTCCACGAGCTCGCCGATGAGAACGTCGAGCGGATCCTTGCCTGGCACCTCCGGTAACGGATTGAGCGATCCACTCGTGATGCCGAGCTTGACGCCGCTGACGGTCAACTCGATGGCAAAAATCTTCGACGCGGCCAACGCGGGCAGCGCCAGCATCGACAGTGCCGTGCGTGTGAACTCTCGTCGTGATTGCATGCTGTGGCCTCCGGAGCGGCGTGATTCTATCGCACGTCGCGACGAATTGGGCCCGCGCGCCGGCGTCTCGAGAAATGTGGCTTGACCACCTGTCGAGGCGGTATCATCCGGGTTCATGCCCTCGCGAAGAACGAGCCCGAGCACGGAGCAGGTCATTTCCCACGTCCGCGACCTCATCGCGCGAGGTCATCTGCGAGCGGGCGATCGCCTTCCGCCGGAGCGCGATCTCGTGGCGCAGCTGGGCGTCAGCCGGCCCACCATCCGCGGAGCGCTGCGGGCGTTGGCGGCGATGGGCGTGGTCGAAGCCAGGCATGGATCCGGCACGTATATTCCGAGCGGACCGCCGAAGCTCGATAGCCAGGCGCTCAGTTTCCTGGCGTCGCTGCACGGCTTCACGCGCGACCAGATGTTCGAGACCCGGCGCGTGCTGGAAGTCGGGGCGGCGGGATTAGCGGCCGAGCGGGCGACCGGGCATGACCTGGCCGCCATCGCCGAAGAAGTTGCCAGCCTGTTTGCGTCGATGGAAGACCCCGATCTGTTCCTCATCCACGACATGCAGTTTCATCGTGCCGTCGCTGCCGGCTGCGGCAATCCCATCCTCGCGTCGCTCATTGAGATGGTGTCGACGCTGTTCTTCGAGCACCGGCGCCCCACCGCCGCGCGCGCGACGGATCGCAACCTCCGCGATGCGGCCGACATGCATCGCCGCATCTATTCAGCCATTCGCGAACGCAAGGCGGAGCAGGCGCGAACCCTGATGGACGAACACCTGAGCCAGGCCGCGATGCACCATGCGCAGGAGGCGCGCGAAGACGCGCCCGCGGTGGTGACCAGTCGCTCGACCGCCGCAGGCCGCCGCCGGCGCAACGCGTAGCCGCAGCGGTCGGCTCTCACCACGAACGAAGAGGTTTGTCCAATCGTCGCGGGACTATGCCAGTCGCGGGACTATGCCATCGAACATCGCCGTTCGTGACCTGAAGAAATCGTACGGCCCCGTCACTGCGCTCGCGGGTGTGTCGTTCGACGTCGGCGAGGGCGAGATCTTCGGCCTGCTGGGGCCGAATGGCGCCGGCAAGACCACGACGCTGGAATGCCTCGTCGGCCTGCGCGTCGCTGACGAAGGCGCGATCGACGTCGGCGGATTCGACGCACGGCGCCGCCCGCGCGCCATCCAGCAGCGGATCGGCGTCATGCTGCAGACGACGGCCCTGCAGCCCCGAATCACGGCGCGCGAGGCGCTGCACGTATTTGGATCGTTCTACGATCGCCGCGAGGAAACCGCCGTTCTTCTCGAGCGATTCGCACTGTCCGACCACGCCGACACCAGGTTCGAGCGCCTGTCAGGCGGATATCGTCAGCGCCTCGCGCTGGCGCTCGCGTTCGTGAACAGGCCCGACATCGTGTTTCTCGATGAACCGACGGCGGGACTCGATCCGCAGTCGCGTCGAGAGCTTCGGAACCTGATCGGCGGCGTTCGACGCGAGGGGCGCAGCGTGCTCATGACGACGCATGACGTCGATGAGGCCGAGCGCCTGTGCGATCGCGTTGCGATCATCGACCACGGCGTCATCGCCGCCATCGATCGGCCCGCCGCGCTCGTCGCGTCATCGCCATCCGCGCGTACGCTCGAGGACGTGTTCCTGCGTCTGACGGAGCGTCACGCCGAGAAGCTGCAGTGATCCGCGCGCTTTCGCGTCACTGCCTTCTGCACCTCCGCCTCTACTTCCGGAACCCTCTCGCCATGACCTACGGATACCTGTTTCCGACGCTGTTTCTCGTGGCGTTCAGGGCGTTGTATCGCTACGACCGCGTCCCGGTGGTCGGGCAGATTGGTGAATTGCTGACGATCACGATTCTCGGCGGCGCCTGCTTCGGCCTGCCGACGACGATCGTCAGCGAACGCGAGCGCGGCGTCTGGCGGCGGTATCGCCTGATGCCTGTCCCGGCCGGCGCGCTGCTGCTCAGCACGATCGCTGCGCGATATGTCCTGCTCATCACCGCCGTCCTGTTACAGCTCGTGCTGGCGATGCTGATCGGGATGCCGCGCCCGGCGCATCCGCTGGATCTCGCGATCGCGTTCACCGTGGTTGCGTTCGCATTCCTGGGATGCGGCCTTGTCATCGCGATGATGGCCGACACGGTTCCGGCGGTGCAGGCGCTCGGACAGAGCATCTTTCTTCCGATGCTGATCATCGGCGGCGTCGCGGTGCCCCTTGCGACGCTTCCGCCATGGGCGGTGCACGCATCGGCGTTTCTGCCCGGGCGATACGCAGTCGCTGCGCTGCAATCGAGTGCGGCAGGACCAGGCATCGGCGCATCGCTGTTCGACGTCGCGGCGCTGATGGTGATCGGTACCGCCGCCTGCGTTGCGGGCGCGAAGCTGTTTCGGTGGGATGAGCACGAACGGTTTGCAGACCGCGGCGATCGTGCGTGGGTAGCGGCGGCGCTGGCCGCATGGATTGCCGTCGGCGCCGCGGCGGAAATGCGCAATCGCGCAACGGTGACGGCGGCTGCGGCTGCGGCAGCGGCATCGCCGCCATCCGCCGCGACGGCGTCGTCGACGACGGAAAGCGGCGTGCCGCCCGTCCATCCGACGGATCGCGAACTCAGTTCCAGTGGAGTCGTCCCCGCCGCGCCGACACGCCGCACACCGTCAGCGAATGCCCCGCCGCACGCTTCTGCTGTCCGCCCCGACTCGTGGCAGGCGGTCACACAGCAGGACATCCTGGCGGACATCAATTTCGACGGGCTGCCGCCGGACGCTGGCATCGTGACGCCGATTGCGCCTCGGGACGAGATGCCGGATCCGATGACGGCGGAAATGGTCGCGCGCGTCCGCGACACGTTGCCTGCATGGGCGCCGGCGCAGGCTCGCGATCCCGTCGAGCGCGTTCGCAACCTTCTCTACGTCGCAGCGGCGCCGGACCTGCTGCAGATCCCGCTCGAACGGTACGCGCCGGCGATCGTATTCGACTATCTGCAGAACAACGTCGACCGATCGACGCTCGTCAAGATGCTGTATTGGATCGCGGTACATCCGTTCGACGGCGACGTCGACGCCGTCGCGGAACTCCCGGCACTCGGAGTGCCGCCGCTCACCGCGGACCCGATGGAAATTCACGCGCGAGCCGCTGTGTACGCGGTGAAGCTGCTCGGTCGACTGGTCGGTCGGATTCAACAGTAGGGCGGACCCCGGGGGCCCGCCCTGCTATTGCGGTCGTGCGGGATCGGCTATTGCCGCGGCCAGAACTTATCTGTCAGGAACTGCCGCTTCGGTTGCTCCTGCGGCGGATCGTCCGCCGGCTTCGGTACGCGTTTGAAGTTGTACGTGTACTCGTACGGCTCAACGTAAATCGTCGGGTCCTCCCACCTGAACACGATCTGCATCGTGTTGGGATCGGTGAGTCTCACGCGCTGCGTCAGGTGCGTCGTGTCTTTCGCGCGACCGCCGCCCGTCACGCGCATGAACGGAAAACGCGTGTCGCACACCTTCGGCGGAAACCCGATCGTGTCCACGATAAGCGTGTCGCCCTCGAAGTGACCGATGCCGTCGCCGTTGCCCGTCGGCTTGTAGGCGGCGCTCTTCGTATCGACATGCGGACGGCCGTCGGTGTGAACGAGCTGCGGCCCCAGTTTGATTTCGCCCTGCGACACCGTGACCTGCTGCGCACCGGAGCTCGCCCACGACATCGCGAGATTGCCGGGAGCGCAATCGGGACCGCGCGCACCGCGGTTGACGACGTTGCCCGCGCGCAGGAAGGCGAATTCTTCCTCATTCAGCTTGGCGATCTCCGGCCGGACCTTTGCGCTGTGCCGCGCCGGGCCGTAATCCCACCACTCTTCCCAGCTGCCTGTGCCCGGATCCTGCACGACCCAGTAGCCGGCCAGGTTCGCGTCTGGCGCCGCCGGGGCAGCGCTCCGGGCCTGCGCGCCGATGCCGATCACCGCGGTGCCTGCCAACGCCACGGCCAGCAGGACGATCACGATCGATTTCGTCATGACACTCTCTCCTCTTGCAGCGGCGGCTTCCTGCTTCCGGTCACTTCGTCGCACCATCCGTGGGCCGCGCGATGTCGCGATAGAGCCGCTTGCCATCGGGAAGGATGATGTAGAAAAGGGACGCTCCCTTTTCGCCGTCTCGTAACGGATTACCGACGAGCGTAATCTCTTCTCCCGCTTTGAGCGTCGTGCTCGTCCATCCCTGGCGAGCCATGATGTTGGTCGCCGCGCATTCGATATCCCACTCGCCAACCATCTTCGGATCGACGCCGGGCCCCGGCTCGACCTGCAGAATGATGTGCCCGTGCGGGTTGAGCCAGTAGAACTCGGAGACCTTGCCCTTCAGCGAGATCTGTTTTCCCTGGTCGTACATCGCGAAGGAGTGATGGGCCAGCGCCGGCACGGCCATCGCGACGAGAGCGAGTGCGCCCCAGAAGCAGCGTGACAGTCGTACGTTCATCATTTCAGTGCTCTCCTCAGAAGCCGAACCGCAGCTGCAGCTGCACGGTGCGCGGCGTCTGGTAGGTGTTGGCGACGCCGAACCCCGCGCCGTTCGGTTTCGTGCGTGCCGCAATGGGATTGCCGTTGGCGTCGAACGGCAGGTTCACGATCGTCACCGGGTCGTTCGGACTCGCCAGCTGCATCGACGCGTTGCGTCCCGTGACAATCGCCTGGTTGAGCAGATTGAAGATGTCGGCGCGGAACGAAATGTTCTTGTTACCCGACAGTCGAATTTGCTTTGAAATCGACGTGTCGAACGCGCTCTGGAAACAGCCCTTCAGGTAGCCGTTGCCCGACTCGAGGCCCACGCTTCCAGGCAGGGGGCCCTGGAAGGCTGCCGCTCTGAACTGCCGGAGCGCATCGCCGCTGCATCCGCCGCCCGTGTCGCCGGAGACGCGCACGCGGCCGGCATAGTCGGGTGAACCCGTCAGGTTGATGTTCGAGCCGCCGCTCGAATAGGTGTACGCAACGGCGTAGGGCTGACCAGTCGCGGCCGTCCACACGCCGGCGACCTGCCAGTTGTTCAACACCGCGCGCAGCGCGCTGCTGTCAGACACACCCGGCAGCGTCCACAGGAACGTGCCTTTGAAGATGTGCCGCGGCGTCAGCATGTCGCCGAGCAGCTCATCCTGCTGCGCCTGATCGCTGCGTACCGTGTAAGTGCCGTCGGTGTTGTGCTGCATGCGAAGCGGCTGCGTGCTCGGACAGGCGGAGAATGCGCAGAAGCCGCGGTCCGATAGCGAAATCGTGTCGTTGAAGCCGAACTGGATGCCGCGGCTCAAGCGGTGCTGCACCGACAGCTGCAGACCGTGATACGTCCGCCATCCCAGGTTCGTCGTCATCCACACGTTGTTGTAGCCGCGCAGCGGCGCCATCAGCTGCGTGACGACCGCGCTGGCTCCGGGGGTCGCGCTCGGTGCGAGCGTCCGGTCCTGGTTCTGCGGCAGGAACGCGGATCCAATGTCAATCGCGCCCATGTTCAGCGGATAGATTTCGTCCCAGCTGTGATGGCCGACATACGCGGCGTCGAGCACCGTCTGGAATGGCAGCGTGATCTGCGCGCCGCCGCTCCACTGCGTGTCTTTCGGATACGGGCTGTCGAACTGCCAGCCGAGCACCTGCGATCCGGGCCGCGGCGTCGTCGCGGCCGACGTGGCGAGCGACTGCAGCGTACCGAACTGCAGCGTGACGTCCTGCGTGACCGGCGGATTGCCGTTCAGGAAATTGCCGAAGCCGCGGGCGAAGAACATTCCGCCGCCGCCGCGCAGGACAAGCTTCTGATTGCCCATGACGTCGTACGCGAACCCGAGGCGCGGCGCCCATCCGAGCTTCGGCGACGAGTACCCTTCCTTCGGAATGGAACCCGAGGTCTGCGCCACGATGCCGTTGTACAGATCGCCGGTGTTCGGGATGACGGCACCAATCAGGGCGGCCGAACCGGTGCCGAGGAACGCACCCGTCCGTGGATCCATCGCCTGGCGCGTATCGCCGGTGCAGGGGTACACGTTGTTGGCACAGCCCGCCACATAGAGCAGCGGCGCGTTGGCCAGCTTCCACTGGTCCGGGAGGAAATTGCTGCCCTGCAGCAGCTCGTCGTATTGCGGCGACTGGTGAACGACGCGAAGGCCGTAGTTCAACGTGAACTTGGCGGTCGTGCGCCAGGTGTCCTGCACATAGCCCTCGAGGTTCTTGAACCCGTTGGCGCCTTCAATCCAGCCTGACGTTTCCTGGTAGGTGCTGTAGATCCCGAGCGCCGCATTCGCAAAGCCGAACGTCGAATCAAGCGGATTGCTCGTGTTGTTTCCGAAATTGATCGCGCCGCGCGCCGTGCCGAACACGGGACCGCTGCCCGCCGCGTTCGCCTGGTACTTGATGCCGTGGGCGTAATACAGACCGGTCTTCACGGTGTGCTTCGACAGGTCCTTCGTGAGGCTGCCGTTGACGCTGGTCTCGTAGCTGCCATTGAGGTTGCCCGAGCCCGGGAACGGCGTGTTCGGCGGCGCGTTCGCGACGCGATTCCCCCAGGTGAACGTCGGCGCAATCAGCACCTGGTTGTTCTGAAAGACCGGCGTGTTGGACGCGCGCAACAGGCGGCTTGCGAGGTACCGCGGATCGAAGAAGCCCGACTTCGGAAAGATCAACGGCAGGTCGGCGAGGCCGATCTTCGTCGGGTTCGCCACGTCGTCGGCGGGAAATCCCGTCGCGCAATAGATCGGCGCCGTCCCCTGCGTGGCGAGCGCGCACCCTGACTGCGGCTGCCGGGACCGTCCATATGTCACTTCTGCGAATGTCGTGGAGTTGAGCGCCCAGTTCCCGTTGACGCCCCACGTGTCGATCTTCGGATTCGCCAGGAGGCTGTCGTTGTACCCAGGCAGCGTGCCGACAATCGGCTTCACCTTCTGCTGCCAGCCGGAGTACTTGAAGCTGACGCGGATCTTCTCCGTCGCGTTGTAATCGACACGCAGGGCCGGCTCCCAGGCGAGCTCCTTGTCCATCGGCAGCGTCGACTGGTAGTTGTAGGCCGCGCCGGGTACGTTGACATTCGGCAGCGGCCATTCGCTGAGGAGATTCAGTCCGGTCTGATAGAGGCGATTCGCCGGAATGCGGCCAATCGCGCCGCCCGACTGGAAACAGCCGCTCGTGTTCGCCGCTGTGCAGGGCAATCCCGTCGATGCATCGCGGATCAAGTTGTACAAGACGCCGTTGTTGTCGATCGACTGCGAGAAGTCGCCCTGGCGTTCGAGCGCCGTCGGCACCCGGAACCGCACGGTGGAACCGCCGTTGGAGCGCGGCGCGTACTCCTGCGCGTAGAAGAAGAACAGTTTGTTGTTGCCGCCTGGCTTCCCGATCGGGCCGCCGATTGAGTAGCCCCAGTCACGCTCCTTCACCGACGGCTTCGGGTCGCCGTTCAGAATGTTGACGCGGCTGTTCGCATTCCAATTCGAATTCCGCTCGACGTCGTAGACGGAACCGCGGAACTGGTTCGTGCCGCTCTTGGTGACGGCGATGACCTGGACGCCGGAGGACCGGCCGTATTCCGCCTGGTAGCTCGACGACACGACCTTGACCTCGCCGATCGACTCGACGTTCATCTGGAGCGACGGCCGGTTGGCCGCCAGGTCCATCGTCGACACGCCGTCCATCATGATGTTGGCGGCGCCGCCGCCGCCGATTCGCTGCGGCTGAATGCCGGCGTTCACGTTTCCGCCGAGGGCCGCCGTCGTGCCGGGTGCAAGGCCCGCCAGCATCGTGAAACTCCGATTGGTGGAAATCGGCAGGTTCTCGACCAGCGCGGTCGGGACCGTGAACGAACGCTCGCCGTTCGTCGTCTGCACGAGCGGCGCTTCACCGGTGACGGTGATCGTTTCGTTCAGCGCGCCGACTTCGAGCGTGACCGCTCCCACGTTCAGGCGATCGCCGCCGGACACGGCGACACCGCGCCGGTCAACCGTCTTGAACCCCTGCAGCATGATCTGCATGCGGTAGGTGTCGGGAGCGAGGTTCGCCACGACGAATTCGCCATTGGCTTCGGTGACGACCGCAGGAACCGCGGTGCCTTTGGTTTCGCTCGTCAACGTGATCGTCACGCCGGGCAGCACGCCGCCCTGCGCGTCTTTCACGCTGCCGGTGATGGTTGCCGTGGTCAGCAGCTGCGCTGACGACGTGCGGGGTCCGAAGACCATGAGCGCGATGGCCAACGCGGCGATCCAACGACATTTCATCTGTCGGTCTCCTCTGCTGGAGTGATTCCCGTCGGTGTGCACCAATGTCACGAGCGGTTACTGCCCGCCCGCGAGGCGATTCAGTTCGTCTTCCGTCCAGGGCCGTGTTCTCGTCGCGGTCGCCGCGCGGATAGCCTTCACCGCATCAGCGGCGATCGGCGATGCGCCGTTGCCCCACTCACGACGTATATATGTGAGCGCCGCGGCGACTTCGTCGTCGCTCAACGTCCCGCCGATTGGCGGCATCAGTCCGACTGCGCCGTCCTTGCCGTTGAGGACGATGCGCGCCGTCACGGCGGGTGCGGCCGTCGCGAACGCGGATCCGGCGAGCGCGGGGGCGAGCGAGGGCAGGCCGCGGCCGTCCGCCTGGTGACAACCGAGGCAATTCGCCTCGTACACGGCACGTCCGGCGTCGAACCGTCGCTGTTCGTCCGCGGTCAGCGGCGCCGCTGCGCGCGCCAGCCCGGGCTTGCCCGCCCACTCGACGTGATCGAGGACGCGCTTGGCCCGCGCGCCGAAGTCGCTCGTG
>JADMIO011432824.1_pt1 | contig 19671 bp, 19 predicted proteins | sample 8958161 | NCBI WGS metagenome assembly JADMIO01 (sample SAMN16585339, study PRJNA669376) | soil metagenome | isolation source: Crop rotation soil | place: USA: Cullars Rotation, Alabama | collected 2011
TCGACCGCGATCGCCTTGAACTCCGGCTTGCGCGGCTTGATCACCTCGGCCACGCCGGTGATCGTCCCGCCCGTCCCGACGCCCGACACGAGGATGTCGACCCGCCCTTCCGTGTCCTGCCAGATCTCCTCGGCCGTGGTCCGCTTGTGAATCTCCGGGTTGGCGGGGTTCTGGAACTGCTGGGGCATGAAGCTGTTCTTGTGCTCCGCCAGGATCTGCTCGGCCTTATTGATCGCGCCACGCATCCCCTCGGCGGCCGCCGTCAGGACGACCTGCGCGCCGAGCGCCTTGAGCAGCCGGCGGCGCTCGACGCTCATCGACTCGGGCATGGTGAGGATCAACTTGTAACCCTTGGCCGCGCAGACGAACGCCAGCGCGATTCCGGTGTTGCCACTGGTGGGCTCGACGATGACGGTGTCCTTGTTGATCTTCCCGAGCTTCTCGCCGGCCTCGATCATGGCAAGGCCGATGCGGTCCTTCACGCTGGCGAGCGGGTTGAAGAACTCGCACTTGGCGAGGACGGTGGCGTGGTCCTTGGGGACCAGCCGGTTGATCCGGACCAGGGGGGTCCCGCCGATCGTCTCGGTGATGTCGTTGAAGATGCGGCCTTGGGGTTTGAGGGGCATGGGAGATTACTCGTTAGCGCTTGGGCCGACAGTTCGGTAGTCACCGAGGTCGCCACCATAGATCGTACGGATGGACACGATCAACGTGGGGTCGACGATCTCGACCTGACCCGACGGGTGTTGAAAAACGACGACCTGTGCTCGGCCGTCGACGTCAGTGAACTCCGGTTGGTGAACGTGCAACTCACGACCGTTCGACAGCACGAGCGTGAACGGCTCAAACGGCGCCTGCATGAAGGACCGGGCGAGCATGGCCGTCGTCATGCCGCGCCCGCCTTCGAATCGGGACCGATTGTGTGCCCGGACGGCGCGGCGACGAATCGTAATGCTCGAATTCGCTCGACCGGGATACCTTCGAATCGCTCCGAAGACGAATGCGTAACGAATCGCCTCGTCGGTGAGATCGTTAGATAACAAGCCTTGTCCACCACGAGTTCTCGGCCGTCAACCAGGACGAGGTTGAACGGGTTGAACGGTCGCGCCAATCGCGCGGACCGGATTTCTTCGATGTCCATCACGACCTCCCTACTGACATTTCACCTCCGCCACCGCGCCCTTCACGCCGTCCCCCGTCTCGATCGGCGCGCCGACGAGGTTCCCCCACTCCGTCCAGCTCCCATCGTAGTTCTTAACGTCCTTCACCCCCAGCAGATACTTCAACACGAACCACGTGTGGCTGCTCCGCTCGCCGATGCGGCAGTAGGCGACGGTCGGCTTGGCGAAGTCGACGCCGGCGTCGGCGTAGAGCTTGCGGAGGTCGGCGGCGTTCTTGAAGGTGCCGTCGTCGTTGGCGGTCTTCGCCCAGGGGATGCTCTTGGCGCCGGGGATGTGCCCGCCGCGCTGGGCGGTCTCGGTCATGCCGGGCGGGGCGATGACCTTTCCGGTGAACTCGTCCGGCGAGCGCACGTCGACCAGATTATGCGACCCTTTACCTAACATATCCTCAACTTCTCTGCGATAAGCCCGAACCGTCTCGTCGCTCGCAGGGATCGCGTACTGCGTTTTCGGGAACAACGGGACGTCGGTCACCAGTTCCCGCCCTTCCAGCTCCCACTTCTTCCGCCCGCCGTTCATCAGCCGCACGTCCTTATGGCCGTGGTACTTGTACTGCCACAGCGCCCAGGCGGCGAACCAGTTGTTGTTATCGCCGTACAGCACCACCGTGTGGTCATTGCCGATCCCGGCGTTGCGGTTGAGCTCGGCGAACGTGCGAGGGTCGATGATGTCGCGCCGCAACCGGTCGTTCAGGTCCGTCTGCCAGTTCCAGCCGATCGCGTTGGGGACGTGGCCCTTTGCGTAGCTCGTCGTGTCGACGTCGACCTCGACGATCCTCACCTTCGGATCGTCGACGTGCGCGGCGACCCACTCCGTCGTCACGAGCGCGTCCGGGTGGGCGTATTCGTTGCTCATGGGAATCTCCTGTGAACGAGGCGCTGCCCGGCAGCCAACACCGACCACTTCGCCGGTCACTGCGGGCCAATCACGACTTGACCGCCTGCTCGTCAAACTGCTCCGTCGCGTCGTTCAACACCCAACTCGTCATGTCCGTCGCCGACCCCTTCGTGATCGCCACGATCACGTAGCTGTAATACGGCCACGCGTGCGTGCGGTCGTATTCGCTCGGGCGGGCCGGGTGGTCGGGGTGGCTGTGGTAGAAGCCGAGGACCACCTTCCCCTCCTTCTCCGCCGCGCGCTCGGCCTTCAGCTGGGCGAGCGGGTCGATCGAAAAGCGGTGGTACTGCTCGTCCGCCTCGAACGCGTTCTTCCCCGCCTCCAGTCTTTCGACGAGCCGGCGCTTCACGCCGTTCTCCGTCACGTCGCGCCCCACCAGGATCCCGCAGCACTCGTTCGGATACGCAGCCGCGCCCTCCGACTCGATCTGCCGGCGAAGCTCTGCGGGGAGGATGAGGGGGGTCACGCCGTTGCTCATGGCCACACGTCCGCCTCGCTGCTGCTTTGCCGCCAGAAGTCTTCCGACAGGTATTTGGCCGCCGAGTCGCAGAAGACGGTGACGACCACCCCATCTTCGATCCCAGCCGCCACCCGCATCGCGGCCGCCATGTTTCCGCCCGACGACACGCCGACCAAAATCCCCTCTTCGCGCGCCAGCCGGAGCACCATTTCGTGCGCCTCTTCGGTGCTGGTCAGGATCTGCTCGTCCGCCACGCGCGGGTCGTAGATGCCCGGGACGAGGGCCGTCTCCATGTGCTTCATCCCCTCCAGCCCGTGCAGCGGGCCGTCGGGTTGCATGGCGATGCAGCGGATGGCCGGGTTCAACTCCTTCAGCCGGCGCGTCACGCCCATGAAGGTGCCGCTGGTGCCCATCCCCGCAACGAAGTGCGTGACCTTCCCGTCCGTCTGCCGCCAGATCTCCATCGCGGTCGTCTGGTAATGGGCCTTCCAGTTCGCGTCGTTGTTGTACTGGTCGGGATAAAAGTAGATGTCGGGGTTCTGAGCGACGAGGCGCTGCACGTGGCGCTGGGCGCCATCCGTCCCCTCGCTCGGGTCGGTGAGCACTAGTTCCGCCCCGTAGGCGAGCAGGTTCTGCTTGCGCTCGTTGCTGGCGTTGCGCGGAAGGCAGAGCTTCACACGGTAACCGCGCTCGGCGCAGACCATCGCGTAGGCGATGCCGGTGTTGCCGCTCGTGGCGTCGATCAGAATCTTGTCGCTCGTCAGCAACCCACGCCGCTCACCGTCAAGGACCATCGCGAGGGCTGCCCGGTCCTTCACACTGCCGCCGGGGTTGTACCACTCCGCCTTAGCGTACACGACCGCCCGCGAACCCCCACCGGGGCGCAGCCGACGAAAGCCGAGCAGCGGCGTGTTGCCGATGAGCTCGGTGACGCGCACGGGGCGCAAGAGAAGGTCAGATTGATGCTCTTCCACCAGCAATTCCTACTTATCCTAGGGGGATGTAGATTTTCGTCAAGCGAGCTCGGAGATCAGACGTAACGTCAGTTTCCAACGTAGCGTGCGTAAACCGACCGCGCGATATCACCGCTCGTCGTGCCCTTCACGATGAGTCGACCATCGGCGAAGAGCGTCAAGTACAGCCCAGCCGGTTCCGCCAGGCGACACCGCAACAGAAACGGGGTCGCCTCGACCTCGCCGGCGGCCCCGCTGAGCTTAGATGCCATCGCCTTCAAGTCGAGCGTGACCGCCTTGCCCGGGGTGACCTGCACCGCGTCGCGCCCGCAGAGCGACGTTGTACCGCCGGCGGGTCGGCGCTCCAAGAACTCGAAACGGCGCTCGGCGCAACAGGGGCAATCCGCGCGGCGGTCGTGAGAGAGGTCGAGGGTTCGAAAACGCGATGCCCACGCGTCGATGGTCACGAGTGTTCCCGTGGCTCGCCGAACAGGGCGTCGCCCGAACCCTCCTTCCACCTCTCCCGGTACCCCGGGAGAGGGAGGACGCACTTTGTCACTTCCACTCGACAACAGCAAACGCATCGCCTCGACTGCCTGGAAGCTCGCGACCATCGACGCCACCGGCCCCAGCACGCCCGCCGTGTCGCACGTCGGCAACTCGCCGGCGCCCGGCGGGTCGGGGAAGACGCACCGCAGACAAGGCGTCGTCCCGGGCTCGATCGCGAGCACGCGCCCTTCCGTCCCGACGCACGCGCCGTAGACCCACGGCACGCCGTGCTTCACCGCAACGTCGTTCAGCAGGTAGCGCGTCTCGACGTTGTCCGTGCCGTCGAGCATCAGGTCGACCGGACGCTCGTCGCCGACGAGTCCGCCGAGCGCTTCGACGTTGCCCGAATGCACGTCGGCGACGAGCGGCTCGACGGCCACCGTCGAGTTGACGCGCCGCAACCGTTCGGCCGCGGCGACGGCCTTCGGCACGCCGCGTCGCGCGTCGTCCTCGTCGAACAGCACCTGCCGCTGGAGGTTGGTCAGTTCGACGACGTCGCGATCAACGAGGCGGACGAACCCGACGCCGGCCCGCACGAGTTGGTCCGCGATCGTGCTCCCCAGTGCCCCGCACCCGACGAGCAGCACGCGCGACGCGGCGAGCGTCGCCTGCCCGGCGGGCCCGACTTGCGGCAGCAGCGCCTGTCGATGGTAACGGTTGACGTCCACGCGTATTTCGTTGCCCCGTAGGGGCGACGCGTGCGTCGCCCTTCGCACATTCGAAAAAGGGGGCCGATAGACACCGGTCCACCGCCCCGTACGGACGACGCCTGCGGCGCCCTCGTTCCGTTCGCACGAAGATCGCGCCAGGCAGCCAGATGCGCGCCCGTAGTGGCGACGCCTGCGTCGCGGTCGACGCGCAGCGTCGAATGAGGTTCGAAAGCACGTCCGGCTGCGCCGGACCGCGACGCAGGCGTCGCCACTACGGCATTCGCATTCTTCGCCCGGAGCGTCGAATGAGACTCGAAAGGACGTCCGGCTGCGCCGGACCGCGACGCAGGCGTCGCCACTACGGGCATCCGCGCGCTTCGCCCCGGAGGGGCGCCGGCCTGTAGCCACGGGTGAAGCGACGGTACGCCGACGCGCAACCCGTGGAATTGAGACGCAAGAGAAACCTCTCCTCTTCCTGCCCCGGCAGGGGCAGAGGCGGCGTTCGATCTGGGAGCGACTGCCGTCCGTGCGCCACCTCCGCCCCTCCGGGGCGGGCGCGCTTTGCAGGCTCGGCACCACGGGTTCCGCGTTGACGACGGCGTACCGTCGTAACGCTCCACCCGTGGCTACAAGCCGGCGCCCCTTCGGGGCGAGAATACCGTGGTCCTACCGCAGTGCGTGCGAAGCGACACTTCGCGTCCCGAACGGCCGCATCGCTCGCCGTGTCCGCACGGCATGTCCGGGAGGGCGAGGCTCCGGCCGAGCCGCGGTCAACGACCGCGCTCTACCCTCGCCGTCCGCGAATCGCGGCTCTCCCGGGGACCGCATTCCCCGACCGACCATGCGGTTGTCCCGCCCGAGCGGCCCTTCGCCGCCCGCCTTGCGGGTCACTTCGGTCGGGCTATAGTAGCCACCTCAACCGAGGATTCGTATGCCCGCCGTCGACACCGACCAACTCATCGCCGAGGCCGAAAAGCTCGGCGCGCTCGTCGCCCAACACCCGGCCGTCGCCCGCTACAAGGACGCCCAGAAGGCCGTCGAGTCCGACCCCGACGCCGGGCGCCTCATGGCCGAGTTCAACCGCCAGATGGACACCCTCGAGCGCCAGATGCAGGCCGGGATGAACGTCACCGACTCGCAACGCGCTAACATCGAGGCCCTCCAGTCCCGCATCGTCTCCCACCTCAAGATCAAGGCCCTCAACCTCGCCCAGGTCGAGTTCGTCGACCTCCTCCGCAAGATCACCCAGACGATCCAGAAGCCGTTGGGCGTGGGCGTGGCGCCGACCGCAGCACAGTAAGGCGCGGGGACGGGGGGAGCCACAGGGCACAGAGACACCGAGGTGTGCTCGGCAGGTCCACGCGCGGGCGCGAACGGTACCTTTCCGCCTTTTTCATTCATCCAATCAAAGTTGAGCGGAGGCGTGCGAGGCGCAGCGTTGGCCTCTGTGGCTCTGTGCCTCTGTGGCTCCCCCGCCTTTGGCAGCGCTCCCAACCTTCCCCGATCGCGAAGCCGTGTGTTACACTCGCCGCCGTTCCGTTCATTGAACGGGCGGCAGAAAGGCGAGGCGCGACGCGTGGCTTACTGGTTGCTGAAGACCGAACCGTCCACCTACTCGTGGGACGACCTCGTCCGCGACAAGTCCGCCACGTGGGACGGCGTCTCCAACGCGGCCGCGCTGAAACACATCCGCTCGATGAAGAAGGGCGACGCCGCCCTCCTCTACCACACCGGCGACGAAAAGCAGGCCGTCGGCATCGCGGAGCTGAAGTCGAACCCGTACCCCGACCCGAAGGAGAAGGACGACAAGCTCGTCGTCTTCGACCTCAAGCCGAAGAAGAAGCTCGCCGCGCCGGTGACGCTCGCGCGGATCAAGGCCGACAAGGCGTTCGAAGGATTCGACCTGATCCGCATCGGCCGGCTCAGCGTCGTCCCCGTACCCGAGTCGATGTGGAAGCGCATTCTCGAAATGTCGGAGGGCGACAAGTAGGCCCGTCTTAGCTCCCTCTCCCGGAGTACCGGGAGAGGGGACCGGAAAGCAGCATCCCTCACGATAAAGCCATGACCCAAACCACCGTCACGCCCCGGGACGACGACAACGACCTCGACCCCAACGACCACGCGCCGCACAAGCCGGCCGACGACCGCGAGGAGGTCTACTTCGAGGGCTCCCCGCTCATCCGCGGCGACCTGCTGAAGATCGGCGCGGCCTCGGTCATCGGCCTGCTCTTCATCGCGGCGCCGCTGGTCTACCACTTCCTCCACAAGGACGGCGCGTGGTGGCCCTGGCCGGTGAACCTGGTGCTGATCCTGATCGGGCTGCTGTTCATCCTGATCCCCTACTTCAACCTCAAGCGCATCCGCTACCGCATCACGAACTACCGCATCGACTTCGAGCGCGGGCTGATGAGCAAGACGATCGACACGCTCGAACTGTGGCACGTCGAGGACATCAAGTTTCACCAGAGCTTCTTCGACCGGCTCTTCGGAGTGGGGACGATCACGATCGTGTCGCACGACACGACCACCCCGCAGCTGACCATCCACGGCCTGCCCCACCCGCGGCCCCTCTTCGACTCGCTGAAGCAACGCATCATCGCCGTGAAACGCCAGCGCGGCGTGATCAAGATGGACGTGGGGTGAAGCGATGACTGAAACGTGAAGACGTGAAACGTGACGCTGTACACGCTGCAGTGAATCAGGTCTTGCCCGTGCACTACGTTGGGCGAACGGCCTTACCCCTCTCACCGGTACGCCGGGGAGAGGCGGGGTGAGGGGCTCGTGACCGGTGCGTGGATTGGCAGGTTGTGAGCCCGGCGGGGAGCGGCGCCAGCGTCAACGCGTATCGATAGATCAACTCCGTATCCCGCGCGGGCGCACGCCATGGTCCGGCTCCGTCGCACGCCGCCCGCGCTGAGCCCCTCACCCCGCCTCTCCCCCGAGTACGGGGGAGAGGAGCAGGTCTTTCACCGTTCCCGCGTACCCTCGTGACGACGTAGCATCAAGGCCAAAGGAGCAATTCTAATGGCCGAGCAGATGCAACCCGCGTCGAAGCAGCACGCCCCGGACCCGTCGCACAGTTATGAGCGGTCTCACCCCGGCCGGGAGTCGGGGATGGGGCGGATGGACCAGCCGGCCTCCACCCCGGCCGACGCGCCCGACCACGGCGGCAGGCAGGCCGTCACCAACGAGCAGGACCCGTCCCGCCAGGTCAATGCCCACGACGACGACGCCGCCGCCCGGCGCCGCCGCGCGTCTCAGCAGCAACAGCAGCAGCACGAACTGCCGCCGCAGCCAGATCATTCGATGAAAGACGAAGAGCCGATGGGCTGGGACCAGGCCCCGACGGACATCGGGGACCCGGAGCAGAAGCGCCATCCACGAACCGAAGGCACAGGCGGCGTGAACTGACTACGAGCCGTCACGTCCCGCGCGGCGCGGGCTGTGCGGTGCCGGGCGGGATGACGGGGAACGCGCCGGGGACGCCCTGCGGCTCGACGTCGTCTTCGGGCAGCGGCTGGCCGCGCGTCTCCGGGGCGAAGGCGAGGGTGACGATGCCGATCAGGAAGATCGCGCACATCGTCATCGCGCTGTAACGCAACGGAAGCGGCGACGCGTAGCCGCCGAAGACCTGTTGGGTGAGGACCGACGAGAAGAAGCTCCCCCCCGCCGCCGCGAACCGACCGAGGTTGTAGCAGAAGCTGGTGCCCGTGCTCCGCAGGCTGCTGGGGAAGAGCTCGGGCAGGTAAATCGCGAACCCGGCGAACGGCCCGAGTTGGGCGGCCCCCATCAGCGGCATCATCCAGTAGGCGTCGGCGGGCGTAGACATCTTCCAGTAGACGAACGCCGTCACGACCAGTCCGGCCGAGAACCCGATCAGGAACGCGAGCCTTCGCCCCAGCGCCATCGCCACGCGCGTGAAGATCCACATGCCCGTGGCGGCGCCGAGCATGTTGAGCAGGTAGGCGATCGTGATCGCGTTGTCGAGCCGGCGCTTCACTTCGGCGCCCCACGCAGCTTTCCCTTGGGCGAGCGCCGCGTCGTTCGACGCCTTGATCTGCTCCGGCGTCCAGTCGGCGGGCGGCGGCGCGAGGGCAGGGACGAACGAGTCCGACGAGATCGTCTTCTCGAAGTGAGTCCGGAACACCGTCCGCTGGAGGTCGACCGCGTACTCGCCGATCGCCCACAACCCGATGACGCCCGTCGAGGCGATCAGCGCGCCGACGATCAGGTTTCGCCGCCACCGCACCTGCCTGACCAACCGCCCGTACGGCGCGAAGGGCCCGCCCTTTGGGAGGCGCCCTTCCTCCTTAAGCTTCAGCCAGGGGGCGGGCTCGCGGAGGTACTTCCCGGTGAAGAGGACGAGGATCGCGGGAATGGCGCCGACGAGGAACATCCACCGCCACCCCTGCCACCACCAGCCGTGTGTCGCGTCGAACGTCTTGCTCGACTCGAGGTAGTCGACCCCCATCTTCGTGAACCCGGCCGCGACGTTGCCGATGGTCGAGAGGACCTGGAGCATGCCGAGCGCGGGCGTGCGGGCGCCGGCGGGGACGGTCTCGGCGATGAGCGCCACCGCCAACCCGAACACGCCGCCGACGCCGACGCCGGTGAGGAAGCGGAAGATCGTGAAGTCGAGCTTCGTGTGGCTGAAAAAGCTGAGGCCCGTGAAGAGGGAGTACGTGAGGATCGTGATCGTGAGCATCCGCGCCCGGCCGTACTTGTCGCCGAGCGAGCCGAAGATCATTCCGCCGATGCCCCACCCGATCAGGAACCACGCCGTGACCACCTTTCCGAACGCCTGCACTTCGACGTCCGTCGGCGGCTTGCCCATCAGGCTCGCCAGCGCGGGGATGCGCGCGAGGGAAAAGAGCCGTTGGTCCAGGCAGTCGAAGAACCACGCGGCCGACGCGACGAGGAAGACGAACCAGTGGTAGCCGGTGAGTTGGCGCCACCAGGGGAGACCGGCGGGGTCGGGTTCGCCTGAGCCGAGCGACACGGGTTGCGCCATGGGGTGATTCCGATGTCAGAACTGGATCAGAGAGGGGCGCCCTTCATTGGGGCGGACGATCACTTCGCCCCGAAGCAGTAGAGCGTGTCGGACGTGCGGACGAAGAGGTGCCCGTCGACGGCGGCGATCGAGCCGCGACTGCCGATCGGGCCGCCGAGGTCGGCCTTGCTCAGGACCTCGAACTTCTCGGCCGACAAGACCCACACCCCACCCGCCTCGTTCATGCAGTAGATCTTTCCGTCGGCGCCGGTCGGCGACGCGCGGAAGACGGGCCGGCTGTCCAGCTTCCCCTGCCATAGGACCTTTCCCGTGGCCGGGTCGGCACAGGCGAACGACTTCTTGTCGCCGTCGAGAACGTAGAGCTTGTCGTTGTAGTAGAGCGGCGCGCAGACATCGGTGCCGAAGTCCTTGGTCATCCACAGGAACGGGAGCGTGCCCGACCCGCCGCCCTGCACCGCCAGCATGGCGTTGCCGACGCGCGGGATGCACGCGAAGACCCGCCCGCCGCCGGTCGTCGCGGAGGCGATGAGTCGCCAGAACTGTTCCTTACCCGGGTTCCAGTCCTCGGAACGCCACAGCTCCTTACCCGTCCCAGGGTCGTGCCCGCTGACGACGTTCCCGCCGGTGACGACGACCTCCTGCCGCTCGCTCGACAGGAACGGCACGGGACTGGCGTACGACTCCTGCGACTCGTTCACCGCATTCGTCGGCCGAGGGACGCGCCACAAATCCTTTCCCGTCGCCGGGTCGATCGCCAGCAGGTAGGACTCACCGGGCTGTCCGCCGCTGTTCGGGTAGGGCTTCTGGTTGTGTAAGACCTGGAGGTAAAGCTTTCCTTTGTACAACAGCGGCGTGGACGAGTAGATCCACATGAAGTTGAACGACCCGTGGTCGTTCACGAGGTTGCGCGCCCAGACCTGGTTGCCGTCCATGTCGAAGCAGACGAGGTCGCCGGTGGCGTAGTGAAACCAGGCGTGCTTGCCGTCGGTGATCGGCGACGGCGACGCCATCGTGTTGTGCTGCTGGTTCGCTTTCGGGCCGAAGCCGACCTCTTTGCGCCAGACCTCGGAGCCGGTCTTGCGGTCGATCCGGACGGCCAGGAGCTTTTTGCTGGCCGAATCGAGCGAGCTGACAAAGACCGCGTCGTCCCACACGACCGGCGTGCCCGCGCTGGGCCCGGGCATGGCGGCCTTCCAGACGAGGTTGTCGTTCGGGCCGATCTTGTCGGGCAAGCCCGTCGCCTTGCTCGACCCGTCAAAGTTCGGCCCGCGCCACTGGGGCCAATTCTCGCCGGCACGCGCGCCGACCGAACCCACCAGGAGGGAGACCGCGACCGCCAACGTCGGAACGATTCGCATCATGGCGTGTATAACCTCGGTAGACGGGACCGCGCCGCGCGGAGCGCAAGCGCCGCTCCGCCAAGTGTTACCCGACCGCGCCCCGGCCGTTGTGAAGCGGCGCCGGCCCGAGTCGGGCGAAAAAGACGACACCGGGTGAAACGGGTTGTACCATCTACCCGCCACGTTTTGGAGAACCCGTTAGGAAATCCCCCCACGCCGGGGGCTGAGCGTTGCGAAGGCCCGGATCGAACGCCTGCGGATCTCGAATGATGATGAAGCGACTAAACGTCATCGCACTCCTGCTGATCGTCGCGACGCCGATCGTCTCCCTCCACGCCGCGGATTGGCCCCAATGGGGCGGCACGCCCGCGCACAACATGGTTTCCGCGGAGTCAGGTCTCCCCGTCGCCGCGGAGATCGGGGAGCCGCCCGAGAGCGCCGACAAGTTCGACAAGGAAAAGGCAAAGAACGTCAAGTGGATCGCCAAGCTCGGCAACCAGGCGTACGGCAACACCACCGTCTCCGGCGGGAAGGTGTACGTCGGCACCAACAACGGCTCGCCGCGCGACCCGGCCGTCGAGGGTGACCACGGCGTCGTCATGTGCTTCGACGAGGCCGACGGGAAGCTCCTCTGGCAGCTCCTCGTCCCCAAGCTCGGCGCGGGGCAGGTGGCCGATTGGGAGTACGTCGGCGTCTGTTCGTCCCCCGCCGTCGACGCCGGCCGCGCCTACGTCGTCACCAACCGCTGCGAGGTCCTCTGCCTCGACGTCAACGGCCAGGCCGACGGCAACGCAGGCCCGTTCACCGACGAAGTCGGGTACATGACGACCCCCGGCAAGCCCGCGCCCAAGCTCGGCCCCCAGAGCGCCGACATCGTCTGGCGCTACGACATGCTCGACCAACTCGGCGTCTTCCCCCACAACCAGGCCAGCAGCAACGTGCTCGTCGTCGGCGACCGGCTCTACGTCTCCACCTCCAACAGCGTCGACTGGACCGGCGCTCACACGCCCGCACCGGATGCGCCCGCCCTCATCTGCCTCGACAAGCGGACCGGTCAACTGATCGGTGAGGAGCGCAGCGGCATCAGCTCGCGCCTGTTCAACAGCAACTGGTCGAGCCCGTCGTACGGAACGTTCGCCGGCAAGCCGCTGGTCGTCTTCGGCGGCGGCGACGGGTGGTGCTACGCGTTCGAGCCCGAGCCCGTGAACGGCGTGCTCAAAGAAGTCTGGCGGTTCGACTGCGTCCCCGAAGGGCGGCGGAAAACGCCCGACGGCAAGCCCGCCAAGTACGGCAGCAGCAATCCCGACGGCCCGAGCGAGATCATCGGCACGCCCGTCATCGCCGGCGACAAGGTCTTCGTCGCGATCGGCCAGGCCCCCGACAACGGCGACGGCGCCGGCGCGCTCTCCTGCATCGACGGCACCAAGACGGGCGATGTCACGCAGTCCGGGAAAATCTGGCAGCACGCCGACATGCCCCGCTCGATGTCGACCGCGTCGGTGGCGAACGGGCTGGTCTTCATCGCCGACTTCGCCGGGACGATCCACTGCCTCGACGAGAAAACGGGAATGCCCTATTGGAAGTTCGACGCCGAGAGTCGGGTTTGGGGCTCCACGCTCGTCGCCGACGGCCACGTCTACCTCGGCAACGAGAACGGCCTGCTCGTCGTCCTGAACGCGACGAAAGAAGAACCGAAGGAACCCGTGGCGGAGGTCGATTTCCAGTCGCCGCTCTACTCAACACCCGTGGTCGCGAACGGCGTGATGTACGTCTCGACGGACAAGTGGCTGTACGCGTTGAAAGAATAGTGGCGCGTCGAAGCTCGTGGCGAAAGGCGTGGCGGCACATACGTAGGGCGGACACTCCTGTCCGCCACGCGGCGCAGCCGCGTGAACGATCGAGGTACGGGCCTTCGGCCCGTGGCGGACAAGAGTGTCCGCCCTACGGAGCGCCACGCGACACGGGCCCTTCGGCCCGTGGCGGACGGGAGCGTCCGCCCTCCTACCGTATTAAAAGTCCGCGAGTGCACGTGCTTGGAAAGCCGCGAACCATGTCTGAACACCGCCCCTTTGCCGCCGCCGTGCTTCTCCTGCTCTTCGCTGCCGCCGCCGCCCCGGCCGACCCGCCCCTCTTTCACGAGAACTTCGACAAGGCCGCCCTCGGCAAACCGAGCAAAGAGTTCCTCCTCTTCGCCGGCGCGTTCGAGGTGAAGGACGCCGGCGGCGGCAACAAGGCCCTCGAACTCCCCGGCGAGCCGCTCGAGACGTTCGGCGCCATGTTCGGCCCGGCCGACGGGAACCTGATCGACGTCCGAGCGAAAATCTGGGCGGCGTCGACGGGCAAACGCTTCCCCGAGTTCGGCGTCGGCGCCGCCGACGTCTCCGGCTACCGCCTCCTCCTCCTCCCCCGCCAGAAGCGGATCGTCCTCCGAAAGGCCGACGTCGAACTCGCGAGCGCCCCCTACGAGTCGTGGACGACCGAGACGTGGACCGCCTTCCGCCTCACCATCGAACCGGTCGGCGACGCCTGGCGAATCTCCGGCGCGGCGTGGCCCGCAATTGGCGACGAGTCGAAGGGGGCAACACTGGCGTACGACGAGAAGACTAAGCCGGCGAACGGCCGCGGGTCGGTGTGGGGCTTGCCGTTCTCGGGCAAGCCGATCCGGTTCGACGACATCGAGGTGCGGGCGGTGAAGTGAACGTGTCGGGCGACTATCCGATGTCGCGCCGGCGCTGACGCGCAAGAGCACGACGACGCCGATCCTCGAAACGGACACCTCCTCCGCCCGCCGGGGCGGAAAATGCGAGGGCAGGGAAGGGTCGGTCCGTGTTCAGTCCCACGGGTTCCGCGTTGGAGTACCGCCGCTACACCGGTGGCTACGAGCGTGCGCCCCTTGTATGTTCAAAAACACCAAGGCATCGAGTTCAATCCAGCATGCCGCTTCGCGGGCTTCGAAGCGTAGCGAGAAGCCCGCGAAGCGGCGGCCGCCGGCAGATCGGTCTGCCCCTGGCGTTCACGACGCCGGCCCGGAGCGTGATCGTCGGCGGCCGCGTGTACACAACCCGAACAGCCGGTCGAACGCCGCCCCGCGCGGCAGTTCGCATCCGCAAGGCAGGGTCGCCACCATGCAGACTGATTCGACGATGTCCTCGTCCCGTGCCAGTGCCGACGCCGGCGCCAACGTCAGTGCCGACGCCGTCGTCGTCGGCATCGACGTCTCCAAGGCCAAGCTCGACGTCTACATCGACGTTGACGCCGCCGCCGCCGCCGCCGCCGCCGCCGCCGCCGGCCAGTGGGTCCACGTGGCCAACGACGCCGGCGGGGTCGCCCAACTGATCGAGCGGCTCCGCGCCGTCAACGCCGGCGTCCGCCTCGTCGTCATCGAGGCGACCGGGCGGCACCACCGCCGCGTCGCCGCCGAGCTGGTCCAGGCCGGCGTGCCGGTCGCGCTGGTCAACCCGCAGCGTGCCCGGGAGTACGCCCGCGCCGCCGGGCGGCTGGAGAAGACCGACCGCGTCGACGCCCGCGTCCTCGCCGAGTTCGGGCGCGGCGTCAAGCTGCGCACGCTCGGGAAGCGCCCCGAGCATCAGGTCGAGCTCGACGACCTGATCTCGCGCCGCCGCGCCCTGGTCCAAGTGCGGGTCGCGGAGGCCAACCGCCTGCACGACGGCGGCGACCAGCTGCCGAAGCTCGCCGCCGCCCAGGGCCGCAGGCTGTTGCGCCTCGTCGACCAGCAGGTCGAGGACCTGGACCGGGCGGTCGCCGAACTCGTCGACGGCGACGACGACTGGCGTCGCAAGCACGAGGTGATCACCAGCGTCCCCGGCGTCGGCGACGGCACGGCCCACCAGCTCATCGCCGACCTGCCGGAACTGGGCACCCTGAGCCGCCAGGGGATCGCCAAGCTCGCCGGCGTCGCCCCGCTCGCCGACGACTCGGGCGACCGCAGGGGCGCGCGGCACGTCAGGGGCGGCCGCGGCCCGGTCCGGTGCGCCCTGTACATGGCCGCCTTCAACGCCATGCGGTGCTGCGAACGCTTCAAGCGCATGGCCGACCGCATGCGTGCGAGAGGCAAGGCGTTCAAGGTCGTCGTGACCGCCTGCATGCGAAAGCTGCTGGTCACGCTCAACCAGATGGTCAAAACCGACACGATTTACGACCCGACGATGAACGTCTCGACCCGTTGACTTTTTACACAGCCGCTCCGGGGCGAAGTCGGCGGGGACACGCGGCGTTTCGTAGGGCGGACACGCTTGTCCGCCACGCGGTGCAGCCACGTGAACCGCGATGGTGGTACGCGCCTGCGGTTCGTGGCGGACAGGACTGTCCGCCCTACGAAGGAGCGGCGCCGTTGGGCAGTCACTTCGCCGCCGGCCGCGCGGCCTTGAGCGCCTGGGCGCTCCGCTGCGCGGCCGCCTTGGCGGCGGCGTAGGTGGGGTCGGTGAGGAGGACGGCTTCGTATTCCTTGTCGAGCGCGAGGCGGGCCTTGTTCCACGCCGCGCTGGCGTCGATCTTTTCCTGGGGAGAGCCGGTGGCACGTGCGTGTTTGAGGACGGCCTCGAGCTTGTCCACGTCCGCCTGCTGGGTTGCGAAACGGGGTGACGACTTCAGCTTGGCAACGGCGAACGCCCGTGCTTGGGCCAGTGCGCGTTCCGCGTCTCGCGCGGCGGCTTCCAATGTGGCGCGGTCCGGCGTCGACGACGGCTGCGGAGCGACGGCATCGGCCGGCGCGGGACGCGGCGCGGGGGTCGCGCCGTCGCGGCCGTCGGAGCCGGTGTCGTCGAAGATGCTCCTGGGGCGCTTCGGCGAAACGGGTCCGCCCGGAGCGCCGCCACCGTTGGGCACGACGCCGGGGGTCGACGGGGCGGGCTTCCCCGCCGGATCGGGCGCACCCTTCCTGCCGATCATGCCCGTCTTCCAGGCGTAGACGCCGCCCGCCGCGAAGAGCGCGAGGACGAAGATCAAGACCACGCCCCCCTTCGCGGGGCGCGCGTCGGCGGGACGGCGATTGGAGCGACGGTTTGAGTACGGCATACAGTCCTGCGATCCGCTTCGCGGCCGGCCCGAAGCGCCGAGGTGGAGGCGACCTCGCGACTTAGGCACCTGGTAAACCCGACCCCTTTCCCCTGCCCCTCTCCCCGGGGTACCGGGAAGAGGGAGTAGTTACTTCACCCACCGCAGCGCCACCTTCGCCGCGTCGTAAGCCGCCCGAGGTTTCGCCAGCTTTCTCGCGTTGGACTTCAGCGACTCCAGCCGCTTGCGGTCGCCGAGGAGGTCGGCCAGTTTCTGCGGCATCGTCGCCACGTTGTTGATCTTCACCGCGGCGCCGTTTTCCAGCAGATAGTCGCTGTTGCGGCTTTCCTGCCCCGGGATCGGGTTGACGATCGCCATAGCCGCCCCACGGGCGAGGACCTCGCTCGTCGTCAACCCACCGGGCTTGGAGAGGACGACGTCGGCCACGCCCATCAGCTCGTCGATCTCGGTGGTGAAGCCGATCACCTTCGCGCGGTGCCGCTTCGGGATCGCGACCGTCTGCAGCTGCTGCTTCACCTTCTCGTTCTTCCCCGCGACGACGATGACTTCGAGCGGGGCGTCTACGGAAAGTACGCCGCGAAACAGTTGCTCGATCGGCCCGACGCCGAACCCGCCGGCGAGTTGGAGGACGATCGGTCGGTCGCCGACGAGGCCCTGGTTTTTCAGGCACGCCGCGCGCGACTTCGGCTCCGCGAAGACCGGATGGATCGGGATGCCGGTGACCGTCGTCGTGCCGTCCGGCACGCCCCAGTGGTTCAGGTAGGTCGCCCCTTCGGCGGTGGCAGTCGTGTAGTGGTCGCACGGCTGGTTCACCCACAGGCGGTGCGTCTCGAAGTCGGTCGTGACCGTGACCTGCGGAACGTTCGTCTTCCCGTCGCGCCGCAGGTCGGCGATCAGCTCGGCCGGAAGGAAGTGGGTGTTGACGACGACGTCCCACGGCTCGGATTCGAGCAGGTCGTTGAACTTGCGCAGGTTGAGCTTTTCGACCAGCAGCCGAAGTCGGTCCGACCTGTGGCGCGGCGAGACGGGCTTGTCCATCAGGTCATAGAAGAACCCCAGGACGTGCGGCGCCTTGTTGACGAGGTCGAGGTAGGACTTCCCGTAGACCTGCCGGAACGCCGCGTTGGTGAGCGTCAGGACGTCGACGTTCTTGACGACCGCTTGCGGCGCCAGCTCCTTAAGCGCCAGTTCGACGGCCTGCGCCGCCCGCATGTGGCCGGCGCCGACGGACGCGGAAAGGACGAGGACGCGGGGGGCGGGCATGGCCCGCGAGCATACCCGGGCCGAGCGACGGCCGCGATGCAACGGTAGTGGCGACGCCTGCGTCGCGGTCCGGCGCAGCCGGACATCTTTTGTCGAGGAACGTCGACGCTTCGCGTCAACCGCGACGCAGGCGTCGCCGCTACAGGGGGTTCTCGAGATCGTCACTTCTCGAACTTAAACCCCTTCTTCTCCGCCTGCTCGGTGATGGTGGTGCGGACGGCGGCGTCGAACGCGTCGGAGTCGCTGAGGTTGGCCTTCTTGGTCTCGGCCTGGATGTAGGCTTCGCGCTTCTTGGCGACTTCCTGGATTTCCTTCTGCACCTCGGCCCGTTCCTTTGCCTTGGCGTCAACGTAGGCCTTGCGTTCCTCTGGCTTGAGCTTCTTCAGCTCGTCAGGCAGTTCGTTCTCCGTGAGCTTTGCCAGGTCGACCTCCTTCTCGGCCAGGGCGTCGACGAGGTCCCACTTGCTGTTGCGGTACTGCTTCGACGACTTGGCCGCGTAGCGGTCGGCCGCACTGGCGGGGGCGAGGGATAGGGCCGTCGAGTCCTGGGCGAGTTGGTTGGCGGCGCCCGCGCCGCCCTTGGCGCCGTAGGCGAGGTAGGTGCCGTTGAGCCGGGCGTTGAGCTTGCCGAGCTCGTCGTCGAACGGCGTGGCGATCGCGATCGCCCCGCCGCTGGCGTTGATCTCCATATACCGGCCGTCGGCGAGCTTGGTGATTTCGCGCCACGTCGGCGTGGCCTGCGCGTAGTCCTCCGAGCCGCAGTAGATCGCGTTGACTTGAATCCCCTGCGCGATCGCGGCCGGGGCGGTCTTCGTGTAGTCCATCTCGGCCGGGCCCTGGTGGGCCGTCTCGTTTCCGACGACGTAGATCACCTTCAGCACCTGCGTCCCGTCCGACCACTTCATCTCGCCCGTCGCCTTGTGGATCGCCAGGCCGACGAACTCGGCGCTCCACCCTTCGTCCTTGAACGTGCTGAGGTTCTTGTAAACGTCGTCGAGGTCGTCGGAGAGGGGGAAGACGCGGTGGCGGTTGGCGCCGTCGCCGTAGCCGATCAAACCGATGCGCAGGATCGGTGCGGGCTCGGCCCTCGCCACCTGGTTCACGATCGCCCACACCTTTTGCTTCGCGGCGTCGATGACGGGGCCCATGCTGCCGGAACAGTCGACGCAGAAGACGACGTCGATGCGGGGTTTCTCGGTAGGGACGGGTTGATCGGCAAACGCGGGTGAAACAAGCAGCAGACCTGCGAGCGCGGCGGACAAGAGCGATTTCATGGAAGGCCTCGGGTTGGGGGACGTACCGAAGTCTTTGACGCCCCGCCGGCACCGGAGTTTCGCGGCACGTTACACCGGCGTTACCTTCGCCGCCCCAGGTGCATGTGCTCGACCATCAGGCAGCGGTCTTGGACGAAGTCGAGGCCCGCTTCGCTCGCGAGACGTTCGGCCTCGACACTCGTGATCCCGCTCTGGAGCCAGACGCCCTTTGCCTTGATGGCGATCGCGTCCTCGACGACGCCGGCGCAGAACTCCGGGCGGCGGAAGACGTCGACGAGGTCGACGGGGCCGGGGACGTCCCGGAGGGAGCCGTAAGACGGGATCCCCATGACGGTCTTGGCGTTGGGGTTGACGGGGATGATCTCCTTCCCGACCGACCGCAGGTACCCGGCCACCCCGTAGCTGGCGCGGGAGGGGTCGTCGCTCAGGCCGACCACGGCGATCCGTTTGGCGGCCAGCATGCGGCGGATGATATCGATCTCGGGGTCGCCGGAATTTGCAGGCAAACGGCAGGGTTCGTCGGACATTCGGTGCTCCTGCGGCGGTGAAGCGGCGGTTTTCGGTCAATCGTTCCCAGTGGGCTGGGCGGCGTGTAATATCGTATGGGTATAGAGAGGCTTGGATTCGGCATCAATGGCAAAACGAGATTACTACGAAGTCCTGGGCGTGGCGCGGGGTGCGGCCGCCGACGAGATCAAGCGGGCGCACCGCAAGCTCGCGCGGCAGTTCCACCCGGACATGAACAAGAACAACCCGCAGGCGACGGAGAAGTTCAAGGAAGTGCAGGAGGCGTACGACGTCCTGAGCGACGGGGAGAAGCGCAAGCTGTACGACCAGTTCGGGCACGCCGGCCTGGGCAGCGGCGGCCCGCCGCCGGGCGGCGCGGGGGGCGACCCGTTCGAAGCCTTCCGGCGGCAGCAACAACAACGCAGCGGTAACGGCCGCGAGTGGCGCGGCGGGTCCGGGGCGACCGTTCAGGACTTCGACACGTCCGGTTTCTCCGACATCTTCGACCAACTCTTCGGCGGCGGCGTCGGCCGCAGCGCCGGCGGGAAGCGG
>JADMIO010941436.1_pt1 | contig 19666 bp, 14 predicted proteins | sample 8958161 | NCBI WGS metagenome assembly JADMIO01 (sample SAMN16585339, study PRJNA669376) | soil metagenome | isolation source: Crop rotation soil | place: USA: Cullars Rotation, Alabama | collected 2011
GGAGCACGGTGTCCGCCGGCAGGCCCAGCTCGAGCGGGTCGACGACGTCCGTGCCGAGCCGCAAGTACGGGTGCATGCCCGCGCCGTACGGGCAGGCCGCGTCGCCCAGGTTGGTCGCCGTCTGCCGGACGGTGAGACCGTCGTCGCCCAGCGAGTACTCGACGCGGAGATCGACCGTGAACGGGTAGCCGTCGCGCGGAAGCAGCCGGTGCCCGAGCACCGCGCGGTGCGGCTCCTGCTCGACGACCCGCCAGCTCGCCCACACGGCGAGACCGTGGATCGCGTTGTGGGCCGCGACCTCGTCGACCGGCAGCTGGTAGTCGACGCCGTCCCACGTGTAGCGGCCGTCCTCGAGCCGGTTCGGCCACGGAGCCATCACCTGCCCGCGCCCCGAGACCCGCAGCTCGCCCTCGCCGTAGCCGTCGAGGACGGCCAGATAGCCCACCGCGTACGTGCGCAGGCCGCCGCCCACCTCCACGACGACGGCTCGCTGCCGGCCGTGCACCAGCTCCGTCTGCGCGCCAGAAACGGCCGTGCCGGCAGCGAGCGTCGCCATCGTCTCTACGCGGTCGCCTGCGCGGCCGCCATTCCCACACCGAGCCGGTCGAGCAGGTGGTCGCCGACCCGCAGCGAGTTCGCCATCGCGGTCAGCGCCGGGTTGACCGCCCCGATCGACGGGAACACGCTCGTGTCCACGACGTAGAGGTTGTCGACCTCGTGCGCCTTGCAGTCGCGGTCGACGACCGAGTCGGCCGCGTCGGCGCCCATCCGCGCCGTGCCGGCCTGGTGCGCCACGCCCGCCACGGGGATGTCGTTCTTCAGGTACGCGAAGCGGTGGAAGAGGCTGTCCTCCTCCATGTGGAGCTTCCCGAGCATCGAGTGGAGCTGCTTGCCGAGCTCCTGTTTCGGCTTGTCGTTGGTCGACCTGTACGCGAGCGTGAGCTTGCCGTCGCCGTCGACCGTGACGCGGTTCTCGGGCAGCGGCAGGTCCTCCGTCGAGAGCCAGAAGTCGACCGCGTGCTTCGCGACCTTCTCCAGCGTCCAGCTCGGCGCGAGCTTCGTCTCGCCCGGCTTCTCGCCGCGGAACATCGGCGCCTGCGACTTGCCGACCATCTGGATGTTCCCGAGCGGGTACTCGCGCCCGTTCCCGGCGAAGTAGAAGTCGTTCAGGCCGAGCGTCTTCTGGAACACGGTCGGGTTCTCGTCCTTCGACAGCGCGAGCACCGCGGAGCAGTTGTGGAACATGTAGTTCCGCCCGACCTGGTCGGAGCCGTTGGCGAGCCCGTTCGGGTGCGCGTCGCTGGCCGACTCGAGCAGCAGCCTCGCCGTGTTGGCCGCGCCGCACGCGAGCACGACGACGTCCGCCGAGTAGCTCTCCTTCGACCCGCCGCGCTCGACGACGACGCTCTCCACCGAGCTGCCGGAGCCGCTCGTGTCGAGCTTCACCACGCGCGCGTTGGTCAGCAGCGTGACGTTCGGGTGCTCGAGCGCCGGCCGCACGCCGAGCACATCCGCGTCGGACTTGCCGTGCACGAGGCACGGGAAGCCGTCGCAGTTGGCGCACCGGACACAGGCGGAGTACGGCAGGTTCGACTCGCTCAGCCGGATCCCGCACGGCGCGTGGAACGGGTGGTAGCCGGCCGCCTCGAGGTCGTCGTGGAGCTGCTGCATGCGCGGCTCGTGCGAGACGGCCGGGAACGGGTACGGCGCGCTCGCCGGCGGCTCGGTCGGGTCCTCCCCGCGCGCGCCGTGCACCTCGTACAGCTGCTCGGCCTTCGTGTAGTACGGCTCGAGCTCGTCGTAGGTGATCGGCCACGCCGGCGAGACGCCGTCGTGGTGCTGGATCTCGCCGAAGTCCTCCGCCCGCAGCCGGTAGAGCGCGGCGCCGTAGAGCTTGGTCGCCCCGCCCACGAAGTAGTGGATCTGCGGCTGGAACGCCTTGCCGCTCGGGTCGTACCAGGTGTCCTCGGACACGTAGCGGTTGTCGATGAACACGTCCGCGGCCTGCCAGTTCTGCGGCTCGCGCGGCAGCCAGTCGCCGCGCTCGAGCAGCAGGATCCGCTTGCCGGACGGCGCCAGGTGGCGGGCAAGCGTGCCGCCCCCCGCACCGGTGCCGACGATGATGACGTCGTAGCTCTCCATGCGTCCTCCTTACACCGGGCTCGCGGCGGGCGCGGTAGCCGGAGGCTCCTCGCTCGACGTGATTGGTTTTGTGATGGCCTCGAGCGACTTCCCTTCCGCCTTGATCCCGATCAGGAGCTCGACGATCCCGCCGGTGACCATGATCGCGCCCCCGACGATGTAGCCGACGTAGAGCCCCGTCTTGCTGGAGCCGTCGCCGATCAGCGCACCGTAGAAGAGCGGGCCGAGCGCCCCGAAGATCTGCGCGATGGCGAAGAAGACCGCGATCGCCTCGGCACGGATCTCGATCGGCCACGTCTCGCTGACCGTGAGGTAGGCGGCGCTCGCCCCCGCGGAGGCGAAGAAGAAGATGACGATCCAGCAGAACGTCTGCGTGGTCGCCGTGAGCTCACCCTGGTCGAACATCCAGCCGCTGATCGCGAGCAGGACGCCCGAGATGATGTAGGTGCCCGCGATCATCGGCTTGCGGCCCACGCTGTCGAACAGCGGCCCGAGGATGAGCGGCCCGCAGAGATTGCCGACCGCGAAGGCGAGCCCGTAGAGCGGCACCTTGTCCGCGCTCACCCCGTAGAACTGGACCAACACCAGCCCGTAGGTGAAGTAGATGGCGTTGTACAGGAACGACTGCGTGATCATGAGCGTGGCGCCGAGCACCGCCCGTTTCGGGTACGTGCGGAACACCAGGCCCAGGAACGTGACGTAGCCGTACCGCTTCTCGGGAACGAGCTCGAGTGCCTGTGAGTCGTCGACGGGCTCGAGCTGCTGGCCCGATTTCTTGACGGCGTCCTCGATCTTGGCGAGCTCTTGCTCGGCCTCCTCCATGCGGCCGTGGGTCATGAGCCAGCGCGGGCTCTCCGGGAGGGTGCGCGCCACGATGAGGACGACGATGGCGAGCACGGGGCCCATCAGGAACGCGAGCCGCCACCCGACGTTCGGGGCGAACGCGTTCAGGAAGACGAGCGAGGCGAACGAGCCGAGGATCGCCCCGGCCCAGTAGGTGCCGTTGATCCAGATGTCGACGCGGCCCCGGTACTTCGAGGGCATCATCTCGTCGATCGCCGAGTTGATCGCCGCGTACTGGCCGCCGATGCCCATGCCCGCGATGAACCGCGTCCCGTAGAAGTACGCGAGCCAGACCCAGCCGCCGTCGTTCACGGTGAACGCCGCCAGCCCGGTGCCGAAGAGGTACAGGAGCAGGGTGACGACGAGGAGCCGCTTGCGTCCGAGCTGATCCGAGAGCCTGCCGAAGACGAGCGCTCCGACGACCTGGCCGACGAGGTACACCGTCGCGATCAGCCCCACCTGGCTCGACGTCATGTCGAGCGTGTCGGGCTGGATGAGGACACCGGTGACCGAGCTCGCGATCGTGATCTGAAGCCCGTCGAGGATCCACGCTGCGCCGAGGCCGGCGACCATTCGCGTGTGGAACGGCGACCAGCTCAGGCGGTCGAGCCGGGCCGGGATGGTGCTGCGAATGCGTTTCGGCGCCTCTGCCGCGACGCTCATGTTGGCTTCCTTTGTCACGACGTGACCCCGGTTGCGTGCATCACGGCCTCGGTCGGCCGCTTGGCGACCGCGAATGACGTCGCCGCCAGCGCCAGCGCCACGAGCGCGGCGACCCCGTAGATCGTCGACAGCTCGACGCCGCCGTCCACGAGCGGGCCGATGCCGAACGCGGCGACGCCGTAGCCGACCTGATACGCGGCGATCACGCCGCCCGCGACCGCCGCCGAGAAGGTGACGAGCTCCTCCTGGCCGAAGCTGATCGTCAGGGGGAGCAGCGCCGAGCAGCCCAGCCCTGCGAGGCCGAACGCGAAGACCCCGAGCACCGGCTGGTCGTCCGGCAGCGCCCAGATCAGGACGAACGCGGCCGCCAGGACAAAGGGCAGCGAGTGGTACGTCGTGCGCGGCGCAAGCCGCCGCTGCACGGCGGCGAACAGGACGCGGCCGACCGTCACCATCCCCCAGAACGCCGTGAGCGCGAGTGAGGCGGCGGTCGCGGAGGCGCCGAGCGAGCGCATGTCGAGCTGCGACCAGTTGCCGTTGACCGTCTCGCAGATCCCGTAGAGAAACGCGAAGCCCGCGTACGCCCAGAAGCGGGCGGGAATGCCGCGCTGTGCCCCGGCGGCGGCCGGACGCTCAGGCGTGCGCAACGGGAGCCGCACGCTCGCGAGGAAGAGCGCGACGAGCAGGCAGGTCGATGTCAGCGGGAGCCCCCACCAGATGCCGATGCCGACGAAGATCGCGACGAAGACCGGCGCCAGCACCGTGCCCAGCCCGAGCAGCGCGTTCAGCACGAGAATCGCCCGGTCGACTGCGCCTGGGTTGAAGGCCGCCGCGAACGTGTTCAGAGCCGGCACGGCGAGCCCGAACCCGGCCCCGAGGCACGCGGTGGCGACGAGCAGCAGCGCGTAGTCGCCCGAGTCGCCCGCCACCGTGGCGCTCGCCAGGAGCAGCACCATCGAGACGAGGCTCGCCGTGAGGCCGGCGAGGTAGACCCGCTTGGTGCCGAAGCGGCCGGCCAGGCTCGGCCCGAGCAGCGCTGCGGCGATCGCGGCGATCACCTGGGGCACGAAGAGCAGCCCGTACTGCGTGCTCGAGAGGTCGTACTCGTCCGGGTCGGACAGCACGGTGCTGACCGCCGGGAACGTGACGAGCGCGATGCCCTGGGCGATCCCCGCCAGGTAGACGATCCGAATTTCCGCCCGCGACGGCACCTAGTAGTCCTTCAGCATCTCCGGGACGATGATCCGCGCCGCCGCCTCGATCAGGGCGAGGTGCGAGAACGCCTGCGGGAAGTTCCCGAGGAAGCGCCCCGTCGCCGCGTCGAACTCCTCGGCGTAGAGACCGAGCGGCGAGGCGATCCGCAGTAGGCGCTCCATCAGGTCGCGCGCCTTCTGCAGCTCGCCGACGATCGCGTACGCCGAGACGAGCCAGAACGAGCAGATGAGGAACGTGCCCTCCTTGCCGGAGAGCCCGTCGTCGGTCTCGTCCGTCCGGTAGCGCAGGACGAAGCCGTCCTCCGTCAGCTCGTTGGCGATCGCCAGGACGCTGGCCTTCATGCGCTCGTCCTCGCCCGGCAGGAAGCCGAAGATCGGCGCGAGCAGCGTGGAGGCGTCCAGCGAGTCGGTCTCGTAGTGCTGCTTCAGCGCGCCGTCCGCACGCACGCCGTGCTCGAGGATGTCGGCCTGGATCTCGTCCGCGGTCGCACGCCACGCCGCGTTCAGGTCGCCGTCGCCGCGGATGTCGGCCAGCTTCGCCGCACGATCCAGGGCGACCCAGCCCATCAGCTTCGACGACACGTAATGCTTCGGCTCGCCGCGCGCCTCCCAGATGCCCTGGTCCGGGTTTTGCCAGACGCGGGTCGCGCACTCGGCCTGCGACTGGACGATCGGCCAGAGGCGGCTCGGCAGGCGGTCGCTCTGGCGCGTGTGCTGGAGGATCGAGTCGAGCACGGCGCCGAAGACGTCGTTCTGCTTCTGGTCGTAGGCGCCGTTGCCGATCCGCACCGGCTTCGCGCCCGCGTAGCCCGACATGTGGTCGAGCGTCGACTCCGTCAGGTCGCGGCGGCCGTCGATGCCGTACATGATCTGGAGCGACCCGTCCTCGGTCGGCTCGACGTCGGCGACGAACTGCATGAACTCGTCGGCCTCCCAGTCGAGGTTCAGCCAGTGGAGGGCGTGCAGCGTGAACGTGGTGTCGCGCATCCACGTGTAGCGGTAGTCCCAGTTGCGCTCGCCGCCGGGCGACTCCGGAAGCGACGTCGTGAGCGCGGCGACCGTCGCGCCCGTGGGCATGTAGCTGAGGCCCTTGATCGTGAGCGCGGACCGCTGCACCGGGTCGCGGAAGCGGTGATCCGGGATCCGGGCGCGGCTGAGCCAGCTGCGCCAGAAGCGGGACGTCGCGTCGAGCCGCGCGGTCGCCTCTTCCACGGTCGCCGGCGCCTCGAAGCCCTCGGCCCAGGTCAGGGCGCAGAACGCCTGCTCGCCGGCCTTGAGCACGTGGCGGCCGCGGACGCGGTTGCCCTCGATGCCGAGGTTCAGGCTCGAGACGAGGCGGACCGTCTGGCCGCCGCCCGTCGCCTGCTCCGCGTGCGCGGCGTTGTCCGTGATCGTCCACGTGGCCTGCGCGCGGCCGTAGTCGAAGGCGGGCTCGCAGACCAGCTCCACCTCGACCTCGCCGTCGATGCACTCGACCGTGCGCACGAGCATGTGGTCGCCGTCGTCGTCCGCCGGCGGCCGCGTGTGCGGCGTGACGGTGTCGTCGCCGGTGCGCGGCCCCATGGTCAGCGCCTCGCGGACGACGACCCAGCCGTTGGGCGTCTTCCACGTCGTCTCGAGCACGTTCGTCCCAGGCTCGTAGGCGCGCGCGGTCGGATGGTTGACGTCGTACGGCGCGAAGCGGAAGAACCCGGCGCCGCGGTCGAGCAGGCTGCCGAACATGCTCGGCGAGTCGAAGCTCGGCACGCAGAGCCAGTCGACCGCGCCGTCGGGCGCGACGAGCGCGCCGGTGTGGCAGTTGGACAGGAACGCGTACTCGGCGATCGGCGCCGCCGCGCTCTGTGCCATCTGCGCCGCCGGCTTGTTCTCGACGGCCGTCATGACGCGAGCCACGGCCCGTGCCAGCCGTACCCGGCGACCAGCTTCTGAGCCTCCTCGGGCCCCCAGGACCCGGGCTTGTAGGAGTGGACCGGCGGCGGGTCGTCGAGCAGCGGCTGCATGATCCGCCACGTCTCCTCGACGCCGTCCTGGCGGGTGAAGCGGGTGTGGTCGCCCATCATCGCGGCGTGCAGCAGCACCTCGTACGGCGTCGGGCCCTCCCCACCCTGCTCGGCGAACTCGACGTCCAGCTCGATCGGCGCCGAGCCCGTGCGGTCGGCGCGCTGCGCGTCGATCTTCAGCCGCACGCCGGTGGTCGGGTCCATCTTGATGACGAGCTGGTTCGGCTCCGGCGAGTTCTCGTACGCCTTGAAGCCGAGCTTGGGCGCCCGCTTGAACACGAGGCGCAGCTCGGTCTGCGTCTTCGCGAGCTTCTTGCCGGTGCGGATGAAGAACGGCACGCCGGCCCAGCGCCAGTTGTGGATCTCGAGGCGCAGCGCGGCGTAGGTCTCCGTCGTCGAGTCCGCCGCGACGCCGTCGATCGACTGGTAGCCGTCGTACTGGCCGCGCACGTAGTGCTTCGGGTCGGCCTCGCCGACGGCGCGGTAGAGCGCGACCTTCGCGTCGCTGAGCGTCGTCGGGTCGCCGCGCGAGGGTGCCTCCATGGCGCAGAAGGCGACCACCTGCATCAGGTGGTTGACGACAACGTCGCGCAGCGCGCCGACCGGGTCGTAGAAGTGGCCGCGGTCCTCGACGCCGAAGTCCTCGGTCATCGAGATCTGGACGCACTCGACGTAGTTCCGGCTCCAGAGCGGCTCCAGCAGCGCGTTGGCGAAGCGCAGGTGGAGGATCTCGTCGAGGCCCATCTTCCCCAGGTAGTGGTCGATGCGGTAGAGCTGGGACTCGTCGATGTACTGGTGCAGCTCCTCGGCGAGCGCATGGGCCGACTCCTTGTCGTGGCCGAACGGCTTCTCGACGATCACGCGCGCGTTCCCGGTCAGGCCCGCGTCGTGCAGGCCCTGGACGACGCGCCCGAAGAGGAACGGCGGGATCTCCAGGTAGAAGGCGGGCCGGTCGTAGTCCTTGATCGCGTCGGCGACCTTCTCGTACGTGGCCGAGTCGCCGAAGTCGCCGTCCACGTACGACAGCCGCCCGGCGAAGCGGTCGAAGACCTTCTCGTCCAGCTCCTCGCCCGTGCCCACGATCGACGTCTTCGCCCGGTCCTTGAGCTGGTCGAGCGACCAGTCGTCGACGGCCACGCCGACGATCGGGCAGTCGAGCAGGCCGCGCCGCTCGAGCCGGTAGAGCGACCGGAACGTCATCACGCGCGCGAGGTCGCCGGTGATCCCGAAGACGACGAGGACGTCTGCCGGCGCCTCGTCGCTGCCTGTCCGGGCCCGCGCGGGGGCCGGAGCCGTGCTCGTCATCGCTTCCTCCCGTTGGTCTTGTGTGCTTGTCCGACCTCGACGAGGCCGCGGCCGAACGCGTCGACGCGTCCCCAGCGGCCGGGGATGTCCAGCAGCTCCAGATGGCCGATCGTGTTCGGCACGGCGGCGTCGACCACCAGCCGTTCGCCCTCCGGCACGAGCCCGAGCATCGTCCGCAGGAGCAGGAGCGGCGTGCCCGTCGACCACGCCTGCGGGCTGCACGCCGTCGGGTACTGCACCGGGTACATCGTCTGCTCGCGCGGATAGCCGCCGAACGCCTCGGGCAGGCGGCCCGCGAAGAACTCGGCCGCATCGAGGATCCCGGCCGCGATCTCCGCCGCCTCCTGCTTGAACCCGTAGCGCCGCAGCCCCCAGGCGATGAACGAGTTGTCGAACGGCCAGACGGTGCCGACGTGGTAGCCGATCGGGTTGTAGCGGCCCTCGCCCTCGGCGAGCGTGCGCACGCCCCAGCCGGAGAAGAGCCGCGGCCCGAGCAGGTTCGCGGCGACCGCCTTCGCCTTCGACTTGTCGACGATCCCGCTCCAGAGCAGGTGGCCGTTGTTCGACGTCAGCGAGTCGACCTGCTTGCCCTCCGTGTCGAGCGCGAGCGCGAAGTACTCGCCCTTCTCGACCCAGTAGTCGCGGTTGAAGCGCCGCTTGAGGTCGGCCGCCTCGCGCTCGAGCTCCTCCGCGAACGCCACGTCCTTCCAGATCTCGCGCGCGAGCCGCGCGCCGCGCACCTTCGCGTCGTAGGCGTAGCCCTGCAGCTCGCACGTCGCGCGCGGGAAGCCGGGCAGGCGGCCGTCGTGGTACGAGATCGAGTCCCACGAGTCCTTCCAGCACTGGTTCTCGAGGCCGGTCTTCTCGTTGCGGCGCCGGTACCAGACGTAGCCGTCGCCCTGCAGGTCGGCGTAGTCGTCGATCCAGGCGAGCGCGGCCCGCGCCTCGTGCTCCAGCTCGCGGATGAGCTTGCGGTCGCCGGTCCAGCGCTCGTACTCGTCGAGCAGCACGACGTAGAGCGGCGTCGCGTCGGCGCAGCCGTAGTACGGCGAGTGCGGGCGCTCCTCGAACGCCGTCATCTCGCCGTAGCGCATCTCGTGGAGGATCCGGCCCGGGTCCTCGTCGCGGAAGTCGTCGACGTGCTGGCCCTGCCACTCGCCGAGCGCGCGCAGCGTGGTCGCCGCGAGCGAGGGCGCGAACGGCAGCGCCTGCAGGCTCGTAAAGATGCTGTCGCGGCCGAACATCGTCATGAACCACGGCAGCCCGGCCGCCGGGAGGCTGTGGCCGCCGGCGACCGGCGGCGAGAAGCGCAGCGCCGCGAGGTCCTCCAGACTGCGCTGGTACGTCGCGTTCAGCGCGTCGTTGTCGCACTGGAGCATCGGCGCGTCCTTCAGCCACCGCTCCAGGTCGCGGCGCATGTTCACGCGCGTGCGCTTGACGGCGCCGTACGCCTGCACCGTCTCGACGGTCAGCTCGGTCGACCACGACCCGTGCGCCGGGATGCGCGCGCGGAAGGTCAGGCCCTCCTCGTCCGCCTTCGCGGGCGTCGAGGCCGAGATCGCCGTCCCGCGCCGGAACGTCTCGCGCTCGTAGCCGAGCTCGAGCGTCCCGCGCTTCACCTTCGCCGTGTAGGAGCCCTTCTTCGCGATCGCGTCCTTGACCTCGAACAGGTCGGCGAAGTCGCTGCCAGCCTCGACGCGGATGGTCAGCGTGACCGGCTTCTCGTTGTGGTTGAGGACGGTCAGGCGCTCCTGGAAGCCCTGCGCCACCGAGCGCTGGCGGATCACCGAGAGCTTGGCGTCGATGTAGACCGTGCCGGTTCCCGGGACGAGGAAGAAGCGCGTCTCGAAGTACTGGAGGTCGTCGACCGAGAGCGCGTTGAGGCGCTGGCCGTCGATCGTCAGGACCCACTTCGAGAGGAAGCGGGTGTCGTAGGAGAAGAGGCCGGTGGGGTCGGTGAGCGACGCCTCGATGTCCCCGCGGTCGTCCGAGACGACGAACGTGTTGCCGTCGAGGATCTTGACCAGGCCGTCGTTCATCTCTTCCCCTTCCTCGAGCGCTTGCGGGCCGGGCCGGGGAGCAGCCGGCGGAAGAGCACGAGCAGCCGGCTGTCGCCCTCGAGCTCGATCTGGCCGCGCAGGAGCGCGGTCACCGGGTTGATCCGCCCGGCGATGATCCCCTCGATGGTCGGCTCGTCGGCGCGGATCGTGCAGTCGGCGTCGCCCTTGCCGGGCACCACGAGGATGTCGCCTTTCCTCAGCTCGACATGCCAGACGCGAGCCCGCTTGCCCTTGCCCACCTCGAGGCGCACGACCCCGTTGGCGCGGGCGAGGCGCGGGTCGTGGCCCCGCTTCGCCAGCTCCTCGAAGAACGCCGTCGCGCCGTCGCTCATCTCGCCTCCGTGTCGACCGTGATCCGGCCGACGCGCTGGTGGCTGATCGCCGAGCCGGCCCAGTCGACGACCGCCTTGGCGCGGTCCTCGTTGGTCGGCAGCAGCACGAGGTGCACGGCGCCCCAGGCGGCCTGCGCCTTGAGGCCCTTCATCGTCTTGCCGCCCAGCATCTGGACGACGGCCGCGCCGCGGCCGATCGTCGCCATCGTGCCCTTGTCCACGTACTTGAACGGCTTCGGCTCCTTGCCCCTTGCGACCTGTGCGATCGTCTTGCCCGTGTGCTCGCCGGACTGGAGCGCGACCGAGCCGAGCTGCGGCAGCACCTGCTCCGTCTTCTCGTCGGTGATCGCCGCGAGGTCGCCCACGGCGAAGACCTCCGGGTGCGACGCGACGCGCAGGTTCTCGTCGACGGCGATGCGCGCGCCGCGCTGGAGCTCGAGCCCGAGGTCGTTGACGAGCCGGTTGCCCTGGAGCCCGGCGCCCCAGACGAGCGTGTGCGCGGGCAGCACCTTCCCCGACTTGAGCGCCACACGGGTCGGCTCGACCGACTGGACGACCTCGCCGGTCATGATCTCGACCTTCAGCTTGCCGAGCGCCTTGCGCGTGTACTCGCGCAGGTTCTTCTTGAACATCGTGAAGATGTCCGGGCCGGCCTCGACGAGCGTGATCGTCGCCGTCCCCTCGGGCACGTCGCGGTAGTCGTTCTTGAAGACGCCGTTGTAGAGCTCGGCGAGCGCGCCGGCGGTCTCGACGCCGGTCGGCCCGCCGCCCACGACGACCACGTTGAGGGCGCCGTCGGCGATGATGGACGGGTCCTTGTCGGCCGCGCTCCAGCGCTCGAGCACGTGCTCCTTGAGCCGCAGCGCGTCCGGCAGGGTGTAGAGCGGGAAGCCGTGCTCGGCCGCGCCCTCCACGCCGAAGAAGTTGACCTCGGCCCCGAGCCCCAGGACGAGGTAGTCGTACGAGAGCGGCTTCAGCTCGGCGAAGCGGACCTCCCGCTTGTCGAGGTCGATCCCCTCGACCGAGTCCGTGTGCACGCGCGCGTTCTCCTGCTTGTGCACGAGGTCGCGCAGCGAGTGCCCCGCGCCGGTCTGCTCCAGCAGGCCCGTCGCGACCTGGTAGAGCAGCGGCTTGAAGGTGTGGTAGTCGTGCTCGTCGACCACGACGACGTCCACGTTCGCCTTGTGCAGCTCGTTCGCCGCGCCGACGCCGGCGAAGCCGCCGCCGAGGATCAGTACGCGTGGGCGCCCGTTGCTGGTGCTGTCTGCCATCACGTCACCGCTCCTGTCTCCGGGGGGAGGTCGGCCGCCTCGGCGCCGGCCGGCTCGTCCCCGATCCCGAGCCGCTGGCGGAACACGTAGTACGTCCAGCCCTGGTAGAGCAGGATCAGCGGCGTCACGATCACCGCGACGAAGGTCATGACCTTCAGGGCGTAGTGCGACGAGGAGGCGCCGCTGACCGTCAGGCTGTTCGCGAAGTCGGTGCTCGACACCATCACGCGCGGGTAGAGCGAGACGAACAGCGTCGAGATGGCCGCGACGATGCCGACGGCGGTGGCGGTGAAGGCGGCAAGGCTGCGCCCCGAGTAAACGAGCAGGACGGCGAAGGCGATCGCGCCGATGCCGATCAGGGCGGGCAGGAGCGGCGGGAAGACGTCCTTGTCGTTCTTGTCGACCGCCTCGCGCACCGTCCAGAGCAGGAAGCCGGCGCCGATGAGCGCGGCCGGGATGGCCACGCTGCGCGCCGTCGAGGCGGCGCGGCGGCACAGGTCGCCGCTCGTCTTCACGGTCAGGAAGGTCGCGCCGTGGAAGACGAACAGCACCACGAACGTCACGCCCGCGATCACGGTGTACGGGCTGAACAGGTCGAGCAGGTCGCCGGTGTAGTCGCCGTCCGAGTTGATCGGGACGCCGTGCAGGAGGTTCGCGAGCCCGATGCCCCAGACCAGGGATGCTCCAAGGCTGCCGACCGTGTTGGCCCACGTCCAGGTTCGCCGCCATCGTGGGCTCTCGCTCTTCTCGCGCCACTCGAACGAGACGACGCGGATGATCAGGAAGAAGAGGATGAGCAGCAGGGCGAGGTAGAAGCCCGAGAACATCGTCGCGTACCAGGCCGGGAAGGCGGCGAAGGTCGCGCCGCCGGCGACGACGAGCCAGGTCTCGTTCCCGTCCCAGTGCGGCCCGATCGACGCGAACATGACCTCCTGCTCGCGGTGATCGCGCGGGAGGAACGGCAGGAGCATCCCGACGCCGAAGTCGAAGCCCTCGAGCACGAAGTACCCGCTCCAGAGGACGGCGATCAGGATGAACCAGAACTCCGCCATCAGTAGCCGAGCACCGGCACGGCGCCCTCACCTCCCTCCGCGCCCGTCTCGGGCGGGTCGATCCGTGCGTAACGGCGCATGAGGACGAAGTCCACGACGGCGAGCGTCCCGTAGAGCAGGGCGAAGACGGCGAGGCTCGTCCCGAGCCACCACTTCGTGACCGCCGGCGAGTTCGCGTCGGCGGTACGCAGCAGCCCGTAGACGATCCAGGGCTGCCGCCCGGCCTCGGTGAGGACCCAGCCGGCGAGCGCGGCGATGAACGGCAGGGCGATGTTGCCGATCCCGATCCAGTGGAACCAGTGGGCGTTCTCGAGCTTTCGCCTCCGGTACAGGAACGCGCCGATCAGGGCGACGAGGACGACGGCGGACCCGGCGTACGCCATGACGCGCATCGCCCAGTACGTCGTGCGAATGAGCGGGTAGTAGTCCTGGCCGCGCCCGTACGCCTGCTGCTGCTCCTTGTTGAGCGTGGTCATGCCCTCGACCTTGCCGTTCCACGAGTTGGTGGCGAGGATCGAGAGCAGGTGCGGGATGACGATCGAGATCGTCGGCGTCTGGTCGTCAGGGGAGAAGCCGCCGATCTGGAAGATCGAGAAGCCGCACGGCTGGCACGTGTCCCACTGGGCCTCGACGGCCGAGATCTTCATCGGCTGCTGGTCGGTGACGAGGACGCCGAACTCGCTGCCGAACGCCAGGTTGAACATCGAGACCGGCACGAGGAAGATCAGCGCGAGCTTCGCGGCGCGCATGAAGATCGCCTGGTTGCGGCGCCGCAGCAGGTGCCAGCACGAGACCCCGAAGACGACGCACGCGGCGACGGTGAGCCCGGCGAGCATCGTGTGGCCGAAGGCCCACACCGCCCACTTCGCGGTCAGGAGGTCCCAGACGCTCGACAGCTCCGCCTTGCCGTTGCGCTCCACGTAGCCGGTCGGGTGCTGCATCCACGAGTTGGCGACGAGGATGAAGTAGGCCGACAGCCACGTTCCGAGCGCGACCAGCCAGATCGTCGCCAGGTGGAGGCCGCGCGAGAGACGGTTCCAGCCGAAGATCCAGAGACCGATGAACGTCGCCTCGAGCATGAACGCCGCCAGCCCCTCGATCGCGAGCGGCGCGCCGAACACGTCGCCGACGAACTTCGAGTAGATCGACCAGTTCATCCCGAACTGGAACTCCTGGACGAGCCCGGTGGCGACGCCGATCGCGAAGTTGATCAGCATCAGCGTCCCGAAGAAGCGCGTCAGCCGGAGCCAGGCCTCGTCGCCGGAGCGGTACCAGAGCGTCTGCATGACGGCCACCATCGGCGCGAGCCCGAGGGTGAGCGGCACGAACAGGAAGTGGTACAGCGACGTGGTCGCGAACTGGATGCGCGCGAGGTCGACCGTGGTGACGGCAAGCACGCTCACGGATGCTCGACTCCGCGGCCGGGTCTATCGGCCGCGCGCTGGGGACTCATCCGGCCATCTCCTCCCTACGCGAACTCCGGAGAGCCTGCTGAGAGGGCCGCAGTCCCTCATCGTCCTAACGGGATGAACAGGTCGGCCGTTCAGACACCTAGCGTCCAGGCCATCCCAATACGAGGAGCGTGACCCTTTTGACGCTGAAGCACCCGAAGGCCTCCGCGCGCCGATCCGAGAGCGTCGCCGTCGCCCCGTTGTTCGACCTCGAGGACGGGACGATCCCGCGCCACGAGCTCGCGGACGGTGAGCTGCCGCCGGACGTCGCGTACCAGATCATCCACGACGAGCTGATGCTCGACGGGAACGCGCGCCTCAACGTCGCCACCTTCGTGTCGACGTGGATGGAGCCTCAGGCCAAGCAGCTGATGGCCGAGTGCCTGGACAAGAACATGATCGACAAGGACGAGTATCCGCAGACCGCGGAGATCGAGTCCCGCTGCGTCTCGATCCTCTCGAACCTCTGGCACGCGCCTGACCCGGCCACGGCGACCGGCTGCTCGACGACCGGCTCGAGCGAGGCGGCGATGCTCGGCGGGCTCGCCCTCAAGCGCCGCTGGCAGCACAGGCGCAAGGCGGAGGGCAAGCCGGCCGACAAGCCCAACCTCGTGATGGGGATCAACGTCCAGGTCTGCTGGGAGAAGTTCGCCAACTACTGGGACGTCGAGATGCGGCTCGTGCCGATGGAGGGCGACCGCTTCAACCTCTCGGCCGAGGAGGCCGTGAAGCTCTGCGACGAGAACACGATCGGCGTCGTCGCCATCCTCGGCTCGACCTTCGACGGCTCCTTCGAGCCGGTCAAGGAGATCTGCGACGCGCTGGACGCGTTCGAGCAGGAGACGGGGATCCACGTGCCCGTCCACGTGGACGGCGCGTCCGGCGCGATGATCGCCCCGTTCCTCGACCCGGAGCTCGAGTGGGACTTCCGCCTCGAGCGCGTGGCCTCGATCAACATGTCGGGCCACAAGTACGGGCTCGTCTACCCCGGCGTCGGCTGGGTCGTGTGGCGCGACGCCGACGCGCTCCCGCCCGACCTGATCTTCTGGGTCAACTACCTCGGCGACGAGATGCCGACGTTCGCGCTGAACTTCTCGCGGCCGGGCGCGCAGGTCGTGGCGCAGTACTACAACTTCCTCCGGCTCGGCTTCGACGGCTACCGGCGCGTGCAGGCGTATGCGCGCGACGTGGCGACGCGGCTGTCGGGGCAGATCGAGGCGCTCGGGCCCTTCCAGCTCCTGACGCGCGGCGACGAGCTGCCGGTGTTCGCCTTCACGACGAAGCCGGAGATCGACAACTTCACCGTCTTCGACGTCTCGAACGGGATGCGGGAGCGCGGCTGGCAGGTGCCGGCGTACACGTTCCCCGAGAACCGCACCGACCTCGCCGCGCTGCGGGTCGTCGTGCGGCGCGGCTTCACGCACGACCTCGCCGACATGCTGGTCGCCGACCTGGCAAAGCTTCTGCCGCGCCTGGAGAAGCAGCCGAAGCCGGTGCACGACGCCGAGTCGGCGACCGCCTTCGCGCACTAGGGGGACGAGCAGGGACGCGCCGCCCGGCGCGTCCCTGCCCCCAACGAGCGCTAGCCGCTCGAGAGCTTCTTGCAGTTCGGCGCGTTCTTGATCGCGTCCTCGAGCTCGCCCTTCACGTCCGCGTTCTTCACGTCGGTCAGGGCCGATTGAGCGTCTGTCCCCATCTTCTGAGCCGTGGTCTGGATCTTCGGGATCGCGTCGATCGCGCCCTGGACGCCGGAGATGCCGTCGACGGTCTCCTTGATGTCGTCGACGTCCTGCGAGAGCTCGTCGGCCATCGTGTTGAGGGAGTCCTTCGCCTTCTGGCCGCCCTCCGTGTCGGGCTTGCCGAGACTCTTCACGTCGTCGACGAACGTGGACGTCGCGTCCTTCATGTTCGTGGTCGCGGACTGGAGCGTGTCCTTCGACACGTTGCCCGACTTGATCGGGTCGAACGCCGACTGAATCGACGTCGTCCACGTCGAGAAGGCGCCGCAGAAGTCGTTTGCCCACGTGTCGGCAGACGTCGTGTCCGAGCTGCCGGAGTCGCTGCTGCCGCCGCAGCCGCCCGCGAGCGCGGCGGCCGCGACCAGGACGGCGAGGAAGGCGATGGTCGTGCGCTTGCGGATGAACTGCATTGGTCTCCTCCTAGGTGGTCGCGCCGGCGGCCGCCGGCTTGCGCTTCGTGGCCCGCCCCTTGGGCGGCGTGGGCGTGAACGGACGGAGCACGTCGGGCCCATCCTGGACGATCCCGTAGCTCGACTCCGGAACCATGTTCCAGACGCCGGCCACGTCGCCCAGCGGCTCCGAGACGACGAGCCGCGACTCGTCGCCGACGCGCTGGAAGAGCGGGTTGTCCGGATAGCGCCGGCGCAGGTCGGGTACGGGCGAGCTGAAGAAGAGCGTGCGGGCCGCGCCGTCGCTGGCGTAGCGGAACCCCCAGAGCCGGTCGCCGTCGCTCACGGCCACGCTCATCTGGATCGGGAACTCGATCCCGTGCTTGTGGCCGACCGCCTCGACGAAGCCGACCGCCCGCTCCATGGCCTGCACCGGGTCGTCCTCGAGGCCGTAGGTGAGCGCGAGGTGGAACAGCACCTCCGTGTCCGCGGATCCCTGGATCTTGGCGAAGAGCGTCGGATCGATCTCGAGCATGAGGTCGCGCTTCACGTCATGGAAGCCGCCGAGAAAGCCGTTGTGCATGAAGAGCCACTTCTCGTAGCGGAACGGGTGGCAGTTGGTCTGCTGCACGGGGCTGCCGATCGCGGCGCGGATGTGCGCCAGCACGCGCCCTGACCGGATGTGCGGCGAGATCTCACGCAGGTTCGCGTCGTTCCACGCCGGCTCGATGCTCCGGAACACACCCGGCATGCCGTCCTCGTCGTACCAGCCGACCCCGAAGCCGTCGCCGTTCGTCGGCTCCGCACCGAAGCGCGAATGGAGGCTCTGGTCGATCAGCGAGTGGTCGCCGGTGTAGAGCAGCTCCTCGAGCGTCAGCGGCGTTCCGGAGTATGCAAGCCAGCGGCACATGGTCTCTCCTCTCGGCCGCGGCGCGGCCCACGCGGGTCCTGCCCGGGATTCCAGGCGTAGGGTGCCCGCGCCGCATCCTCCCATGCGGACGATGGCCCGCACGCGGCGCGCGTGCGAAAGTGGCGCAATGGCCGCGCCCGCCTACGGCGACGAGCTCCGCTGGTCGCCCCAGGTCCCGAAGTTCCGCCTCGTCCGCTTCGCAACGGCGGTGCTGATCATGGCGCCCGCGATCCTGATCGCGGCGTGGATCCTCCCGGGCGTCGACGTCGGGAGCTTCTGGGGCGCGCTCCTCGTGGCGCTCGCGGTCGTCGTGCTGAACATGATCGTCCCGCCGCTCATCGCGGCGATCCGCCTGCCGCTCACGCTCGTCGCCGGGTTCCTCCTGATCCTCGTGGCCGACGCGCTGATGTTCAAGCTCGCGTCCGACTGGTTTCCGGGCTCGTTCCACGTCGACAACTTCGGCTGGGCGCTGCTGATGGCGCTCCTGACCTCGGCGGTCGCGCTCGTGATCGAGATCATCCTGGGCGCGAACGACGAGGACGAGTACTCGCTGCGCGTCGTGAACCGCATCGCGAAGAAGTCGGGCGAGCGCGTCGAGACAGACGTCCCCGGGATCATCTACCTCGAGATCGACGGCCTCGCCCTGCCGGTGCTCCAGCGCGCGATGCGCGACGGCAACGCGCCGAACATGGGGCGCTGGCTCGACCAGCACACGCACCGCCTGACCGAGTGGGAGACCGACCTGTCGTCGCAGACGGGCGCGAGCCAGGCGGGGATCCTGCTCGGCTCGAACGAGAACATCCCCGCCTTCCGCTGGGTCGAGAAGGAGAACGGCCGGCTCATGACCTGCTCGGCACCCGCCGACTGCGCCGAGCTCGAGCGCCGCCACTCGACGGGGATCGGCCTGCTGCGCGACGGCGGCGCGAGCCGCGGCAACCTGCTCTCCGGCGAGGCCGACCACGTGATCCTCACGGTCAGCCGGATCGAGGCGGAGAAGAAGTCGAACCCCGGCTACCGGGCGTTCTTCGCCAACGGCTACAACGTCACGCGGACGCTCGTGCTCTTCTTCTACGAGGTCGGGCTCGAGCTCGTCGCCGCCTCACGCTCGAAGCGTCGTGACGTGCGCCCGCGCGGCCACCGCGGCCTGGTCTACGCATTCATGCGCGGCGCCATGTGCGTCGTCGTCCGCGACCTGATCGTCTACGGCGTCCTGACGGACATGATGAAAGGGCGCCCCGCGATGTACGCGACGTTCTCGTCGTACGACGAGGTCGCGCACCACTCGGGGCTCGAGCGGCCGGACACGCTCGAGGCGCTGCGCAAGCTCGACCAGCAGTTCGGCCGCATCGACCGCGCCCGCCGCTTCGCGCCGCGACCGTACGAGATCGTCGTCCTCTCCGACCACGGCCAGACGCAGGGCGCGACGTTCAAGCAGCGCAACGGCTACGCGCTCGAGGACCTGGTCAACCGCTCGCTCGCCGACGCGTCCGTCACCACCGCCATCTCCGGCAGCGACGAGAGCGAGGCCAACGTCGGCAACGCGGTCAAGGAGGCGACCGGCAAGAAGAAGGTGAAGAAGGCGAAGAACGACGTCAGCGGCGAGAGCGTCGTCGTGCTCGGCTCCGGCAACCTCGGGCTCGTCTACCTGATGGAGGAGAAGCGCCGGCTCACGAAGGAGGAGCTCGACGAGCGCCATCCCGAGCTCCTCGACGCGCTCCGCACGCACCCGCACGTCGGCTGGCTGCTCGTGCGCTCGAGCGAGCACGGCGCGCTGGCGCTCGGCGGCTCGGGCACGCGCCACCTCGAAAGCGGCCGCGTCGAGGGCGAGGACCCGCTCGCGCACTTCCCGCCGAACGCGCCGCGGCACCTGCTGCGCACGGACGGCTTCGAGCACGTCGCCGACATCATGGTCGGCAGCTTCTACGACCCGGATCTCGAGCAGGGCTGCGCGTTCGAGGAGCTCATCTCGTTCCACGGCGGGCTGGGCGGGCCGCAGACGCGCGCGTTCGTCCTCTCGCCCGTCGAGCTGCCGCTGCCCGACGGGCAGATCGTCGGCGCCGCGTCGGTGCACGGCCTCCTGGCCGGCTGGCGCAGCCGGCTCCAGGGCGGCGCTAGCGCCGCCGACGGCGGCGGCTCGCCTGTTGCAGCGCCGGCGCCAGCGGAGACGCCAGCGAGTCGATGAACAGGGCGCACGGCCCGGCTGCGGCCGGCAGCTCGCCCTCCACGATCTCGACGGCGTAGCGCAGGGCGTCCCCGGCCAGCAGCGGCTCGCCGAGCTCGACCACGGCGTCCGGC
>JADMIO011126996.1_pt1 | contig 19665 bp, 20 predicted proteins | sample 8958161 | NCBI WGS metagenome assembly JADMIO01 (sample SAMN16585339, study PRJNA669376) | soil metagenome | isolation source: Crop rotation soil | place: USA: Cullars Rotation, Alabama | collected 2011
CGCGACTTCAAGTCACGTGAATTCCAAGCTTCGGATCCCACTGTGCTGGAAAGGCGTCTTCGGCATCGGAGGGAGCGGGGGAGTTTTCTTCAGACATAAAAAGGGGAAACGAAGCTGAAAGTGGTCTATCACATCCACGGCGGAATGTGTCAACCTTCCTAGCGCCGCCAGCGGTAGATTTTGCCTAAGGCGGTTCAGCGGCAGCGGAAGCAAGGCGCTTTTCTTCACTCCTTCCCGGGAAGCGGCGCGTTAAATGGCTTGGAGGTTTTCGGCGGCCCCGCCTACCCTCGGGTCGAATGAATATCCTCGTCACCGGCGGCGCCGGTTTTATCGGCTCACACCTTGTGGAACGCCTCCTCCAGATAGGCGCGTCCGTGGTGGTGCTGGACGACTTCAACGACTTCTACGACCCGGCGATCAAGCAGTCCAACACCGCGGCGTTTGCCGCGGAGGTTCCCATCCACCGGGTCGATATCCGGGATGCGGAGGCCGTGCACTCGATCTTTAAGGAGCGCCAGTTTGACGCGGTGATCCACCTCGCCGCCCGCGCTGGAGTCCGGCCGTCCATCAAGGAGCCGAAGCTCTATATTGATACGAATATCACCGGCTCCTTTAATCTGCTGGAAGCCGCGCGGCAGACGGGCGTCCCGCGGTTCATCTGCGCCTCCAGCTCCTCCGTGTACGGCGTGCTGAAAACGGCTCCGTTCCGTGAGGATATGTGCCTGAACCAGACCATCTCCCCTTACGCGGCCACCAAGCTGGCGGTGGAGCAGCTTTGCTCAAACTACTCGCACCTTTACGGGATGCGGACGATCAACCTCCGCTTCTTCACGGTGTACGGCCCCAGGCAGCGGCCCGACCTCGCGATCCACTCGTTCACCCGGGCGATCCGCGAAGGGCGGCCCATCTCGCAGTTTGGCGATGGCTCCACGCGGCGCGACTACACTTACATCGACGACATCCTGCAAGGGGTCACCGCCTGCCTCACGTACGAGGGGCAGCTTTGCGACGTGTTCAACCTCGGCGAAAGCCAAACGACCACGCTGCGTGAGCTCATCGCGCAGATCGAGCAGGCGCTGGGGAAAAAAGCCGAGATCCGCGTGCTGCCCGAGCAGCCCGGTGATGTCCCGCTCACCTACGCCGATATTTCGAAAGCTCGCGCGCTGCTCGGCTACGATCCGCACACGCAGATCGCCGAGGGTATCCCCAAATTCGTGGAGTGGTTCCTGGCGCTCGAGGCGCAGGAGGGCCGCCGCGTCGCATGATAAACCCCTCCTCGGTCGTCGAGCTGCTGCAGGCGCTGGTGCGGATTCCCAGCGTCAACCCCGACGGCACGCCCGGCACCGATGAAGTGGGCGAGGAGCGGTGTGCCACCTATCTCCAGGAATTGCTCGCCGGCTGGGGCGCGGAGGCTGAGCTGCGGCCCGTGATGCCAGGCCGTCCCAACGTGGTGGCGCGGTTCCCGGGAGATCGGCCAGGGAAGCCGCGCATTCTTTTCGCCCCGCACACGGATACCGTGAGCGTGAAGGGGATGACCATTGAGCCTTTTGGCGGCGAATTACGGGACGGTCGCATCTGGGGACGCGGCGCGAGTGATACCAAGGGGTCGATGGCCGCGATGCTGTGGGCGATCTACCTGGAGCGTGAGCGGTGGCCGCACCTCAGCCACGAAATCTGGTTTGCCGGTCTGGCGGGTGAAGAGGCTGGCCAGCAGGGCGCTCAGGCGCTGGCGAAAACGGATCGCTTCGACTTCGTGATCGCCGGCGAGCCGACCGGCATGGACGTAGTGTTTGCCCACAAGGGTTGTACCCATCTTTACCTCACCACGCATGGGCATGCCGTTCATGCCGCGAATCCCGACCTGGGCGAGAACGCCATCTACAAGATGGCGCCCGCGATCGAGCTGCTCCGCACCGAGATCGCTTCCATGCTCGGTGAGTATCGCGACGAGGTGCTTGGCGCTTCCACGCTCAGCGTCGGCACGATCGCCGGTGGCTCGAAGATGAACATCGTGCCGGACCGGTGCGCGCTCGGCGTCGATATCCGCACGGTCCCCGCGCAGGACATGAGTGAACTGGTGGAAAAAATCCGGGCCCGGCTGCAGGCGGTCTCGCCTGGGATCGAGGTGAAAGTGAAGCACTCCCGGCCCTTGCGGACCGATCCCGCGCATCCACTCATTCAAAAGCTGCAGGCGGGCGGCGCGGCGTGCGTCGGCGCCCCGTGGTTCTGCGACGCGGCCATTTTCGCCGCGCACGGCACGCCGGCCATTGCCCTTGGGCCCGGCTCCATTGCCCAGGCCCATACCGAGGATGAATGGTTGGCGGTGGCCGACCTCGAGCTGGGAGTGGAACGAATCCGCGGCTTCCTGCAGAGCCTGTGAGGCGGGGCCGACGGCAGATTCCAACAGAAAAGGGCGGCCGGAGCCGCCCTTTTGGTTGTTGGGGTTGCGGTGCTTCGAAAGAGGTCTAGTACTCCGTCACCGTGGTGCTGGTCGTGGGCGCTTCCCGTACGGTGCGGGTTTCGGTGGTGGTGGTCGTGGTCTCCGTTTCGGCGCAGCCGGCGAGGCTGGCGACGATCGCGATCAACAAGCCGAGAAGGGTGAGTCTTTTCATATGTTTAAGCGGTGGTGAATGGGTGTTTGCCGAGCGTTGTTTCGGAGCAACCCTCCCAACTGCGCGTGTGATCGCGACCTCGATCCTAGGCCGGTGACTGTACGATCTTGAGCAGCACCGCCCCGGCTACCGCGAGCACGCCACCCGCGAGCGCCCGGAACGACGGCCGATGACCCTCGAAGAAAACGGAGATGACGATCGTGACCAGTGGGGACGTGGCCACAATCGGGAGCACGATGCCGCTGGCGGTGCTTTGGAGTGCCCACTGGAAACACCCCACGCCGATCACCGGCCCGGCGAGGGCGTTCCCGAGGGCCAGCGGAGCCGCGCGCCGCCAGCGGCTGCCGGGCGCCTCGGTTTCCGATTCCGGCATGGGCGCCTTCCAGCTCTTCGTCAGCACAAACGCCAGCCACGTGGTGGCGACGCCGCCGATGATTCGCTGGTAGGCGGCGGTCCCGCCATCCAGCCCGAACCCCGCCAGGCTGGCCACGAGGTAGGCCTTGCGGGAAAAAACCGCGCCCAGCGCCTGCCCCATGGCTGAGCCGATGCCCCATAAAACGCCCGCCCAGAAAATTCGCGGATTGCTGGTCCAGCCGTGATCGGGTGCGAGCGCGAGCGCTACGCCGGCCAGGATCACCGCCGCGCAAAGCATCTCGGCCGGCTGGATGCGCGTGCCGAGCCAAAGCCATTCCGCCAAGGCGGCGATCGGCGCCGCGAGGCACTGTGTGAGCAGGATGGCCAGGCGGGGGCCGATCCGCGGCAGGGCGCCAAAGAGCGCGATATCCCCCAGGCCAAATCCGATCACCCCGCTGGCCAGGAACCAAGGGAACGAGGGGCCCTGCACCCCTCCGCCGAAGCCATGCGCCCACGCGGCCAGGAAACAGAGGGCGATCGTGATCCGGGCCGTATTTGCCCGCGGTCCCCCGATGACTTTCGCGGACCTCGAAGCAAAGAGGACCGAGAGCGAAAAGAAGAGCGTGGTGAGCAGCGCGGGTAGCATGAGGCCGGCCTGCCAGTGTGCGCCCCCCTGCCGCCCATGGCCAGTCGGCGCCCGCCCGGAAACAAAAAAGCCGCCCGGTTGGGCGGCTGTGGTTGCGGGGCGGACGGTCCCTTACTGCGCGCTCGTGCCGGCCGAGTGGCGGCGGCGCAGGTATTCGCCCGTGCCTTGAAGAATGATGTCCGCCACGCGTTCGCGGATCACTTGGTCATGCGGGTCCACCGGACAGCCGCGGCGCTGGGCCTCGAGCCAGCATTCGTCGCTGACGATCTTCGCGATGTCGGGGAGTTCGCGGTGAATGAATTCGGATTCGCTGCTCATCTGCCAGAAGCCGTGGGGGTTAGCCACCGCAGGGTAGGGGATGCTCTAAATAAGGGACCGGAAGCATCGTGGTTGTGAATAACTTCGTCAAGGGATTAGGGCTCCTCCTATAGCTTACCGCGTGCCGCGTCTCATGCGAGGCCGGCGGAGCCGGTCTGGCGAACGCGTCAAAATTTCGCGCGAATTGGGAATAGAAGGTGCTTTTATTGGACGGCGTGAGTCTCGCCGATATTCAGCCTTCCCAGCCTCCTCGGAGCGGCTGGGGCCGTCGTTCGCTCCAGCGGCGCCGCCGCGCCTTCACGCTTGCTGAAACCGCCATGTCCGTGGCGGTGCTCTCTGTTTTCGTTGCGTTCGCGTACGCGTCGATGCTCATTTCGAACCGCCAGGCCACGGTGAATCGGCTCTATACCCTGGCACAAGAGGTGGCGCGGAATCAGATCGATCGCATCCAGACGGTCGCCCCTTTCAACCCGCAATTCACGGCCCCGCTCGGCCCGCAGATCCCGGCGGAGCTCGCGCTCGATTCCACGCGCGGGAATACCCCGCTCACCCAAACCGTGCCGCTCTACGTGGATCCGGCGACGGGCGCGGTGGTGATCAATGCCACGCTTTCCACCTCGGTGACGAATATCGGCAGCTTCAACGCACGGGCGGCCACCGTCACGGTTTCATACACTTATCTGGGCCGTCCGTACACGGTGCGGATGAACACCCTGCGCACTTCCGACTCATGATCCGGACGCCCTTTCGCCTTCGCGGCTTCACCCTGGTGGAGATGGCCATGTCGCTCACGGTCATGGCCATCACTGGCACCGTCATCTTCTCGGCCATCCGCACGATTACCATGCTCGCCGCCAAGAGCAGCGCGGTCAACGTGACGCACCAGCAAAGCCGGGAGATGATTCACAAGGCGGTGCAGCAGATTCACTCCTCCGTCGCCCTTCCCAGCCTCGCGAATACCTCGCTCACCGCGGTCTCCGGGAATGGGCCGGCCGCCGGTGTGACCTATCAGACCCTGATCGCCGGGCCGAACCGCATCTGGTCGAGCGTGGGCGCTGGCACGAGCGTCGTTCGGATCACTTCTTCCGCCGGGGCCACGGCGCCGGCGGCGGGCATGCGCTTGATCATCCCGGCTTTCAGCATCGAGCAGAACATCACGGCCGTGTCGAATGTCGGCGGCACTCCGCCGAAGTACGACGTGACGATTGCCACCCCCGTGGCTTCGGCGATCACCTGTACCAGCGGCGTGCCGAGCTACGTGGTGTATGTCACTCAGCGTGCCGGTTTGGTGGTGGTGGGTCAGGACCTGCGGCACTACCCGAATACCGGGAACACCTCCACTTACTACAACGTGGCGAGCAATATCACCACGGCCACCCCATTCTCGATCCCGGGCGGCGACAACCATTTCGTGCAGGGCGACTTCACCGTGCGTGACCCGAGGGTGAATGCGCTGAATTTCAAATCGATGCACACCAACCTGCGACTGCAGGTGCCCTATCGGTACCGCCTCACCGACAAACAGTAGGCCGCCAGTCCTAACGACCGGATCCCTATGAAGCTGGAACTCATGCTCACCAAATCTGCGGGGGCCCCCCGCTTTGCCGCCCGCCGGCACTCCCGCCGCCGGGGCAGCACGTTGCTGATCGCGGCCACTTTCATTGCCATCATTTCCGCCGCGGTGGGCGCCGCTTTTCTCGCCACCACCAGCGTGGGCCGCGGCGCCGCGCGCACCAAGACCCTCGAGGGGGCGCTCACGGTCGGCGATGCGTACACCGAGTGGGCTTTCGCCCAATGGCGGACAACCTGCCGGGCCCAGAATAATACTCCTTTGGCTGGCTCCGCCTTCGCCTCGATCACCGCTCCCAGCGCCACCTATCTTCCACAGCCCACCGGCTTCACGGTGAGCAATTTCGCCGTCGTGGCGACGGACGTGGAGGGCAATGTGCAGGCCACGGGGGCTCCCCCGTCAGCCCAGGGCGAGGATTCCGGCGAAAACTCGTATTTCTATCGCGCCAGCGTGGACGTGACCGTGCCCACGATGAACAAGAATAAGCCGATCGTGGCCAAGGTGCGGCGCGTTTTTGAGAAAAAGGTCGAGAGCCCCTGGCGCTACGCCATCTTCTATGACCAGACGCTGGAGATCCATCCCAGCCCCACCTTCACGGTCAATGGCTGGGTCCATACCAACGGCACGTTGTACGCCAGCCCCGATGGCGGCAACCCGCTCTATTTCAACGACCGCGTCACCTACGCCTCGGATTACTTCAACGGCTATGCTCCCGGGGATTACGTCTGGCGCGGCCGAACCACCGCCGACGGCGCCGCGAATACGTTCGCCACGGGACAGCCCCCCACCCAGGAACAGCGCAAGGATCCCTTCGGCATGACGCCCGATCAATTCACGACCGGGGACGGCAATCCCAACAACGACGGCTACCGCGAGCTCATCGAGCGCCCGGTGACCACTTCCACCGATCCGCTCACAGATAGCAGCGGAGCCAATCCCCGTTTTTACAATACCGCCGCGGTAAAGGTGCTGGTCGATGCCTCGAACGTCGTCACGATCATGAAGGCGAATGGCACGGTGGTCACGGGCTCGAGCAGCTCGACCAGTGACCGGGCCATCTACAACGCCGTCGCGCCCGCGATTTCCACCAATGCGAACATCCAGGATTACCGCGAGGCCTCGACCGTGCGCCTGGTCACGCTCGATGTCAGCCAGCTCAACACCGCGAACATCGCCGGGTGGAACGGCGTGATCTACATTTCCGACACGAGCGCGAGCCAGACCGGTGGTTCTCCGAAACGCGGCGTGCGGGTCAAAAATGGTGCCACCCTGCCGACGGGCGGCCTGACCGTGGCGACCGATAACCCGATCTACATCCAGGGCGACTACAACACGCTCGGCACGCGCAAGCCGTCGGCGATCATCGGCGATGCCGTCATGATCCTTTCGAATGCCTGGCAGGACGCCAACTCCACCGCGGACATCAACAACGCGAGCCGCAAGGCGACTCCCACCACGGTGAATACCGCGATCCTCGCCGGGAATGTCCCCACCGACGCTAGCCTTTCGCCCTCTTCCACCGCCTACAGCGGCGGGGTCGAGAACTTCCCGCGGTTCATGGAGAACTGGGGCAGCGTTACCTTCACGTACAACGGCTCCATGGTGCAGCTCTTCGCCAGCAAACAAGCGATCGGCCGCTGGGGCACGAGCTCGCAGAGCTACAGCGCTCCCGTCCGCAACTGGGCCTTCGATCCTCTCTTCCGCACCACCCCGCCTCCGGGGACTCTCTTCACCACCACCTACATCAAGCAAAGATGGTATCTCGAGTAGCCCTTCTTCTCGCCCTCGCCGTGGTCACCGCCCGTGCGGGCATCGACTTCACGCCGCGGGCGCATTTCACCGAGCTCGATGGGATGCGCATCACCGAGACGAGTTTTCGCAGCGGTGATACCCTTGTGCTCTATACCGCCCCGGGCGGCTGGACCTTTCAAGGAAGCGGGCCACTCCTGCGGCTGATGCCCAAGGCCAGCCTCTCCGATGCCAGCATCGAGTCCCGCCCCTTGGGCGATCACCCCTCGCTCGACGACGCGGCGGTCATCGCGCTCAAGAAAGACTTGCTGGCGACCCTGCCCAAGGAAGCGGAAAAAATCGAGTGGGAGCCCGTCGAGGTAAACCCGCTCTACTTGAACAAGCACGAGACCCGCCGCGTGGAAGTCAGCTATTCCGCGTTTGCGCAGCGTTTCCGGATCACGGTCATCGTCTGCAACTTCGCCGAGGAACAAATCCGCTTTCGGCTCGGGTGCCGGGAATCGGATTTCGAGAAGCTCTACGACGCTTTTCGCCGGTCGCTCTACACGTGGCACGGCATGAAGTAGGTCTCCGGCGCCGGTGCGCCCGCCCTGCTCAACGCCGCCCGAAAGCGTACCAGTAAACTCCGGTCCGGAGTTGCTCGAAAGTTGCCCGCGCGCTCGCGGTCGGGGGATTCGCCAGGCCTTCGGGTAGAATATAGAGGCCGCTCTCCCCGTCCGCCGTCGGCAGGAGCACCAGCGCCACTCCGTCCCGATAGACCGTTACGCGCGAGGGCTGGAACCGGGTGAACGACTTTGGCCAGGCCTCCAAACCCACCGTCACCGAGGGAACGGTGCTCGAGCCCAGCGCATTTTTGTAAACCACGGCGGCATCGTGTCGCAGCGCTGAGATATCTGCTGCCGCGAGTTGCTTTTCCGCGCGCTGCCGTCCCTGGTCGCAGCCGGCTAAGGCCAGTGCCAGGGCGAGTACCAACGGAGGGTAACGGTGCGCAGACATGGACACAGCGGAGGAGATCATCCGCCCGTTCGCCAAAGTTTCACGAGAAAACCGCGGGGCGCGGGGGCAGCCGCCAGCGACTTCCTCAAAATTGCCGCCGGCTACGCTGCAGCGGCGCTCGCCGGCTCCAAGCGCAGGCGTTCATCCTCGGCCAGAAGCGCTTCCAGCGAAGGCCACCCTTCGTCATCCAGCGCCTGGAAGGCATGCAGATAGACCGCCACCACGCCGCGGTCGTGCTTGGCCAGCAGCGTCTCCACCGCGCCCTCCAGTTTTTCACGGTCGGGCGCTGCCGGGAGCGTCTCGATCGTTCCGTTCTCATCGTGCGCGATCCCGAGCGCATCCAGGAAATCACAAAGCACGTCCTTGTGGCATCCGATTAGCCAGATCTGCAGCAGGTGCGCCGCCACCCCTTCGCTCGCCTTGCGACCGAGCGCGTCCTTCAGCCACGCGTGCCGTTCCTCCCGCGGCTTCCGCTCCACAAAGACCGGCCGCAGCTTCCGCTGTTTTGCCAGCGACTCGATGGTCGCCTTGTAGAGCGGTTTCTCCTTCTCGAAAACGAACCCAAAAAGCTGCTGCGCGGTCTCTCCCGGCATCCGGGCGAAGATCTCGTGAGGTTTATACATGGAGCCGAGTTTTCAATCTCTCGCGGGACCTGTCCAGCCCTCGAGCGCTCTCGGGCGAAACTGTAGTCAGCCACGCGCCGCGCGCGGTCAAACGCCCCCAGCCGATTCCAGGGTCTCCTCCGGCGCGCGGCCCAGCGCCGCCATCACTTCCGCGTCCGTCACCTCGGGAAAGCTTTGGTAGAAGTGGCTCAGGTCGCGCACGCTCAGCGGCTGCGTCAACGTGTGCACCGCGTAACCCTCGGATTTCAACTCGTGGACCAGTGGCTGGGGAGCCACCGGTACAGCCACGGTGAGCGAGGCTGGCTTGAAATGGGCCACTCCTTTTAGGGTCGCTCGCAGCGTGGCGCCGGTGGCCAGCCCTTCATCGACCACGATTACGCGCCGTCCCTGCACCTGATCGAGCGTCTGCTCCTCGCGAAAAGCGGCCGCCCTCCGGGCCACGGCTTTCCGCTGCTGCCGCACCTGCTCCACCAGGTAGCCGGGGCGGATCTTGTACTGCTGCAGCGCGTGCTCGTGCAGAATGAGTTCCCCATCCTCGCCCAGCGCTCCGAGCGAGAGATGCGGGTTTTGCGGCGCGTGCAGCTTTTGCGCGACCCACACGGCGAGGGTCGCACCGAGCCGGCGCGCCACTTCCGCGGCCACCAGCACACCGCCGTGCGGAATCCCCACCACGATGACGTCTTCACTCGCGGCGAAGTCGCCCAGGAGCGCGCTGAGCCGCTGGGCGGCGTCCGCTCGGTCCGCGAAAGTCAAATCGGCCACATGCTTCCATTCCCAAGCGGGAATATCGAGGCCAGGCGCACGTTTGGGCACGGCATGGTACCGCCGTGCATTCACCCCCGCCGGTTTCCTACGGCGGGGTCCCACAGATCGGATCGGAGGGAATGTCATACTTTCCATGCCACTTATACGTAGCATAACATATACCCCCGAGCCCCGTATGAGGCGGATTCCCAGGGTTTGAAATACGCTCCGCCTCGGTGCTCTGCCGCCTAGCTTCCAATCACCGGCCGCTCGCGATGCCACCCGGTCGATTGCTCGTACGCGTCGGCCACCTGCACTAACTGCCCCTCTTCAAAGGGCTTGCCGAGCAACTGCAGTCCGATCGGAAGCCGCTTCCCGTCCACCTCGGCAAACCCGCACGGCAGCGAGACGCCACAAATGCCCGCGAGATTAGCGGCGATGGTGAAGATATCCGCCAGGTACATTCGCATCGGGTCCTCGCTCCGCTCTCCGATCTTGAAGGCGACCTCCGGCGAAGTCGGGCAGACGATCGCATCCACATTTTCAAATGCACGAGTGAAGTCCCGCCGCATCAGCGTTCGCACCTTTTGCGCCCGCAGGTAAAAGGCGTCGTAGTAGCCGCTGGAAAGGACGTACGTCCCAAGAATGATCCGGCGTTTCACCTCCGGCCCAAACCCCTCCTCCCGCGTCCGGCCATACTGCTCGAGCAGATTGGAGGCATTCTCCGTGCGATGGCCGTAGCGCACCCCGTCGAAGCGAGCCAGGTTCGCTGAGGCTTCCGCGGTGGCGATGATATAATAGACGCCGACCGCGTACTCGGTGTGGGGCAGGGAAACTTCGACGATCTCCGCACCGAGACTTTCGAGCTGCTTGATGGCCGCTCGCACCGCGCGATCCACCTGCGGGTCGATCCCGTCGATGAAATACTCTTTCGGCATGCCGAGCCGTAGCCCCTTGATGTCGCGCCCGAGCAGCGCAGTGTAATCCGGCACCGGTTCGCTCAGGCTGGTCGAGTCCTGCGGATCGCGCCCCGAGATCGCGTTCAGCACGAGTGCGGAATCGCGCACGGTCTTCGTGAAGGGGCCGATCTGGTCCAGCGACGAGGCAAAGGCCACCAGACCGAAGCGCGAGACGCGCCCATAGGTCGGCTTCAGCCCTACGCAGCCGCAGAGAGCCGCCGGCTGGCGGATCGAGCCGCCGGTATCCGAGCCAAGGGCCGCGAACGCCTCCTGGGCTGCCACCACCGCGGCCGAGCCGCCGGAGGAGCCACCGGGAATGCGGGTCGCATCCCACGGATTCGTCGTGCGCTTCAGCGCGGAGTTCTCCGTGGAGGAGCCCATGGCAAATTCATCCATGTTCGTGCGGCCAAACGGAATCGCCCCCGCGGCCCGCAGTTTCTGGATGACCGTCGCGTCGTAGGAGGAAGTGTACCCTTGCAGGATCTTCGAGGCGCAGGTGCACGGCTCGCCCTGGACATTGATCAGGTCCTTGATCGCGATCGGCACCCCGCCCAGCGGGAGCGAAAGATCCGCCGCCTCGGCCTCGCGTCGCGCCTTCTCGAAATCGCGCGTGAGATAGCCGCCCACGATGGGATCCACGGCGGCGATCCGCTGCTCCAGCGCCGTCACCACTTCCACGGGGGAAAGGGCGCCGCTTTTCAACTGCTCGCGAAGTTCCGCGATGTTCAGGGAAGTCACATCCATATCGTCCGGTCGCTATTCGATCACCTTCGGCACGATGAACAGGTTGCTCGCCGCGCGTGGGGCATTGGCCAACGCCTGTTCCGGCTCAAACCACGGCCGCGCAGCGTCCGCGCGGAAGACGTTGACCACGGCATTGGCATGGGCCGTGGGCTCGACGGAGCTCACATCGACCTCGCCAAGTTTTTCGACGTACGTGAGCACGTGCGAGAGCTGCGCCTGGAACTTCGCCGTCTCTTCCGCGGTGAGATTCAGCCGCGCCAATTGCGCGATATAACGGACATCAAGCTCGGCACTCATGGTGAAAAGGAGCGCCAGTAAACGCCCCGCCCCCGCCGCGCGCAAGGGCGATCGTGCCACCGTCTCCACGAGGTGGCGCGGCAAAGCGCGGTGGCAAGCTCGAGGCTCGATCGGCCTCCGTTCCGCTTGCCCGCCAAGCGCGAACTTGCTCCATTGCCCTGCATGACCCGGAGTCTCCCCTTTGCCGCTGCTGGCGTTCTCTCGCTCTCTCTCCTTCTCGCCCGCGCGCAGGAAACCAAACCCGCGGCGCCGGCACCCGCCCCCGCCAAGCCCGAGGCCGCGGCCCCGGCCGCCCCTGAACCGCGGATCGTGCCGCTCTCGCATTTCGCCGTGCCCGAGGGGCTGGAACTCACCGTCTGGGCCACCACGCCGCAGCTCTTCAACCCGACCAACATGGATTTCGACGCCCAGGGCCGGCTCTATGTGGCGGAGGGCGTGAACTACCGCGGCCATGCGGGCCGGCGAAAGGAAGGCGACCGCATCGTGGTGCTGGAGGATTCCGATGGCGATGGCCGGGCCGATAAGACGCACACCTTTGTGCAGGAGGAAGACCTCATCGCGCCGCTCGGCGTCGCCGTCTTCGACAACAAGATCGTGGTTTCCCAACCGCCGGATTTGATCGTGTACACCGATGTGAATCGCAACGGGCGCTTCGATCGCGGCACGGACAAACGCGAGGTGCTGCTCACCGGTTTCAACGGCCGCAATCACGACCACAGCCTGCACTCCGTCACCGCGGGGCCCGATGGACTCTGGTATTTCAACCAGGGAAACACGGGCGCTCTCTTCAAGGATAAATCCGGCAAGACCTTCCGCTGCGGCAGCCCCTACTCACACCCGAACGGCAAGCAGGTGGTCGATCCCACCACCATCGCCGGGCAGAAGTCCGACGACGGGCATGTCTGGATCGGCGGCTTTTCCGCCCGGATGAACCCCGATGGCACCAACGTCGCCATCATCGGGCACAACTACCGCAACTCGTTTGAGCAGACCGTCAACTCGTACGGCGACCTCTTCCAGAGCGATAACGACGACCCGCCCGCCTGCCGCGTGGCGCATGTGCTCGAGGGCGGCAATGCCGGCTTCGCCTCGCGTGATGGCCAGCGCACCTGGGCCGCCGATCGCCGGCCCGGCCAATCGGTCCCCACGGCGGAGTGGCGCCAGGAAGATCCCGGCACGATGCCCGCCGGCGACGTCTATGGCGGCGGCTCGCCGACGGGCGTTTGCTTTTACGAAAACGGCGCGCTGGGCGAACGTTTCCGCGGCACGCTCCTCACGTGCGAGGCGGGCCGCAACGTGATCTTCGCTTACCAGCCCAAACCGGAGGGCGCGGGTTTCAAGCTCGAGCGCACCGATTTCGTCACCTCGAACAAGGAGAAGCAATTCGCCGGCTCGGATTTCCTCGGCGGTAGCAAAAGCGTCACCAGCGAGCTGAAGACCCTCTTCCGCCCCTCGGACGTCTGCGTTGGCCCCGATGGCGCCATCTACATCGCCGATTGGTTCGACCCGCGCGTGGGCGGCCATTCCGACCTGGATAATTCCGCCATCGGCACCATCTACCGACTCGCGCCGAAAGGCTTCAAGTCGGTCGTGCCGAAGCTCGACCTGAGCACCACGCCGGGACAGCTCGCGGCGCTGCAAAGCCCCGCGCAGAGCGTGCGGCACGTGGGCTTCAATGCCCTCAAGGCGCAAGGCGAGCCCGCGGTAGCCGCGGTGGCGGAATTGGTGAAGAACGCCGATCCCTTCATCGCCGCGCGCGCCATCTGGCTGCTCGCCCAGATGGGGCCGGCGGGGATTGCGCAGGTCACGCCGCTGCTCGATTCACGCGACGACCAGGTGCGCCTCGTCGCCTTTCGCGCGCTCCGTCGCGCGGGGCAGGACCCGATGCCCCTCGCCAAACGCATGGCCCGCGATACTTCCCCCGCCATCCGGCGCGACGCCGCCATTGCCATGCGCGATGTCCCGTTCCCGGAATGCCAGGAAGTGCTGCTCGACGTCGCCCGGCTTTTCAATGGCCGCGACCGCGCTTATCTGGAGGCGTTCGGCCTCGGCTGTGAGGGCAAGGAGCGCGAGATGTATGCCGCGATCGAAAAAGCCGCCGGCGTGCCGCCGGAGCAGTGGCAGGAGGCCATGGCCTGGATCGCCTGGCGTCTCGGCTCGCCGGATGCCGTGCCCGCCCTGAAGGCCCGTGCGCTCTCCGCGAACTTTTCGCCCGCCGAGCGCAAGCTTGCGGTCGATGCGCTCGCGTTTGTGAAGTCCCCGTACGCGGCGCTCGCGATGGTCGATCTTGCGGCCACGCCGGACTTCCCGGTCAAGGGCGAGGCCTTCTGGTGGCTCCTCAATCGCCAGGGCAACCTGTGGAAGAACTACGGCTTGGCCGATGCGTTGAAGGAAAAGCAGTTGTACGATCCGGACACCGTCCAGATCGCCAGCGTGGTCTCGCCGGAGCCACCGGCTGAGCCCACCAAGCTGGACGCGGCCGCCATCCTCAAACTCACCGGCGATGCGAAACGCGGTGAGGGCTACGTCGCGGCCTGCTACACCTGTCACCGCCTGGGGCAGCAAGGAATCGATTTCGGCCCGGATCTCACCATGTTCGGCAAGACCCAGACGCGCGAGGTCATCCTCAATGCCATCATCAATCCCTCGGCCGAGATTTCGCATGGGTACGAGGCTACGCACCTGGTCACCAAGGATGGCATGATCATCGACGGGCTCGTCCTGACCAAGGAAGACCCGGTGCTCATCAAGTCCATGGGCGGCACCACGCAGCTCGTGCCGCGCGCCCGCGTCAAGCAGATGCGCCCGCTCGGCCGCTCGCTCATGTTCTCCGCCGATATGCTCGGCCTGAACGACCAAGCCCTGGCCGACATCGTCGCCTATCTCCAGTCCGACCTGCTGAAGTAACTCGCGCCCTTCCGAAGGAAAGCCGGCGCGAAACTTCCACGTTCAACTCGCGTCCTTCTCCACCCGACGTCCCGCCCCACCCGACGTCCCACCCCACCGCGGCGCCATGTAGCGGCGGGCCTCCGGCCTGCCAGTGCCGAGGCCTCCGGCCTTGAGCATCCCCGCGCGCTCTCTCGCCCGCTCCGCCCCTGCGGCGAAGCCGCCATGGACTGCGGTGATCCTTCAGCGCATTGGTGAGCTCTGCCGGCGCGCCGATGCCCTCTAAGCCTGCACAGCACCAACCCCCAACTCCCCCAACACCTGTAGCGGCGGGCCTCCGGCCTGCCAGTGCCGAGGCCTCCGGCCTTGAGCATCCCCGCGCGCTCTCTCGCCCGCTCCGCCCCTGCGGCGAAGCCGCCATGGACTGCGGTGATCCTTCAGCGCATTGGTGAGCTCTGCCGGCGCGCCGATGCCCTCTAAGCCTGCACAGCACCAACCCCCAACTCCCCCAACACCTGTAGCGGCGGGCCTCCGGCCTGCCAGTGCCGAGGCCTCCGGCCTTGAGCATCCCCGCGCGCCCTCTCGCCCCGCTCCGCCCCTGCGGCGAAGCCGCCATGGACTGCGGTGATCCTTCACCGCTTTCGATCGGACCCTCCGGCGGCCTGCGCTCCGGTTCGCGAGCCCCGAGCACGCGACCTTAGGTTTTGCCGGACGCGCACTCCAAAGCGCCGAAGCATTGGCGCACTCCAAGGCGGCTGCGCCGCTCCGAAACTCTCACGTCCCTCCCCCGCCCGCACCCAACTCTCAACCCACGACTACCCCTATAAAAAGGGTGAGCCGGCTGCCCACCCCGAACAGCCGGCTCACTTTGGATTTAGGCAGCCGATGGCCGCGATGTTGTTAACGCTTCCCGTGAGACCCGCGGTTGTACCGCCCGCGGATTTTTTTCACGGCTCGCGAAAGGGCTATTTATAGGCGCCCCAGAACTCGTCGCCGCCGGTCGCGTCGGACAGCGCGGTCTTGGTGGTCGAGCTGACCTGCGGGGCCACGTCCACACCATTGATGGTGATGGTGTTGCCGAGGGCGTCCACCGGGCCGCTGCCGGTGTCCATGTCGGTGTAGAGCTTGGTGCCGGTCTTGATGTACTTGACCAGGTCAGCCGAGCCAGGCGTCACGCCCGGGCCCTTGCCGTTCTCGATCGCATACTGATCCTTGGCGGAATCAATCATGCGCATGGTCTCGAGCGTCGCCGTTGCTTGCGAGCGCTTGCGGGCACGGAGGAAGCTCGGAACGGCGATCGCCGCCAGGAGGGCGATGATGGCCACCACGATCATGATTTCCACGAGGGTGAAGCCCCCGCGCTTGGAATAGGTTTTGGTCTGCATTTGTTGGTATGGATGTATTTTGATTGCTGCCCTTACCCGTGGGGATACTGGCTGGAATCTCTAGAAGCATCGGTGGTGCCAGCGGCCGTTTATTTCGCCGGAAGGGCCGTTTTGCCCCGTAAATAAATAATTTCGCTTCCGGCCATCTGGTTTTTATGGTTCGTATTCTCAGTAATGGCTTTTGCGCGCTCTCATTTTCGCAAGCCCGCCACGCTCCTCCTCTGCGGCGCGCTCCTCCTCACCCTCCTCGGCTCGTTTTATGCTTGGATGCCCGAGCGCTCCTCGGTCCCGAAGGATCGATGGACCACGCCCGTCCGTACCGAGCAACTTTGGGTGGTCCGCTCTCTCTTGAATGAAGTGGCCCGGTTCGCCGCCCTGGCTTCCGGCCGGGAAAGCGACCTTTGGGAGCGCGACGCGGTCCAGGTGACCGGCTATGCCCTGCAGGACGGGCGCGATTGGTACCGGCTCCGGGTCCGTCATGGGGCCGGGCAGGTTTGGGAGACTGAGATCTCCCTGCCGGACGGTGCCTGGAATACCGCGGCCTACGTCCCATTCACTCAAGAGCTGCTGCGCCGTGCCCGGGTGACGCTCCCCGGGGCCGCGCCGGCGGCCTCCAGCCGCTACTCATCCCTGGTCGCCCTCACCGCGCCGCGCTCCGAGCTGATGCAGCGGGAGAACGCACGCATCTCCGGGTGGCTGCAGTCCTCCCCGCTGGATCCGCTGGCCCACGAGGAGGCCGCTCTCTTGGCGGTCACCCTCGGCTGGCGCGACGCCTCGGGGTCTTTCCGCGATCCGCGCGACCTCTGCCAGCGCGCCACCGCCCATCTCATCTTCGCCCGCACGTTACGGGGGCACGCCCAAAGCGAGACCGGCGCCGTGGCCGAGCTGATGACGGGGCTGGTCGGGCGGTCGTCCGCCGATCACGAACAGCGGTTGCGCAAGCTGGCGGTGCGGGCCGTGGCCTCCCCGGAGCTGCAACCGTGGATCACCACCGCGGAATTGATGCTCGGCCGCGACTGGCATCCGGTGGCGGAAGCCAACAATGCTTCCCTGCTGGAGCGAATTGAGTTGTTCCGCGCCATTTGCAAGACGGATGGGAGCACCGCCGCCTGCGTTCAGCTCGGCCGTCGCCAGTTCGAGGATGTCGCCGACTGGCCGCGCAATTTCTTCGAGCACGACTTCAGCGTCGCCGAAGGCCGCCGCTTTTCGCGGTTTGCGCTGCCGTTCGAGACCGACGAAGCGGTGCGCGTGTTCCCGGAGCTTGCCGGGCAGCCGATCCAATCCGCCGCCTTTGCCAAGGCGCTCAACTCGCCCATCGAGCCCTGCGTCACCGGCGAAGGCCCGGCCAGCGCGCGCGTGTGCGTGCTCGACGCCGGCCTGTGGGGCCATTTCCTGCAGCGCCACCTTTGCCACGCCATCGTCCGCACCGGCGACCACCTGCGCGCAACGGCCGCCGTGCCGCGCACGGCAGAGGCGTTCATGCAATCGACCGCGATCATCTTCCGCCATCTTAAGCTCATCCCCATGGCCGCGGTGTACTCCGGCGATCCCGAGTGGCTCCAATCTGCCTCCCCGGCCGTGGCGACCTTGGTCAAGCAGCACCCGGATTGGGTTTCACAGAAGATCTGGGCCTCGTTCGTGCGCCAGGCTCCGGCGGAGGTGACCCGTGGGCTCCCTTCGGTCGCGCAGTGGTCGGGCGAGGGGAAGTAGGCGGGGAGCAGTGAACCGTGAACAGTCCGCAGGCGCGCGCCTGTTCGAGCTTACCGGTCCAGTGTCCTGCTACTCCGTGCGGCCGGCGCGGGGGTGAAAGCGGAAGTGCACGGCCTTGAGCCGCTGTTGATCGACGTGGGTGTAGATCTGCGTGGTAGAGATATCGGCGTGGCCGAGCAACTCCTGGATGATCCGCAGATCGGCCCCGTTGCTCAGGAGGTGCGTGGCGAAGGAGTGGCGCAGGAGGTGCGGGTAAAGGTTCAGGTCGAGGCCGGCGTTTTTGCCGATCTCCTTCACGATTTGCCAGACGCGGACGGTGGTCAGCTTCGAGCCGCGCCGCGAAAGGAACACCTCGCTCCCGGTCCGCTTGCAGACCATGCCCGGCCGCTCCTGCTGCAGGTATTTGGTGATGGCCTCGCGGGCCTTGGAACCGACTGGGACCAGCCGCGTTTTGTTCCCCTTGCCGGTCACCCGGAGGAAGCCGTGATCGAGATCGAGGTTCTCGAGGCGGGCATTGACCAGCTCCGACACGCGCAGGCCGCTGGCATAGAGAAGCTCGAGCATGGCCCGGTTGCGCAGCGCATACGGCGTCTCATCCGCCACGCTGGCCAGGAGTTGCTCCACCTGCGCCTCGTTCATCGTCTCGGGCAGATACTTTTCCAGGCGCGGCAGCGGGAGCAGTTCGGCCGGATCTCTCTCCACGGCGCCGCGGCCATGGAGCCAGCGAAAGAAGATCTTGAGCGCGACCACGATCAGCTTGATCGAGGCCGCCGCCAGGCCCTCGCGTTTCCGGGCGGCGAGGTAGTTGGCAAAGTCGTCGCGCTTCACCTCCGCCGGCTTGATCTCGACGTCCGGCAGGGCGGTTCCGGCGGTGAGCGCTTCTTTCACCGCCTCCTCGCCGAGCCGGGCCACGAGCTTCCGTCGCTCGAGCCACGTGACGAAACCTTCCAGCGAGATCCGGGTCGAGAGTTGATAGTTGTCCGAGAGGCCTCGCTCGGCTGCGAGGTGGAGAATGAAGTCCTCGACCTCCTGTCTCACAGCTCTCGGCCGGCGAGCCGGCGGTACGCTTCCAGGTACTTCTCGCTGGTCCGCTGCACCACGGCTGCGGGCAGCTCTGGCGCCGGCGGCGTCTTATCCCAGGTAAGGCTCTCGAGGTAATCGCGCACGTACTGCTTGTCGAAACTCGGCGGCGAGATGCCGACGCGGTATTCATCCGCCGGCCAAAACCGGGAGGAGTCCGGCGTGAGACATTCGTCGATCAGGATGACTTTTCCGTCCACCAGGCCGAACTCGAATTTCGTATCGGCCACGATGATGCCGTGCTGGGCGGCGTGGGCGCGGCCCTCCTCATACAGGCGCAGGGTTAGGGCGCGGATTTCTTCGGCGACGGATTCGCCGACCAGCCGCACGCACTCCTCGAAAGGGATGTTTTCGTCGTGACCGGTGGCCGCCTTGGTCGCGGGGGTAAAGATCGGCTCCGGCAGTTTCGCGGCCTGCGGCAAGCCGGCGGGGAGGGGGATGCCGCAGATCGTTTGCGACTCCTGGTATTCCTTCCATCCCGAGCCGACGACGTAGCCGCGCGCCACGCATTCCACCGGCAACGGGCTCGCCTTTTTGACCACCATCGCGCGCCCGGCGAGCTGCTCCGCAAACGGGGCGAGCTGCGGGTAGAGCTCTGCCGGCTGGGTGGAGACGAGATGATTTTCCACGAAGCCGAAGCGGCCAAACCAGAACTCCGAGAGCGAGCTCAGGACTTCCCCTTTGCGCGGGATGGCGTTTGGCAGGATGCAATCGAAGGCCGAAATGCGGTCGCTGGCGACGAGCAGCAAATGCTCTCCGAGATCGAAGATCTCCCGCACTTTGCCGCTGGCGACCTTGGGCACGCCGGGCAGATCGACACTGTGAAGCAACATAGCGCGCGAGCCTACTCACCCCGCCGCACGCACGCGAAGCGGAACTTCATGCCGGCTGGGTAAATCTCGCGCGGAGGACGCGGAGGGGAAGGGTCCACAAATCACACGAAAGGCACGAAAAGGGGAGGGGCGGCGAAGCGGCATGCGGAGGCCCGCCGC
>JADMIO011778245.1_pt1 | contig 19665 bp, 22 predicted proteins | sample 8958161 | NCBI WGS metagenome assembly JADMIO01 (sample SAMN16585339, study PRJNA669376) | soil metagenome | isolation source: Crop rotation soil | place: USA: Cullars Rotation, Alabama | collected 2011
CTTTCCCGGAGCCTTTCTGAGTGACGAACGAATCCAAAATCACCGACGTGCGCAAGCGGAAAACGTTGCCTTCTTGAGTTCGAACTGCGCTTGTCGTGCAAAGCAAAGCCTGTAACCTTTGCCGCCATGCCTCGAACTCCTCGATTGGCGTTTACAGCGACCGCAGCGTTCGTTGGTGCGTCCATAACTCTGGCCGCCAATTCCGTTTCGATCGCTCAGAGCGGGAACGGCAATATCGTCGGCAACCACAACCACTCGGCCGACGCTGGAAGCAATGACAAGGTTGCCATCGCGATGATCTCCGCGTTCGCGACCGTAGTCGCGGCGACGATTCCATTTGTCCTGAAAAACCGGAGCCGAAGAAGATCGCGAAAGCGGTAGGTCGGAAGATGGCAGCAAAATTTCCTCGGATTTCACGTTGAGTTTGATGTCGACAATCAATTGAGCGGTGATAGTTGGCTCAGACATGGCTGACACCGTAAAACACAATGATCTCTTCTAAAGCGGTTACTCCTGGCGTGTACCGAGATGAGGGACTCAGATAACTACTAGACGCACCGCACGCAAGGCCGGGTCATGACCCCGCCGTTTTTCTCCGACTCGTCAAAATCGGTTTACCGGCTCGCGCCATTTCTTTAGCGAACCATTTTGCGTAACCAAATGGTGCGTTCTTTCCCGGCCTGAACTGTGGTGCCTGCCAATATTCGGCAGCGGATGGTGAGAGATGCGGCCTCAGATCATGCTGTACGATCCCTTCGAAGATGTGCTCGTAGTGGTCGCCACATTCTTCGTTGAAGTCGATCGAATAAAGTCCCCAGTTTTCAATTAAAAATGGATCAAGCACCTTGAACACAAACTCAAGCGTCCGCACTGAAGGATCGTCTGTAGGCGAGGCGAAGTGCTGAATGGCATTTCTAAGACGCCCGAACTCTTTGAACACTTCTAGCTCGGCGAGTCGCTGACCGGTAGTAGCCCAAAGTCGATCGGGGAGTTCTTGGAAGTCTATTGTTCTACCTCGTTGAACCAAATCCTCGAACGCGAGCAATTGACCGCGAGCCTGAGTAGAGCGCGGAATCTCAGCAAAGATCAGGAGTGGATGTTCAGCAGCAATTCTTGCCTTGATGAGAATCTCGGCCGCATGAGCTCCGTGGAGAACGGACAATTCACCCCACCACGGGTTGTCGTGATCGCAATACAATGAGAGTCGCATTGCGTGCGTCAGCGCACCTAGCCCGAGCCCTTTCATGTGCTTGGCTACGTCTCTCAACTCTGTTTGCATTGGGGCAAAGCATCACGTTTTTCAATAGCTACGCGCGCATTCTCGGGCAGTTGTCCGTAGAGAGCGGCGATCTGCTGTGGCCTTGTGATCCGGTCTTCGACAATGAAGTTGATCATGTTGAACAAATGGTCGCCCATTTCAGGCGTGTCGTTTAAGTCCATCTCGCCAGGTGAACGGCGTTGTTTCCAACAACACGACAGTAGTCAAAAGCCTGCTGGACTTGAATCGGAAGTCCCTTTGCCACGAGCGACTTGATATCTGCATTGATGTTTTCTCCCTGCTCTCCAATCGCAGGCATTAACTTTTGGATGGCTAAACGAAGGAGAACAACTGCGCTCGTGGCGAACGACCGAAGATAACACGAGCTTCTTTGTATTCCCCCAGCACACTTTTAGGCATATCGGCATAGCAACACACCTCGTTCACTCCGACGTATTTTCGTCGGCAACCCATTTTGCGACGGTCTTTTCCCATCGAGTGTCATGTCGCTGGATAAAATCAATCCTATGAATCTGACTGAAGGGCAGAAATAGGGCGTCGTCCGTCGAATCGATCTTAGCCACCCACTCCCCATCCTTCATGTCCGTGCCAACCCAATATTGAAGCTTTGTGAAATAGATTCCTGGCGGTTGTCGTACTACACTTTCCACATTCGCTTCGAACAGCCGCGCAGAAGCAACAGTTGCTAGATGAGCCACGCCGGGCGAACAAAATGTTACGGCGGCATCAAGGGCCTTATCTTGACGCCGCACTTCTTCTGTGTCTTGCGACGGGATTTCACGAATCTTCTTTCGAAGTGCGATCCACCACTCTGGCTCGGCACCCTCGACCGGTGCTGGTATTGGAGCGGATGCAGCACAAATACGAAGGAGCATATCGCAAGGCCACACGCGCACTCTCCGGCCTTCAAACTTCGACCAGAACTGCCACATGTCCTGCCCGATCTCGTATGTATCTTTGAGTCCCATCGTTATTGGTGAGTTTTGATTGAAACCAAGCCCGTGGCAGCCTCGGTGACTTGAACGAATTTAGCTTTGCACCGTGCGACAGAGAGTGATGGATGTCACGCCCATTTCTGTTGCCATTCCTCGCGCATGAATATGTGGCATCAACCCACAACCGATTGCACGTTGCTGAGAACGGTCTGGTAATTACCTTCCCCCGCTCTGCTATTCTTGGCCGATTATGGACGAGACGAATCAATCGAAGCCGGTAGATTTGGATGGACTGCTGACCGTCGATGAGTTCCTGACGTGGTTGCGGAAGGAGCTGAATCGCAACACTCGCCGATGGGCCATCGACAATGCGCGGAAGTTCCACAAGACCAGAGGTAAACGCGGAATCCCAGCCGTGAAGCTGGGCAAGGAATACTTCTTCCAGCCCCGCACGATCCTCGCGTTCAAACCGGCGTAGCTACCGCCTTCCAGTGTAATCACATGTCATTACATATATCGTTGTAACTACTTGTAATTACGTTATTTCATATGTTTTTGTTATTGTAGCTACTTCGACCATTTGATACCTTCTGACCAGTCGGTGACAGTACCACCGGCCGCGTTAGACCGAGGACCTGGAAAGCCTCGCGTGGCGCACAAACCAAGTTGAGTTTTCGGCCAATGCCGGGGCGCGTGCTTCCAACACGTGGGGCGTACTGTGTCCATCCTGGCGTTGGCCGATTTATTGGAACATGACAGTATGATCGAACAGACGCACCAACTCACCAAAGCAGAGGAACGAGAACAAAGGCGGAACCAACTTGCCCGCCGCGCGGGAAGAAACTTCCGCTCTCTGTGCAGACGCGGAGGACTCAAACTCATCGTGATCGACGAAGGGAATGGATTTGGTTTGGCCCTTGATCGACGTGGACGCACTTACGCCAATGTTGGCCCATTGGGTGGGCAACGTCGGCCATACCTCGCAACGTTCCTAGACGAAATCCCGTTGTTCCTGTCCGTGAAGTGGTTCGAGCGGATGCTTTCGACAACGCGCGATTGTGTCCACTACGGCTCCGCCTTTCCGCGATGGATCAAGGTGGTATCCGGGACCATCGCCAAACACGAACCCGCTTCATGACGGCTCTCGCGTAATTACGGAACACCAGAGACACGCGACGCAAGGCCCGCGCATCACTGCGGGCCTTTGATTTTTAAGTTCGAGAATCTAACGGCGGAACATTTTCCTCAGAAGCTCGCACGATCTGTTCCGCAATGTCGTTAATCGCCTGACTAGGCATTTGTGCAAGCGTGCTGGCGATGCTGCCCCTCACGTTCGCCATTTGTTCTCGGCTGAACCCGTGGGGAACTGTGAGTCGGTCTGCACGAAAGATGGATGCGTGAATCGCTGCCAATAGCGAACTCACGGTCGATGTAAAGTGCTGTCGTGGAGATGCCGTGGGCTCTCGGGTTGTGTGAAAAAACTCAAGGCATCGACGCTGAACCGTCTGATCCGTAAACGACAAGGGATCGGGCGAGTGGGCAAAGTCGTTGCGTATCTTCCTCAAAAGATGAAGGTCCCGCCCTTCATTTCGACTCAGCAAGCCGAGGAGCATCGCAAAGTCAATCCGTGCTGAAAAGCTTGAGATGGGGCCATTCCTGCCGAATGCCGCATCTATTAAGTCGCGTTCATCCGCCAACTTTGAAATCAGCAACCGCTTAAGCTCTTCATCGACGAAAGCGGCGGCGGCCACAGCGCATCCTCGATCCGTTTCGGGCGTTAGTGATTCGCGGAAACGTCTTACCCGTTGCGATTGTTCTGCAACAAAGATCTGAAGATCGGACATGGTTCACTGACAACCAGACTCTTGCTTGTATTCATCCCTCAACAGATTGTTGAAAAACCGGGACGGCCCGCATTTGTCCGAGGGTCTTCATCACTGTCGCGTGGATGAGGACGATTTCAAAAGAACAGTGGCAGCAGATTCAGGAGCTGGCTCGCCGAACCGAAGTTCTCCCTTTCGGAACGACTTTCGCTGCGATGTTGGAATGTGCCAGCGTTGCAGGCCGCCAAAGCTTTAGATAAAACCGGGCACGTGTCAGAGAAACAATCCCGCAAGCATGTGATCTTTCTTGGCGCAGGTGCTTCGTTGATGTCCGGCTATCCTTTGGCAAACGCCTTGCGACTCCTGCTTTCGTCGAAAAAGCACTTTGTAGATTTTCTGAGGAAAGCACTCGGCGAAGTCGAGCAATCTCAGACGTACATCTGTCAGGGGATGATCAGTCATTATGACCGCTTCGCGCCAAGCATTGAATTATTCCGACATGGAGGCTTCGCTACGGTTGACGAGTTCTGCAAATTGGCTACGGGATCCAAGGAGTTCGCACTAGCGGTTGAACACATGCGGGCGCTGACGGTTATCGTTCTGGGATTGCATCACCCCGAGAAGGATTTTCACGAGTCGCAATACTACGGGTTTGTGCAGAGGCTGTTCGATCGCTCGCTTTGTGGGTTGCGTGACGACGTTGCTGTTCTTTCCTTCAATTACGATCCCTACCTGGAATTTGTATTATCGCGGGCGCTTCAGGAACGAAGCCGTATCGCAGGGTGTAAGTTGAATGACAATCTGCTCAATGCTGCAACGGGCGGGTTCTGGAACGTGAACACATGGGCGCAAAATGCGACCGATGGCAGGGGGTTCGTTTTACTAAAACTGCATGGGTCGATAACGAACGCTCAGGCGACTGATGTCACGTTAGGTTATAAGGACGTAATCCAAGATGATCCTTCGACCCGCATCAGTCGCCTTACCTCAGTCGGATTGGGAAAATTCAAACCCCCTCTCCTCTTTCCATGGGAATTGTTCGATGCGAAAGGTGGCTTCATTGACGCGAAAAGCATCCCTGCGGATGTGCCTAGTTTTTACTACGAAGCGTTCCAAGCAACATGGAGACGCGCTCAGGCGGAAGTATCGACGGCGCAAAAGATTTCATTCGTTGGGCTCTCAATGCATGAGTATCTGGAGCAGGGCCTGCGTTTCTTGTTCCGACTAAGGCATGGACACATTGATGTCGTGATGGCTGATCCCGCAAACGCTCCCTTTGCAACAACAACGGAAGATCCCGGACCGGCAAAGCGGCCGGGCACGCCGGCACATCGACTACGCACGACACTGAAGCGGGTTGCGCCCGGACTACAAAATGCACCGGCGAACGGATTGCGTCACAGATACGACGATGGATCGTTACATATCAGGTGTTTGCCGAATTTTAGCGACTTCATTCGCTTGGAGATGGACTGAAGGTTGTGAGCAAGCGAATGGATGAGCCGAATGCAACTCTGGTATCGCTGAAATTGTGCGCCGCGAAAATGGGCGAGATGGTAGTTCAGGAATTAACGGATGCCCTCCCCCTTGCCACGCCAGCGGCAGCTCGAACCTTCGCAGATGGTTTGATGCTCTGCCCAAACGACGATTCGGCGAGGGCGCTAATGCGGCAGAACCCAGCAGGAGCAAAAGCATTCGTGCAGTTCCTATACGCAGCATTGGAGGTAGCTCCGACCAGTGAACTGCTCGACAGCATCCAAACGCCGCAGCCCGGCTTGCCATTCCACGCTGTATGCGCTGTCGTAATCGAAGTGGCCGACATGTGGCCACAAGTCTTTCCCGAGGACGCCTAACATCGGCTCCACATGCGCGAAGAAGACATCAAATACTTTTGCGAGTTCCTTGGTGAGTTTCAGAAGGAAACCGATCGCGGCGCAGCGTTAGTTGGAGCCGCCTTGATTGACTCACGCATCGAGAGGCTACTCCTCTCCCACTTTGCCGATGAACGGATCGCGCAAGACCTTCTCAATGGAGGCAACGCTCCCTTGGGTTCGTTTAGCGCGAGACTGAAGATGGCTTACGGACTGGGGCTAATTACCGAATTGGAATACAAGGAATGCGACACGATTCGTAAGATCCGAAATGAGTTCGCCCATCAGGTTCATGGACTTACTTTCCTTGCTCCGAAACTCACCGACCTAACAAATAACCTTCGCGCGAACACGCCGAATGGCGAACGCTTCAAAGGGAATCCCCGGCAACTTTTTATCAATTCTGTCATCATGGTTTCGCTCTCGTTCTGGTATCGTCCAGAGTACGCAACTGAAGTGCGCGCTAAGCGGCGCGATTGGAGTTATGCACTCGTCCCAGATCAACTGACGCCGCCTAACTGCGCGCCAACCAACCGCGGCGACGACGTTTCGCGGAGAAAGAAATAATATGTCCGCAAAGAAGAAGGTAAAAGATGCGCTCAGCGCAGTTGAGGACGCCCTCAATGCATTACGTCGGGCCGAACTTGCTGCACCTAATAACGCCGATATTCGTCGAGCAATCAGTGAGCTTCGTGATGCTGAGAGCCTCTTAGGGCGGGCAGCTAGGGAAATTCGCCGATTGGAGTCGGAGTCATGAAATCACCTTGTAACTTAATCAATATTCGTGCCGCTCGCCTGACGAGCAACCGAGCGCGAGACGGATCAATCCACAATCGGTTGTAGCACGGCCAATTCACCCAATTCGTACGGCACGAATATGAGCCCGTGCCCCGTGCGCTTGGCGATGGCCACTTCGTCATCACGGTTCGCCAATACTTCACAGTCCTGCGGCTTCAGGAACATCACCTCGCGCGCTCGAGGCAACTCGTACAACTCCGACGGGATCAGCTTAAAGGCTCTGTCCGCGAGAGCGTCGCGGCTGTTCGCATTTGCTCCTGCTTGAGAGTCAGCGAATAAGAATACCCACAACCGCCCGGCGTTCTTCTGAGAAAAGTTAGGGTGCGTGGGCGAGAGCTTCACATGGAAACCCACCGCCCAAAACTGCAACCCTGGGTCTGGCATAGGTAATCTGACAATGTTGCTCATACGTCATCTCCGAAATTTATGAGCGTGCTTTCCCATCAGATTGACAAAGTGCTCGTCTACGTCTCCCGAAGTCAGTTTCTTATTCATCCACTCGTTTGGGTCGAAAAAGGCGTTGATGGTGACTGCCCCGCCGCCCGTCGCAGCGGTCTCGATGTCTTCGCCGTTGTTGATTGCCTCCAGCATGGGCCGGTGTGCCGCGGTCGCTTCGGCATTCATCACGAACTCGCCGTTGCTCAGCCATGCCGGGATTGAATCACTGCGCGGGCCTCCGGGACCGCTTACAAATCCACCGTCTGCGAATGCGCCAGCCGCAGCCGCGATGCCCACGCCGATCGCCGCGACAAGCGCAATAATTCCAATGATGGCAGATGCACCGTAGCTGCCGACTGAAGCGAGGATTGCATTGATCGTCAGAAACGGCGTCTTCGCTTCTTCCGCTGCGATTTCCTCGCCGGTAATGAACCACTTCACCGCCGCCATCGCCGCGCCGAATGCCCACGCGACAGCTTCCATCAGGATGTGTTTTGCGATCCACTCAGCAGCCATGCGCGCAAACGAATCAATGATGCTGTTCACGATCCCGGTGCCGATCTCTCGAAGTGCCGTTCCCCAAGTCTTCGTGCCTTTAATCAGCCCGGAGATTCCGCCCGCAATCGAATCAATCGCACCCCCAATGATGCTCTTGAACGTTCGAGCAATCTGTTGCGCCACGGTGCCGATCTGGTTTTGCAAATCGACAAACGCCAACTGCATTTGCTGCGTGAAACTCGTTGGGTCCGGGCCGAGCCCCGCGATGTTGGCGTTTGTCGAATCCAGCTTTGATTGAGCGTCTGCGGCATAACCCCGCGCTCGATCTCTGTCGTCCTGCGACAAGTTCGACGCCTGAGAACGAGCCTCGAAAAACTTGATGCTTTGCTCCAGAATTGCCTTCTCCTGTTGGAGCATCTGCATCCGCAGTGGCCACTTCGCCGCCTCTGTGATGCGGAAATCTTTTTCGATGTTTCCGCGCCGCGCTTCCAACTCCGCCAAGTCACGTTTGAACTGAAGCTCTTGAGCCAAGAAGTATTGCTTCATGTTCAAGAACCCGAGTCCCTTAACCGGGTCTTCGGCTGGCGGCGGTGTGCTTCGTTCACGAGCGGCGAGTTGCGCGTCGATCAATGACTTCAACTTCTCGCGAGCCTGCGTCTCCGCCTTTGTGGAATCGGTTGTGGCTTGTTGGATAAGCAGCAACTTCCGCATCCCATCAGCAATTCCGTCGATGACGCCGTTAACTTTGTCTCCAGCGCCAAGACCAATTGCCGCGGCGTGTGCCTGGTCAAAGATGTCACCAAACGCCGTTGGCTTTCGGACGAATGAAGGATCGGCTTTGACCGGATTGAAACCGCCAGCGCCGCTCAGGCTCGTGCCGAAGATGCGATTCATCTGAAGCGCGGCCTTGTCCAACAAAGCAAAAAGGTGTTTGCCGAGAAAGTTGATTGGCACCTCGAAGGCCATCATTAAAGTTGCTCCCATCGACTGGAAAACGAAGCGCGCTTGTTCTCCCAGCCACAGCAAACTTGCACCGAGCGCGGTAGCTACCAACAGTTGCATGTCCACCATGAAACCAGCTATGCCCTTTGTAGCGCCCACCAATGAATCGAAGACAAATTTCTGGATGGTATTCGCGGCGTCACTGGTCAGTGAAGACTTCATGAACTGCACGAAGTTGAGCCAACTCTCCTGCCCCAGTTCCAAGCCGGCCGCGATGCTCGCTGCGAGAAATTGATCAAACTTCCCAGCGTTCCAGTGATTGATCGCCACGCTCACAAACGCGCCGAACTTCTGTCCGATGGCCGTGAAGTCGAAATCGTCGATGAACTTTTTCATCGCGCGCTCGATGTCATCCAGCGGGAGTTGATCCAGGACACCAGCAAAGAACCGCATTCCAAACTGGCCGATTCGATGCAGGCGATCCCCGATCTCGTCCAACACCTTCGCGTTGCGCTCCATCACGGTCCCGAAAAGACCAGCTCCCCTACTCAGTGAGTCGAAGGCTTCACCATCTCCGAACACCGCGAGCATTTGTTCCCCAGACTTGCCGAAGATATCCAACGCTGCGCTTTTTTTGACGCCAATATCCGCAATGCCGTTAAGTGCAGTTCCAATTTCTTGCAACTGTTCGCCGGGTTTCATCTGGCTCAGCTTCGCCAGTGGAAGATTTAATCGGTCAAAGATTCGTGCTGCCTCGCCTCCCTGCTGAACAGCCTCGGCGATATTTCGCTGCATGAATCGAATCATCAACCCCGCGTCCTCGCCCGATCCGCCCGTGTCATCCAACGCCTCACGCAGCGCCAACATCGTTCGCGCCGCGCCAGAGCCAACGTTCTTTAGAAAGTTCAGCTCGCCTCCGAGCTTGATCACTTTACCGATCGATTCCCGAATCTTGTTCAACCCAGCGAACGCGACGGCGCCACCGGCCAGACCGACGATCGCGCTATTGATGGCAGTGATGCTTCTCGTGAGTCGTTGAAGACCCGCCTGAGTGGCGGCGAGTCCGCTCAGTGCGAGTTTTATTCTGATACCTTCTTCTGCTGTCATAGCTCAATCAATTGCTGCTTGTCCCAGCGGATGTGTGGCCTGCGTCCCAGTTCCACTCGGGAGGTGCCCATAAAGACAGAACTTGCACACCTCCCGGAAACGCATACCCACCCATATTTTTCGGGCTAGTCATGGAGTCGTGCCCACAAACCCCGAACCGGTGTCCGAGTGGGACATTCCAGAAATTGCGGAGGCACACACGCTGCGCCTCGACGCCAGACCCGCACCTCTGCGCTGGGAAAAAAAAGATTCCTTACTCATTTTTTGGACGGTTTTCACAGCTTCCACGCAGCCCTCGGTTGATGCGGTTGGATTTTGTCTTGGACGAGTCTGATGGAACCGTTGTGAACGAACTCCAACTTCTCCGCTTCTGCCTTCTGGACCTTCGCGCCTTCAGGAACTAGCCCGGTGCGAGTCGCTTCAGCGGATGCGGTGTAGTCAATCGTCCTGCCGTCAGCTTCGAGGATCCAAATCGGCGCGCGTGCTTCGCTCTTCGTGGCCTTTACAGACGCATCGTAATCAATCGAGCCGTCGGCTTTCGTCACATAAACTGGCTCGGCCGTTCCTTGTTTCGCTTTTTCAGCCTGGGCCAAAGCGGTGTAATCAGTAGGTCCGTTTGGTTGCTGCGCGGCCAGTTGTGCAGTGAGCTGCCGCACTGACTCTTCGAGCTTGGCGATTGCAGCAGCGTCGACGGATGACGCAGCATTCGCTTGCGGAGAAGTCGGAGCCGCCGTCGCCGTTGGTTCAGGTGTCGTTTTCACCATCTGCCGGAGCTGAATGACATGCCCCTCCAGTGTTTTCATGTTCGCAAGGATGTCCGTTTCTTCCCCCGTCGTGAGCACGGGCGCTGCGGGAACGGTTGCACCGATCTGGCGTAGTTGGTTCGTGAGCTTTAGCGCCTCCGCTTCGAATGTTGAAATTCGCGCGAGGACGTCCGCTTGATCCAATTCTTGTTCTTTCATGATGTTGTTCAGGTTGATTGTTGGGGTTTAGGGAAGGCTTGAGGCGGAACGCTTTGTGTTCTCCTCCTGTTCGGCTTGTTCCTTTGAACGAAGCTGTTCGACATGTTGTTTCTCTGCGTTCAGCCCCGCGGTGGCGAACCGCGTATGGCTTTTGAAATCGGGCACGATTACAGCTCGTATCTCGAACACGCGGTCCAGGCGGTATAACTTGCTCGGGGATTTTTCTCCGTTGTAAAGCAAACCATCGGGCTCGATTTTGGCTTTGGTTGCTCTCCACTCGAAAGTCTCGGTCGGAATATCGCATCTGCGGGCAACGCCGGCTGCTGTCAAATACACGACACGTTTCGGCTCTTCGTGTGAGTCGCTGTCTCGCTGTCCCGCGCCTTCAATCGCGCGCTCGGCCGATGGCGGCTGCTCATTCTCATCATCGTCGTGAACCACAGCGCGCAGTTCAGGCAGCCTTTCGAGATTCCAGACCTCAGAGTGTGGCATAGCCGCCCCGTTGATCACGGCAGCACAGGGCCAAACGTTCGCGCGCATGGTCCGGTAGCAGAAGGTGTTGGGGGCGACATCCAGCTTTCGCGCAATTGCACCTGTAGTCGCAAATACCGGCTTCGATGGTTTTGATTCATTGTCCATATCGCATAAGGGGGAACGTCACACCGCACTGCCCGCTTGATCGCGCTTCAGCTCGCTCAGCCGTTCGATGAGCTTGGATTTTTGCTCTTTGAGCGGTTTTTTCTTTTTTTGAGCCGCTTCGAATTCATCGGGAAAGACGCACCGCGCGTAGTCCGGGAGCGCTTTGATCTGACGGTCCAAATCGTCGATCGCGGCTTGGATAGCCTTCTCCTGTGCCCATATGGGTTCAGGCTTCAAAGCTGCAGCAGTGTTCCCCGTGGAACCGGACGCGGTGCGGCGGGGCCGTTCGTAACTCCATTCGGTCGCGAGGTGATACGACCAGTTGCGGATTGGAATATCCTTCGCATCTCGCCCGCCTCTGCCCATGGCCTTCTTCCACGTGAGAACAACAAAGTCCTCCGGGCAACCGACATTCGCCACAGCACCGATCGCTTCTGCTTCAGTCTTCGGGAACGACGAGAGCGGTTCGACGGGCACGTCACTCTCTAGGCTTTGTACCTCTGAAGGTGAAGATGACGATGAAGGGCTACCGTTCTGACATCCGTTTGTTAATGGCAGCGGTATAGCAGAGCCATTAGTTGTGGCATTGCTCTTGTCATCCCAACGTTTTGCTGCCCCTGATTTTCCGGCCCTGGACTTTGCTTCCCGATTGGAAGTCGCCTTCGCCAGCTCCGCGTCTATCCGTTTGTGTCGCCACACGCCGCCGTCGACGATGAAGAACCTGCTAATGACAGAACGATGCGTTTGCCATTCCTCCAGCGATAGCAGAGTCAATCTCGCGAGGGTGGCGTCGTCGTCAGGAAGTGGTTCCGCGGTTTGCCAGTATTCACCAATGAGCAATAGATACGCGCCGTGCTGAACGGTGCTAAGGCGTCGCGTGTCTCCGAGATAATCACCCCAATAGAAAGGCATCCACACGTTGACCTTCACGCTACACCTCGTCCTTCAGCGCGGCCGGCGTTGAGGAGTTGCGCCGCGAACTGTTGTGCTCGGCTGTTCAGCTCTCCGGTTGAGAAGTGCCGCGCGAGTTCAGGTTCGATTTCGATCAGCGTCGCCGCTGGCGTGAGACGTTCTGCGTAGATTGAGGCGGTTTTTTTATTCGTCTTATTAGCCAGTTCCCCGCGTGTGTCATGGCACGCGGGGTTTTTCTTTGTATCGCGGTTCATCGGGTTCCTTGTTGTGCAATCGATTGGTGTTGTTCGTTCGCTTCATAAATAAATCAGGAGAGATGAGAGCAGGCTGGGCTTCCAGCTACATCGGCATTGACGGGACTGAGCAATCCCTGAGCTACCGCGCCCCGAGGCTCCACGGGTGACGCAGCCGATGAAAAGGCACGCTCTGGTTTGCACGTTCCTCTTTCCGTGCTGCTGCTCGCATCAAATTGTCGTTTCTTCAACTCCAGGACTGCTGCTTCCAACACTGCCGCTTGGCTTGTGTTGAGCCGCGCAGATTCCTCGCGGAGGAACTTGTCCACATCGCATTCGATTTTGTAGTTGCGATGAACGCGTGCCCTCAACGAGGGCACATGTGGACGGCGGATGTTAACTTGGCTACTTGCCGACGACGCCATCGCGCGGCGCAGCGCCGCGTTTAGAATGTCGATCTTCTTTTGTCCCGTTCGCTTGGATTCGAGCTTTAGAAAACTTTTGCAGTCGTCGGCAAGACCTTGTGCCACGTGGGGGGTCCTGTTCTCGGATTCGATTTTGGTTCTGTTTCCGAAGTTCCAGCCGTGGGCCTGTCCTCTCCCTCGCACGCCGAAGAGGCGGGAGAACTCGGACGCATGCCGGCTCAGGCTCATTTTGTGCCCGCCAAAGACCGCCGCGAGTTTGGTCTGTGAGAGCCCGCCGAAGATTCCGGGGTCGAGAACCCAAGCGCTGGCAACGAGTCTCCATCCGATCAGGTCGACTCGGGCATTTTCGACGTAGTCACTGATCAGCCAGTGAAATATTTTTTTGATCGCCGAGCCCAAAGTAACGAGTTCATCCTCCGACATGCTGGCCAGCGGGGAATCTGGATGCGGTGGAGTTGGTCTTAACTCAACAAGGCCAAGACGACGATCGATCTCCTGGAAATCGAAGTCCTGATGCGTTGGCGCCAATGGATCGACGTGAGGCGATACCCACTCCTCGTGAAATGCCGGGGGTCCGTTCATCGTGCTTTGATCGTGAATTTTTTTTCGATGGTCCCGCGCACATCGGTCGTGTTGAACCAAACGAATTGGCCCAGCTTGACGAAGGGAATTGTCCGGGCCTTCTGCTGCCTTTGAAGCCAGCGGATGCTGGGTCTGTCATTCGGATCGGGCCAAAGCTCCTTCAAGAGGTTCTGAGGCCCAACGTAGACCTTTCCGTCGATGACCATGTTCTATGAGTATGCGTTTCGTCACAGAACCAGCCTCCGTTTCGTTAGCTGTCGCGCCGTGACGCAAGGTATGACACCACGGTTTTTAATTCTGAACAGAGGGGGTCACCTCACTTCGTAATTACGCGAAGTGAGGTTGTTCAATGAAGACGGGCACGATCTGAAATTGAGAAAGTTGCTGAAAAAATTAGATCAAAATACAACCGATTGTTGGATGATTCTTTCGACAGTTCGGAGAGTTCAGCCATTCCAGCGGTTGTCGTTACGGTTGACGTTAAACTGTCGTTTAGTGACAACCGGTTGTCGTCGCCTGTCGCTGGATGTCGTCGGAATGAAAACCGGTGGGAACGCGTCGGAAGGCCGTTTATAGGGGATTTTATGACGTTTCGCGAGGCTTTTTGAAGGTGGTACCCCCGCCCGGAATTGAACCGGGATCAACGGTTTAGGAAACCGCTGCTCTATCCATTTGAGCTACGGAGGCGTAAGCCGCGCGACCGTAACAGGGGCCCGAAAAAATTCAACCAGGCGTCATTTGCAGCACGGATGGAGGAAGGCTGGCTGGCACCGGTAGACTTTTGGGCCTGGTGGACAGAGATTTGTCCATGGAAAACAATCCAACTGACTATGTTTGGCGAGCGAAGGCGAACAAAAGCTTCGTTTGCCGGTGCCATATCGAGACGGGTAACACCTGGATGCAGCTTGGTTTCAACTCCAAGCTTGGCCGCATCGAACGTCCAAAGGACAGCACGGGCAATCCCCTGTTCCTGGTGTTGGAAAACGGCGACAAGCTTTCACTCCGAGGCGCTGTCACTGTGCCGCCACTGGAAACCGAGCAGATGGGCACCGTGACGTTCACGCCCGAGGAAGGAGGGATTACCGGCTGGCACTGGACCATCACTCGCGATGGAACAACTTATACGGAAGAAGGCCGAGGCATCTTCCAGCGCGATGAACCGAAGCCGAAGCCTTCGAAGCGAGCCCGCAAGACCCGCCCGGTCGCAAAGAAGAAGAGCGTCCCGGCCAAAAAGGCAAGACGGTCGGAACGAGCGAAGAAACCCAAAAAGGCGAAGAAGGCTGCGAAGCCCGCGCGCAGAAAACAAGCGAGAGGTCGGCGCTCGTCCTGAACAAGCAAGCCAACAGTCCGGGTTGGAGCAGTCGCTGCTGAAGCGATTGGCTATGCGAGAAGCTTCTCGACCACTTCACCATGGACGTCCGTGAGCCGAAAATCGCGGCCCTGGAAACGATAGGTGAGCTTCGTGTGGTCGAAGCCAAGCAGATGAAGAATCGTGGCGTGCAGATCGTGGACATGCACCTTGTCCTTCGTGGCATTGAATCCCAGGTCGTCGGATTCACCAAGCGTGAAACCCGCCTTCACTCCGCCCCCAGCCAGCCAGTAGGTGAAACAATTAGGATGATGATCCCGCCCGTCGTTGCCGCCCTGCACCATGGGCGTGCGGCCGAACTCCCCGCCCCAAATCACCAGCGTATCCTCGAGCAGGCCGCGCTGTTTCAAGTCCTTGACCAGCGCAGCGCTGGCCTTGTCGGTGTTGCGGCAATTCTTTTTCAGGTCACTCACAAGCGCACCATGTTGATCCCATGATTCGTGAAAAATCTCCACGAAGCGCACGCCGCGTTCGATCAGCCGACGCGCCAGCAGGCAACTGTTCGCGTAGGACGACTTGCCCGGCTCCGCTCCGTACATCTCGAGCGTCTCTTTCGATTCCTTGGAAAGATCCATCAGTTCCGGCGCACTCGATTGCATGCGGTAAGCCATCTCGAAGGAATTGATGCGGGTGGCGATCTCCGGATCGCCCACCACGTCGAGATGCTTTCGGTTCAGCTTCGTGATCGTGTCGAGCGTGTTGCGCTGCATCTCCTTGTCCACGCCGGGCGGGTTAGAGAGATACAGGACCGGATCGCCCACGTTGCGGAAGAGCGTGCCTTGGTAAACCGACGGCAGGAATCCAGCGCCCCAGTTGGAGGACCCGCCGCTGGTGCCTTTGCCGCCCGTGCTGAACACGACGAACGCCGGCAACTCCTGTGATTCCGTGCCCAGGCCGTAAATCGACCACGCACCCAGGCTCGGACGGCCAAACATCTGCGAGCCGGTATTCATGAAAATCTGCGCCGGCGCATGATTGAACGCGTCGGTATGCATCGACTTCACGATCGAGATGTCGTCGGCGACTTCAGAAAGGTGCGGCAACAATTCCGAAAGTTCGGCGCCGGACTGTCCGTACTTCTTGAATTTGAATTTCGGTCCGAGGAGCGACGAATTCGGCGTGATGAACGCCGCTCGGTAGCCTTTCAGCAACTCTGCGGGCGGCAGCTTGCCGTCGAACTTCGCGAGCTCGGGCTTGTTGTCGAACAGCTCCAGGTGGCTCGGTCCTCCCGCCTGGAATAGATAGATGATCCGCTTGGCTTTCGGTTTGAAATGCGGCTGCCTGGGCGCGAGTGGATTGTTGGCTTCGGCCGCAAACGCATTCCCACCAAACAACTGTCCCAGCGCGATGGCGCCAAGTCCGACGCCGCACTGTTGCAGAAACCAACGGCGCGAAACGCCGGCGGGATGCTGGCCGCGATAAAAATGTGATTGGCAATTCATAATGAAATTTCGAATGACGGATGACTAATGACTAAGGAATGACAAACCGCCGAAAGGCAAAAAAACGCTGAGGTAGCGTCACTCATACTGCCCTCCTCCAAATCGCGCAAAAGATTAGATGCAGTTCTCGGGCTTCCTGCCACAGGATGCGAGCTTGCGGCTTAAGCCCTTCCTCCGCCGGCGCGACCATTCGAAGAAAATGCTTTGTTTCCCGAGCTTCCTTCCGGCAGGTGCCGATGCAATGCCTGAAGTCCTTTTTCGACACACCATCGTCGGCCTCGCAATAATTCGCGCCAATACTCGTCGCCGCGCCAACGAGCTGATCGATCAGCCGATTGTTGACCGGGTTACGCGGAATAGATTTCGCGAAACGAATCACTGCCTCGCCAAATGCAGCCGTTCGTTCTTCCAGATCGTAAACACGCGCACCATTCGAAATGCCTTCACTCAGGACCATGTTGCTGCTTACGGTCGTCGTTCCCCAGAACTGCTCTTCAAGCAGGCAGTCGCCGCTGTCTGGCAATTCGTCATTTCGCATTGGTGCTTCGTTCGTCATTAACCATTCGGAATTCGTCATTCCTTCGTGATCGTTTCGTCCAGGTTCAACAGCACGCGCGAGACAACCGTGTAGGCCGCCAATTGGGTTGGCGTTACTCCCGGCGGCAGGCTCTTCGGAACTGAATTCGTTCCCGTGCCGACTTCGCTGGAACTCACCCAGCCGTCTGCCATGCGCTGCTTCTCCTTGTTGAGAAGCGACAGCAATTCGTGCGTCTCGTCTGGTTGCGGCGCACGAGCTAGTGCTCGCCGGAACGCGTAGGCAATCCGCTGCTCATCTGTCCTGCCACCTTCGGCGAGAGTCTTGCGCGCCAAAGCCTGCGCGCATTCCACGAACAACGGTTCGTTCAACGAAACCAGCGCCTGCAACGGCGAATTGGAGCGCTGACGGCGAACGCAGGATGAGTCGGCGTTGGGCACGTCGAACGTTTGGAGTTCAGGAAACGGCGTGGACCGGCGGCGAAACACGTAAAGGCCGCGGCGATATTTTTCATCGCTGTTATCGTGCTTCCAGGGAAACGGAGCATAGCTCGCCGGAGGCTCGAACAGGAACGCGGGCGCAGGCGGCATGACGCTCGGCCCGCCAACTTTCGCGTTCAGAAGCCCGCTGGTCGACAGCGCGATGTCACGGACGATTTCCCCTTCGACGCGAAAGCGAGGTCCACGCGCGATCCAGCGATTGTAAGGATCCTTTTCCATCAGCTCACGAGTGACCTTCGATGATTGCCGATATGTGGCGCTGTTAACGATCAGGCGATGGAGATGCTTGAGACTCCAATTGTTCTCCATGAAGTCGCACGCGAGCCAATCAAGCAACTCGGGATGGCTCGGAGCGTCGCTCTGCATTCCAAAATCCTCCGGGGTGGTGACCAATCCCGCGCCGAAGTAAGCCTGCCAGACGCGATTGACGATGACGCGCGCGGTTGTCGGCGACTTGCGGTCGGCCAGCCACTTCGCAAACGTCAAACGCGAGCTATCCGCGTCCTTCGGCAAAGGATGGAGAAAGGCCGGCACTCCGGGTTTGACTTCCTTGGTGGGCTTGAGCCAGTCGCCACGCCGGAGGACATGCGTGGACCGCGGTTCTTTGCGCGCGAGCAATGCCATCGCGGTTGCACCTTCCGGGTAATTCTTCCAAAGCGAATCGATGCGCCCATTTGCCTCTTTCCATTCCGGCACGGTCGAGCGCCAGTAGCTGAACACCGTGGCAAGCTGAACGGGCGTCCGCTTCTCGCGGGGAATGTCGAGAATGTCGCGCACCTTCCTGGGCAAGGGGTCAGCCTTGATTTCTCCTCCGGCTGTGGTGGTGCTGATGCGAAAGCGCCCGAGGTTGTTGTTCATGTGGTCGTCGCTGTTCCAACCGCCATGATTCTGCTGGAGGCCGATTCGCCAATAGGTTCCATTCGTGAAGCCCGCCGGCTTCTCCGCCAGGAACACCGCTTTGCGCTCCTGATTACGCCGGCCCGGCCCGACGTCGATGCCCCACGCGGTGCTGCCATCTCCATCGATCGCCATCTTGATGGGACCGGTCGGTCGGCTGTTCGTGGTCTTGTCGTAAAAATTCATGGCGAGCGGACGGACAGGTTGCTCTACGTCAGCAGTCGCTAGCTTCCACTTCACTTTCATCTTGTTCGTCGGCGCCTTGGCGTCGATCGCCTCGACGAGAAATTCGCTCAGCGCGCAGGTGCCATTGAAGGCACGCCCCGGGCCGCCGTAGGGCAAGTCCGGATCAGTCAGCAGTTCGAGCCGGAATGCCGTCACACCGCCGAGGTCGTTCGTCGTGCGAAACCATTGCGTCATCTTTGTCGGCGCATAACCGCAAGCCAGGAGCGAACCGTCGTTCTTCACTTCGTAGCGCTGCGCCTTGTCTCCTTCCTGATCTAGGTTTGTCATCACCAGCCATTCCGGTTGATTGCCTTTGACCGATTCCTCCCATGCCGCCATCTGCTTTTCCCAATCGGGTGTGCGATGCTTCAGGTCCGCTTCAATCTCCGACATCGCGCGCCGCAGGTCGGAAACCTTCATCTGTTGCTCCGGCGAATAAACGACCGGACGCGCCTCATGGTCGCTGTTGATGAACGCGAACATCCGATAGTAATCGTCGTGCTCGATGGGATCGTATTTATGGGTGTGGCATTGCGCGCATTGAATTGTAATGCCAAGCATCGCCTTCCCGATGGCATCCATGCGATCGAACATGGCTTCCATTCGAAACTGCTCCGGATCGATCGCCCCTTCCATATTCACCATGGAATTGCGCAGAAAACCGGTCGCCACGATCTGATCCTGTTTCGCGTTCGGCAATTCATCGCCGGCGATCTGCTCGATGATGAACTGGTTGTAGGGCAGGTCGCGGTTGAAGGAATTAATCACGTAGTCACGATACGGCCACATCTCGCGCGACATGTCCTTCTCGTAGCCGTCGCTGTCCGCATAACGCGCCGCATCCAGCCAATGCCGTCCCCAACGTTCTCCGTAGTGTGGTGAAGCGAGCAACCGTTCGACAGCTTTCGCGTAAGCGTCCTTGCTCTTGTCAGCGAGAAAAGCATCGACCTCGTCGGGTTTCGGCGGGAGGCCGGTCAAATCAAGGTGCAGGCGGCGGAGCAAAGTCGTTCGGTCTGCTTCAGCACTGGGCTTGAGCTTTTCCTTGTCGAGACGCGCCAGAATGAAATTGTCGACGGCGTTCCGTGCCCACTTCGGGTCCTTCGCTTTCGGAACGGTTGGTTTGACGGGCGCTTTGAAGGCCCAATGGTTCGCCGGATCTTTTCGGCCCGCCACATTCTCTGGCATGTTCGCGCCCTGATCGATCCACGCGCGCAACACACCGACCTGCTCCGCCGTGAGCTTGTCTGGGAAAG
>JADMIO011421306.1_pt1 | contig 19664 bp, 19 predicted proteins | sample 8958161 | NCBI WGS metagenome assembly JADMIO01 (sample SAMN16585339, study PRJNA669376) | soil metagenome | isolation source: Crop rotation soil | place: USA: Cullars Rotation, Alabama | collected 2011
AAATTCACAACCCCTCCACCTCCCTCAAATTCGATTGGGTGACCAATGTAACCGATACCGCTTCGAAAGATGGTCCCCCATCAATTAAATTGGTAACAGAAAACGGAACCACCCGGCTTTTCTATGCCTCGGGCCACCGGTTGGCTGTTTACAACCCTTCAACCGGTGCTAATATTACTTCGGCTTTTACCAATATTTCAGCCGCTTCAAAAGTGGTGAGGGTAACGGTAAACAGCGCGGCAAACGTGCATAAAATTTATACGGTTGACGGCGATAATTTAAGGGCCTATACCTACGATTCGGCTACCTTTGCCATTACCATCCCCGCCGCTTTTACCCAAAGTATTGCCCAGTGTATAGATATTGCCGGAAACAGCGGCACCAGCTACTTATACATAGTTACCGATACCGCCTTGCAATACCGCAAGTTTAGCGACGGCACCCAGGGCCTTACCCGCCTAAAATATATTACCACGGCCAACGCCACGGTGGTCGATAAATGTCTATACCCCGACAACGGCAAAGTATACATAGGGGGCGATTTTCCGGCCAGCGGCTCTCCGAATGTAACGGTAAACAACTTCAGTTTTAACGATTCGCACGGCGGCAGTTTTTTAACCCGTGCCAATGGCGGTAATACGTATTACGCCAAAACCGATGGAAACGAAGAAACCAGCGAGCCGGTAGTTCCTGCTTTAAACGAGCCGGTAAACGGTTTATTTATTTACCCCAACCCGGCCGGCGATAAGCTGAACATAAAAACCAACTACGGTGCAGGAACGGTGGTAACCGTTTACAATTTGCTGGGCGTACAGGTAGACAAACTGGTGCTGGATGGTATGACCAACCTTTACAACATTGATTTGAACACCTATGCCGGCGGAACCTACCTGCTTAGGGTGCGCGAGCCGAACGGAAGTTTAACCAGCACCCGGTTTGTAAAGGAATAACCGCTAATCAGGAAAGAGGACTACATCTTTAACCAAACAGGAAATTCCACTTATAAGCAAAAGTGGAATTTTTTGTTTGCCTCCTGTAGTTGCCAAAGGCCATTCCAAAACCCCAACAAGTACACGGCAGAACACCTATAGAGAGCGTCGTTCTGTTCAAAATAATTCAATCAAAGGCGAAGGAATAATAAAGTTAGGGTGAATTCTATCTTTGCCATTCTTAAAAACAGCCATCAATGAAATTCGGAACCAAAGCAATTCATGCAGGCCTGGAGCCTGACCCCAGTACCGGTGCTATTATGACCCCCATTTTTCAGACCTCTACTTATGTGCAGGAATCGCCGGGCAAGAATAAAGGTTATGGATATGCCCGCGGCAAAAACCCGACCCGTGTAGCGCTCGAAAAAAACCTGGCCGCGCTTGAAGAAGGCAAACACGCCATTTGTTTTAGCAGCGGTATGGGCGCCACCGATGCAGTAATAAAACTTTTAGCCCCCGGCGATGAGGTGATAACCGGCGATGATTTGTATGGCGGCTCCTACCGCATGTTCACCAAAATATTTGAGCCGTATGGTATCAAATTCCATTTTGTAAACATGAGCGATGTAAATAATGTGCGCGCCAGGGTGAACCCTAAAACCAAACTGATTTGGCTGGAAACCCCCACCAACCCCACCATGCAGATTGTAGATATTGAAGCCTGCGCGGCTATTGCCAAAGAAAATAAGGTGTTGCTGGCGGTAGATAACACCTTCGCTTCTCCTTACCTGCAAAACCCATTGTTGCTGGGCGCCGATATCGTCATGCACAGTGTAACCAAATACCTGGGCGGTCACAGCGATGTAGTAATGGGCGCGCTGGTAATGAACGATGATAAACTGCACGAAAAACTCTACTTCATTTTAAATAGTTGCGGCGCCAATCCCGGGCCCATGGATTCATTCCTGGTGCTGCGCGGCATAAAAACCCTGCACCTGAGAATGGAGCGCCACTGCTACAACGGACGAAAAATTGCCGAATACCTTAAAACCCATCCCCGCATAGAAAAAATTTATTGGCCGGGTTTTGAAGACCATCCCAACCACGCCATTGCAAAAAAACAGATGAAAGATTTTGGAGGAATGATTTCTATTGTTTTGAAAGGGGCTTCGCTGGATGAGACTTTCCGGATTGCCTCTTCCTTCAAGGTATTTTCGCTTGCTGAATCGCTGGGCGGAGTTGAATCGCTGATTAATCACCCGGTTACCATGACCCACGCCTCAGTGCCAAAAGCAGAGCGCGAAAAAGTGGGGGTGGTAGATAACCTTCTTCGCTTAAGTATAGGTGTTGAGGATGTAGAGGATTTGTTGGAAGATTTGAAACAGGCCTTGGGATAACTATCCTTCCGACATCCCCCCCGAAGTTCGTCTGTGGCCTTCTCCCTTTTAATGGCCTGTGGTCATGGCAAGGTTTGTAGTTTCGCATTTTTATCCCAACGGGATAACAGGTTTATAGAAACCGGAAAGATAAATTCCATTGACCCCGAAGGTGGTCATACCAGGCAGGTGAGCCAGGTGCGACCACCTTCAGGGTCGCCGGGGTCCATGTGTTATGCTGCTATAAACTTGTGACCCCCTCGGGGTCAATACCGCTTGGCGAATTAGTAACTGCCGCGAGTTTCATTCAAGATGCCAATGCCATTTTTATAGAGAAGATATCGACCGGTCCCGAAATTTGGGGACAAGGCAGGCCCAAAAACAGAAACGCCCCTTAGCGGGGCATTTCTGTTTTTATTTGAAGCAAGGATTAAAGAATCACATCCTTAACCTTAATATCCTGCTTTTGCTTTTTAACGGCGAAAGTTTCTTTGTCCAATATACTTCTTACAGCGCCGAATTTCATGAAGCGCATCTTCACATACTTTTTCAGGCTCGGGTCGCTCAGCTTGGCAAAGTTGGTCGACAGGTCCATTACGTTCTTAATGATTTGGTCGCGCACCGATTTGTAGTAGTCCTCCTGCATCTTCTGGTCGCTGGCCGATGGGGTGCTGACACCCGTTACACTGTCAACCACCATGCTTAAACTAGGCGCGTTTTTCTGAATAGCATCCAGCGTTTCCGATAAATCCTGCAAAGGCTGTAACACCTTTTGGTTATCGGTAATCAGTTTTACCATAGCCGCATCGTTCACCTGGGTAAACAGGCCTTTTGCTTCCTCCAAACGGAAATTGGTCAAGGCATCATAAGCGCGGGCTTTGTCACCCATCGATACATTTCCTGCTTTATCATAAAGCTTGGATGCCAGTATGTAGCTTCCTTTACTCATAACAGATGCAGCCAGCTTTTCATTGGCATCATCATTTTTCTTTTCAGCATAGGCGTCGCCTAAACGCATAATCAGGTTGTCGGCATCTTCGTTGCGGTTTTCGCTGTAAAGAAAATCGGCATACTTCTGTATTCCTTCCTCCACGCCACCGCTCAGGTAGGCATCAATCGCTTTCTGGTATTCCTTGCGTTCGTAGTAAATATCGCCGGCTTTCTTGGCGCTTTCGCGGTCTTTTAATTTCAAAAATGTTTCCGCAGCCTTGGTTTGATCGCCTTTATCGCCATAAAATTTTGCAATCTGCTCAACCTTAACTGTAGCCTCACCCATAATGTAATACTGCAGGGCTTTATCATAGCTGCCTTCTCCCTTCTCGTAAAAACGGTCGCCAATAACACGGGCGCCCTCTTTGGCTGCCTCCGCCTTGGTGTAAAAATCCATGGCCTTACGCAGCGCTTTGGGTTCGTTTTTTTCATCGCCGCTAAAGGCATCTTCCACGTAGGCTTCTGCCAGCTTCTTCATCCCTTCTTTTTTCTCGGGCTTATCGCAGCGGCTGTAGTTGCTTTGGGCGTTGGTGTAATCTTTTTTCTCCAGGAAAGCATCTCCAATCAGCGCATACATTTCGCGTTTCATGCCGCCTTTTTGAAAGTCCTCGGTGGCCTTTTGCACCATTTCATTTCGCTTGGCAGCATCCTTCTGCTCCATGGCCTTTTTTAACGTTTCTTTTCCCTTGTCAATATCTTTGTTCTGCGCATTCAACTGCACGCAACAGGCCAGCATCATAACTACGCAGGCTAGTATGCTAATTTTCTTATTCATAAATGGTTAGGTTTAGGTGTGTTTACGGTTTAAATATAAAACAACTTCGCTTTTACAAAATATTATTTTCGTTAAGAATGGACTCTCTTCTGTTGCTTACCGGCCTTGCGGTGGCCCCGGGCATCTATCTTTCTATAGTTATTTACGGAAAAGATAAATATGACCCCGAGCCCAAACGCATATTGCTGGCGGCCTTTCTGCTGGGTTGTTTAAGCATTATCCCTGCCGCAATTATCGAAATGCTGTTAAAAGGCCCCCTCACCCTTCCGGTCCCCGCTTTGGCGAATGTTGCCATCAGTGCTTTTGTGGGCATTGGCCTGGTAGAGGAACTTTGCAAGTTTTTCATTTTACGGACCCATGCTTTCCGTAAACCCCAGTTTAACGAACCTTTTGACGGAATAGTGTACGCAGCTTTTGTGGGCCTGGGTTTCGCCACAGCCGAAAACGTAATGTATGTATGGCAGGAAGGTTTTGGAACCGGCGTATTGAGAATGTTTACCGCGGTACCGGCCCATTATGCCTTTGGCGTTATAATGGGCTACTATGCCGGCAAAGCTAAATTTGAACCGGCAAGGCGCACCGCCTACCTGGTTAGCGGCGTATTTTACGCGGCCTTTATGCACGGCGCCTACGATTTTTTTGCCCTGCAGAAAAACTTTCCGGCGCTTACTCTTTTTACTATCGGGGTGCTGATTATGGCCTTAAGAATATCGCGAAAAAGTATTGATGAATTGCAGGCAGATTCAGCTTTCAGGTTCCATAACCCGCCTGTCGAAATAATTTCAAACAATGGCAGCGAGCCCCAGTCCTGATTTCGTTTTTAACCTGCTGGAAAGAAAATTCAGGGAATACAATTCGCCTTCTTTCATAGAAAACGACCCCATTTCCATTCCGCACCGGTTTACCAAAAAGCAGGATATTGAAATTGCCGGTTTCTTTTCGGCCACTATTGCCTGGGGCAACCGCAAGTCTATTATTACATCGGCCAACCGGCTGGTAAATTTGATGGATAACGCCCCGTACGACTTTATAATAAACCACGAAGACAAGGACCTGAAACGTTTCCTCGATTTTAAGCACCGCACCTTCAACCCGACCGATACACTTTATTTTATCGAGTTCTTTAAGCAACATTACTCTAAACACGATTCGCTCGAGGCGGCCTTTCTGAAATCGGAACGCGGAACGCGGAATGCGGAATTAAATACAGGGAATGCCCTGGAACGCTTTCATCAATATTTTTTCTCATTGGAAGACGCCCCTCACCGCACCCGGAAACATGTAGCCACCCCGGTGCGTGGCAGCACCTGCAAGCGCATGAATATGTTTTTGCGCTGGATGGTGCGAAAAGATAAGGGCGGGGTTGACTTTGGCATTTGGAAAAACATGAAGCCCTCGCAGCTTTTAATTCCGCTGGATGTGCATGTAGACAGGGTAGCGCGCAAGCTGGGCCTGGTAAAACGCAAGCAAACCGACTGGGAAACCGTGGTAGAGTTAACCGAAAACCTAAAAGCCTTTGACCCCAAAGACCCGGTTAAATACGATTTTGCCTTATTCGGAATTAGCGTTTTAGATAAATTGCAGGTGCATTAACAATGGAAATTCAAAAACAGCTTTTCGACTCGTTTGAGATTGACGAAAAATTTCTGCCGGCTACCGACAATGCCGAAGAAAAATTCCGGGCTTTCCGGCAATTGCTTGTTGAGCGCATTGACGAGCTTATACGCACCGATTTCGACAAACTGAAATGGATTTTATACCGCGTTGATATAAGCGAGAAAAAGCTGGCCGAAGCTTTAAGGACCTCCGAAGCGGATGCCGCGAGCATAATGGCAGATATGATAATTCAACGACAGCTTGAAAAAGCGGAAAGCAGAAAAAAATTTGGAGGGGATGGGAATGACTGGAGCTTTGATATGGAGTAGACTTGCTTTAACAGCCGCCTCATCCGTCTCTCCGCCTTTGGCCGATCGACACCTTCTCCATCATAGATGTAGAAGGCAACCATAAAAGAGAACCTCAATTGTATTTCTGTATTATCTGTGTAATCTTGTATTTCAATCCGCGTAATCGAACGTAGTTATGAGCAAAGCCAACAACCCCCAACTAAAAAGCTGGGTAGAAGTAAAACCCGGAAGTGATTTCCCTATTCAAAACCTTCCCTTCGGAATTTTTAAAACCAAAGGAAGCCCGGCACGCGCCGGTGTTGCCATTGGCGAATATATTCTGGACCTGCACGCGATTGCAAATGCCGGTTTGTTGAACGCTATTAGCTTTGATAAAGGTGTTTTATCCCAAAACGTGCTGAATGGATTTATCAGTTTAGGCAAACCCGTTACCAATGCCGTGCGGGAAAGAATTTCTGAACTTTTAAACGCAGATAATTTTGAGCTGCGCGACAACGCCGAATTGCGCGCTAAGGCATTGATAAAACAAAGCGATGCCGAAATGCTGATGGCCGTATTTGTACCCAACTACACCGATTTTTACAGCAGCCGCGAGCACGCCACTAACGTAGGCAGTATGTTCAGGGACCCTAAAAATGCACTCTTGCCTAACTGGCTTCACCTGCCGGTGGGTTACCATGGCCGGGCATCTTCTATTGTTGTAAGCGGCACACCCATCCACCGGCCTAAAGGACAAACCAAGGCCGATGATGCCGAAAAGCCTTCTTTTGGGCCAAGCCGCCTGCTCGATTTTGAATTGGAACTCGCCTTTATTACCGGCAAAGAAACCACCCTGGGTGAAAGCATTTCAACCGCGCAGGCAGAAGATTATATTTTTGGTTTGGTACTCTTCAACGACTGGAGCGCCCGCGATATTCAAAAATGGGAATATGTTCCGCTGGGGCCTTTCCTGGCAAAAAATTTCGGCTCTACCGTTTCGCCCTGGATAGTTACACTGGAAGCACTGGAACCTTTTAAAGTAGAATCGCCGAAGCAGGACCCCGAAGTATTGCCTTACCTGGAATTTGAGGGAAAGAAGAACTACGATATAAACCTGCAGGTGGATATAGTACCTGAAAACGGAAAAGGTAAAACGGTCTCCAACAGCAACTTTAAATACATGTACTGGAACATGGCACAGCAACTGGCGCACCACACGGTAAACGGCTGCAACATTAAAGTGGGCGATATGTATGCCAGTGGCACTATCAGCGGGCCTACACCGGCTAGTTATGGCTCTATGCTGGAAATTAGCTGGCAGGGCAAAAACCCGGTGCCAATGCCGGATGGAACCGAACGGAAATTTATACTGGACAACGACACCGTGGTAATGAAAGGTTATTGCGAAAAGGATGGGGTGCGAATTGGCTTTGGCGAATGCGCGGGAAAAATTTTACCGGCATTATGAGATACTATTTAATAGCGCTGCTTTTTGTAATAATGGGTGCCGGTGCACGCACCATGTTCGAAATTGCGCACCAGGGCTTAACGCAGGAACACGGATTAACACCAGATGGCGATACGCAAAAACTGATTTTCCTCGCCCTGTGGTTTGTGGTGATGATGGTGGTAGATGTTATTTTGTTGCGGAATAAGGAGTTGAAAAACCGGAACCTGTTTATTGGCCTTCTTTCGGTGGGGGTTTTGGTACCTACTATTTACAAATTGATTAATCATTGATATGCTTTCTATTCGTCCGGGCGAGATACCTACCCCTAAATTACATGAGCACCTGTTGGGTGCAGTAGCACCCCGCCCTATCGCCTTCGCTTCTACTATAGATAAAGAAGGAAATGTAAACCTCGCTCCCTTTTCCTTTTTCAATTGCTTCGGCTCCAATCCCCCTACTTTAATTTATTCGCCGGCGCGCAGCGGCCGCACCGGTGCTACCAAACATACGCACGACAACGTGCTGGAGGTACCGGAGTGCGTGGTGAACATAGCCCCTTACAGCATGCTGTATCAAATGAACCTGGCGGCACATATGTACCCGAAGGGAACGGATGAGTTTGCCAAGTCGGGTTTAACACCGGTTCCAAGCATAACGGTTAAACCTCCGCGCGTGGCGGAATGCCATGTGCAAATGGAATGTAAGGTAAACCAGGTGATAGAAACCGGCACGGGTGGCGGCGCGGGTAACCTTATTATTTGCGAGGTTACCATGATACACATCGATGAAAAAGTGCTGGACGCGGAAGGAAGTATCGACCCCGCCAAAATGGATTACATAGCGCGACTGGGCAAACAATTTTGGTGCCGTGTAGGCGCCGATAATATTATCAGTGTAACGGGTTTTAAAATGGCGAATGAACTGGGCGTGGGCTGGGATGCGTTACCAAAATCTATCAGCCAATCGAAATACCTTAGCGGAAATGATATTGCCCGGGTGGCCGCGCTAAATGCTTTCCCAACTGCTGAAGAATTAAATGAATTGCGGAAAGCGGATTTTGTAGAGGAGATGTTTGAAGAACATAAAAGCGACCCGGCAACTTTGGAAAAGGCACTCCATTTGCGCGCAAAAACAGAAATTGAAAGGGGAAGTTTGCCGTTGGCTTTTCAGCTGCTGATGCTTGACCGTGATGTACAGCGGCAGTAGCCACGAATTTCACGAATAATACAGAATATAAATCTCAACTTATGGCTTACGTTCCACTCTTTATTCTTAAAACCTTCCTCCGCCGTGTAAAGCGAAAAGGCGATGTATCGGACCCCATTCGTGCCCGCCGGGGTTTTGAAAAAATGGTAGGCAAGTGGAACAAACCGCTTAAAGGATTTACCTACGTAGCGGAAGACGCCAACGGAGTTCCGGCCGAGTGGATTTTTCCGGAGGGTTGCGATAAAGGCAAAGTGCTGCTGTACTTCCACGGAGGCGGTTATTTTGTTGGCAGCTACAATACCCACCGGGGCCTGGTTTCAAAATTGGCACAACTTACCGGGATAAGCGCTCTAAGTATTAATTACCGTTTGGCACCGGAACATCCTTACCCGGCAGCTATTGAAGATTGCGCCAAAGCCTATGAATGGTTGCTCTCTAAGAATTTCACTCCCGCTCAAATTGCTTTTGGCGGCGACAGTGCCGGGGGTGGCTGCGTGGTGGGAACCCTCACTTATTTAAGAGATAACAATACGGCCTTACCCAAATGCGCCATCGCCCTTTCGCCCTGGCTGGACCATACCTTTACCGGTCACTCATTTCCGTTGAAGGACGACATTGACCCCATGTTGCTGGCTGATGGCTTTCCCATTGTGCGCGATTACTATATGAAAGGGGCCGACCCCAAATCTCCCTACGCCTCTCCTATTTTCCATTCGCTTGCCGGGCTGCCGCCGGTATATGTACAGGTAGGTGAGCACGAATTGCTGGAAAGCGATTCTACCCGGTTTGAAGAAAAAGCAAGTGCCGACGGTTCGAAGGTGTTGCTGGAGGTTTATCCCAAAATGTTTCACGTGTTCAATGCCTTCTGGACTATTTTGCCCAAGGCCCGCGAAGCCAATAAAAAGCTGGCGGAGTTTATGCGCGCGCAACTATATTCGCAGGCCTAATACTTCCTCTTGCTGCTACACCGGTCCAGGCGGTTTATAATATCAATTACATTCTATGGCCCTATTGACGGCCGTGTTTTCTTTACACAGTTCAATAAATATTTACTTTAGCCATATGAATAGACTATTTCTTACCCTCATTTTTTTCCTTTCTGTTTTTTCTTCCTGCAAAAAAGATCCTGAATCAACCAATAATCCCGTTGCACCGCGAAAATTTAAAGTAAAATATGCAATGGGGTGCAGCGATTGTAAAGTGATGTACTACAAAGATTCTTTAGAAACCCAACAAACGGAATTTCATCAAAATGCGTCATGGACCTATACCTTTTATGGAAAACGGGGCCAAAACGTTTTACAGGCCGTAACCAACACGTCTAATACCGACCAGGCTGTTTGGCAGGATATTTACGTAAATGACACGTTGTTGACCACGCAACTATGGAATTGCGCTATAAATCAAACGCTTACCCTGCAAGGTATAATCCCCTGATTTATTACTACCCAATCCAGAATTGATTGTAAGCAAAGGGATTTTTTATTTTCGCCAACCTTAAGATTTAACCATGAGCCAGGAATTAAACGACCAGGAGATTGTACGACGTGAAAAGCTAGCCAAGCTGAATGAATTGGGCATTGATGCGTATCCTGCCGATGCATTTGAAGTGAATTGCACCAGCAAACAAATTCTTTCGGAATACAACGATACTGAAAAGAACTTCCAGGATGTGAGCATTGCCGGAAGAATTATGAGTATTAACTCCAAAGGCAAGGTTACTTTCTTTAAAATACAGGACCAGTATGGAAAGATTCAGCTGTTTGTAAGCATCGACAACGTTTGCCCCGGCGAGGACAAAACTTTTTATACCTCGGTGGTAACCCACCTGCTGGATATCGGCGATTTTGTGGGCGCAAAAGGCGAAGTGTTTATTACCAAAACCGGCGAAACCTCCATACGCGTAAAGGAAATGAAAGTGCTTTCAAAGGCACTGCGCCCGCTACCGGTGGTGAAGGTGAAGGATGGCGAAGTGTTCGACGCCTTTGCAGATGTTGAATTGCGTTACCGTCAACGCTATGTGGACCTGGTGGTGAACCCCCATGTGCGCGAAACATTTTTAAAGCGCACGAAGATGATACAGACCATGCGCGACTTTTTAAATGAGTCGGGCGCGATTGAAGTAGATACACCGGTATTGCAAAACATACCCGGTGGCGCTGCTGCACGTCCTTTCCAAACGCACCATAATGCGCTGGATGTGCCTTTTTACCTGCGCATTGCGAACGAACTTTATTTAAAGAGGTTGATTGTAGGTGGCTTTGATTTTGTATTTGAGTTCAGTCGCAATTTCCGTAACGAGGGCATTGACAGAACACATAACCCCGAGTTTACCGTGCTTGAGTTTTACGTGGCGTATAAGGATTATTTCTGGATGATGAACTATACCGAGAAGATGATGGAAAGAATTGCCATTGCACTTTACGGTACCACCGAAGTTCCTTTTGGAGATTCCATCCTGAACTTCAAAGCCCCGTTTAAACGGGTGTCTATTTACGATGCGGTAAAGGAATACACCGGTTTTGATATTAGCGAAATGAACGAAGACCAACTGCGCGACGTTTGCAAACAGCTGCATATTGAAACCGATAACAGCATGGGCAAGGGCAAACTGGTGGATGAAATTTTTGGTGGCAAGTGCGAAGGCAACTTCATTCAGCCCACATTTATTATCGATTACCCGGTTGAGTTAAGTCCGCTTACCAAAAAGCACCGCAGCAAACCGGGTTTGGTGGAGCGCTTTGAGCTGATGGTGAATGGAAAGGAAATTGCCAACGCCTACAGCGAGTTAAATGACCCGCTGGACCAACGCGCCCGCTTTGAAGAGCAGGCGAAGTTGATGGAGCGCGGCGACGACGAAGCCATGTTTGTAGACCACGATTTTTTACGTGCGCTGGAATACGGCATGCCGCCGACTTCGGGCATTGGCATAGGTATTGACCGGTTGGCTATGTTGTTTACCAATAACACCACCATACAGGAAGTTCTGCTGTTCCCTCAAATGAGACCCGAAAAACCTTTGGAAAAGGCGGAGTAAATATTTCTCCGTATCTTAGTGGAAAGATTGCTATATGGAACTTACAATTAATGATGATCAGTTAAGAAATTCGGGGCTAAATGAGCAACAGCTCCGTCTTGAATTGGCCATTTTTTTGTTCCAGAAAGACATTTTTTCCCTTGGGAAGGCGGCGGAGTTTTGCGGCTTGCATAAAATGCAGATGCAAATGGAGTTAGCGAAAAGAGAAATACCTTTGCATTATACCAATGAGATGCTTCAGCAAGACATTGAAACCCTCAAAAAATTCGGATGAAGGTAATTGTGAGTGATACATCTTGTATCAGCAATTTGCTATTGCTTGGCAAATTGGACTTACTTAAGGAAACCTATCACAATATTCTGATACCGCCCGCCGTTTTTTCTGAAGTTCTGGCGTTGGAAAATTTTGGCAAAGACATTCAAGAGTTTAAAGCAGCTTCCTGGATTGAAGTAATTCCACCAGGTGCCGGGGCAATGCAAATTGTGTCGCGTTATCATTTGGATAGAGGAGAACTTGAAGGGATAGCGTTAGCCTGCGAAATAAAGGCAGACATTCTTATAATTGATGAGGCGGAAGGTAGAGCTGTGGCTACAGAACTGGGAATAAATACCACTGGGCTAATTGGTGTGCTGATTAAGGCAAAGAAGAATGGCTACATTACTTCTTTAAAAGAAATACTTGACAGGTTAATGGATGAGGCGGGCTTTAGAGTTAGCAAGAAGCTATATGAAGATGTTTTAATTTTAGTAAATGAAAAATAGAATGCGTTTTCTTCCACTTATTTTTTTTACGGTTTGTTGCACTGTCTGCTTTTCGCAGGCCCCAAAATCGTTTACCCAGGAAGACTGGGACAAACTGAGCCAGCCGGTTAAAGACTCCATCAATAAAGAACTGCTTAAAAAGTTTGAGGCCGCCAAAAAGGAAACGCAAAACCAGGATGAGCTAAACGCCAACCAGGTAATTGCCGATGCGGTTAAAAATGCCGCTGGCACTACCGTTTTAAATCTGACAAGTTATCCGAAAGCGAAACTGAGTAATGACATTCTTCAATTAAAAAACCTGGAGGAGTTTAGCTGCACCAAATGCCGCGAACTGGATTTGATTACCCTGTTTGACCAACTAGGCCAATTAAAAAAATTAAAGAGGGTAAACATTTCAGGTGGTGCTTTTAAGCTGCTTCCCAATAACATAAAGAAGCTTACTGCCCTGGAAGAACTGAACCTTAAGGATGATAACTTCACTACCCTTCCGGATTCGTTTACCTATCTAAAAAACCTGAGGGTGCTGAACCTGGAGCACAATGCGTATTTGTACGACGATGATGTGTATGAAAGAATAAAAGGGCTGAATGTAGAAGAACTGAATTTTTCTGCCAGTGGTCTGCTTGAACTGAACGATAAAATAGGACAGGTAAAGAGTTTAAAGAAACTGGACCTTTCCATCAACGACATCAAAGTTCTGCCCCCGTCTTTTACGCAGCTAACCGGTTTGCAGCAACTGAACCTTTCGCAGAACTTTAATATGGATGTGCAGAAGATTGTAACATCCATTTCGGTGCTCACCAATCTAACCGACCTTGATTTAAGCCAGTGCCTTATTGAAAATCTACCCTTAGAAATAAGCAAGCTGACGCTGCTAAAAAAGTTAAACCTGAAAGCCAACCGGTTGACAGCCTTGCCGCTTACCTTCGGTTCGCTTACCCACCTGGAATACCTGGACCTGGGCTATCTTGAAATGGGTACCCGGATGAACAAAATTACCGACCTGGGCCCCACGTTCACGGGCTTGAAAAAACTGAAATACCTGAACCTTGCGGGTAACCAATTGCAAACATTACCGGAAGGATTTTCCGGATTTACAGACCTGGAAGAACTGAACCTGAACCTGAATAAACTGCCGGGTTTCCCCCAGTCACTAACTCAACTTACTAAATTACGGGTGCTGGACCTGGGCCTGAACAATGGAAGTTCTCTGCCCAATGCTATTAGCAATCTTGCCCAACTGGAATACCTGAACCTGGATGGAAACTTCTTTAACCACGCCGATAAAAAGATTAACGCCTTACCTGCCGAAATTTGCCAGCTTAAGAATTTGAAGACCCTCTCCTTAAAGGATAATGTAATAGAGGTTATACCGGATTGCATTAGTAACCTGACCAAATTAGAGAACCTGGATTTGCGTGATAATCTCATCACCGGTTTTCCTGCTTCGTTTACCCAGCTAAAAAACCTAAAGTGGCTCGATTTAAAAGCCAACGACTTTACTCAATTACCTCCGGATTTTCAAAACCTTAGTCAGCTTAAAGAATTGAACCTTTCCATGAACACCAAAATGAGTTTTGATGCTGAGAAAGGAAAGTTGATGCAAATGAAGCAACTGGAGTTTTTGGATATGAGCTACAATAACATTGAAAAGGAACAGATAGAACCCCTGCGCTCGGCATTGCCCAATTGCAAAGTGATTAATTGGGATTACTCAAAGAAAACACTGCCGCAGCCAACCAACCAAAGAAACGCCCCGGAGCATAAAAAGTAGTGTTCGAACCTTCCCAATTATAAATTTACCCTACCACTGCATTTTCAAATAAGGTAATAAGGTTAAATGCAAATGGTATTTTTTCTACTAAGGTTAAAAATCTTAGAACCAGGGTGCTTCTTAACCTTAGTAGAGAATCCCAAAACGAGATTGAACCTTATTACCTTATTAAAAACTTCGCGCAAAGCGATACTTTAAGAGGTTAAGGTCGAACACTTCTATTTGTCATTTTCGTTTTTCTACATTTGCGGTCAAATATTTCAATTATGAGCTTAGAAGAAACCATCAACAACGACCTTAAAGCTGCCATGATGGCAAAGGACGAAGCGCGCTTAAGAGGTGTGCGTGCCATAAAAAGCGCTATTATTTTAGCTAAAACCGAAAAAGGCGCCGGCGGAGTTATTACCCCCGAGAAAGAAGTGCAGATGCTACAGAAGCTGGTAAAGCAGCGCAAAGATTCTATTGCCGAATTTGAAAAAGCCAACCGCCAAGACCTGATTGATAAAGAGAAAGAAGAACTGGTGGTAATTGAAAAATACCTGCCCGCTATGATGAGCGAAGAGGAAGTTCGTGAAATAGTAAAGCAGGCCATTGCCAGCACCGGCGCTACCACCCAAAAGGAAATGGGCAAGGTAATGGGTGTGGTGTCCAAACAATTAGCCGGCAAAGCAGATAATAAACTGGTAGCAGAGACCGTTAAGAGTCTACTAAGCTAAGCACCTCAACACGCCATGTGGAGCAAATACTACCATAGCAGCGGTTGAGCCGGGGCTTTTGGCTGTAATTTCGCCCATATGGTTTTCGACATCCTCTTTTTAGTATTTATCGGCATAGGCTTTTACCAGGGCTATAAGAATGGTATTATCTATTCCATCTTCTCGATTATAGGGTGGTTTTTGGGCATTGTGGCGGCCCTCAAGTTTTCGTACCTAATGGTAAACCTGCTACATGGCTTTGCACACCTAAGCCCCAAAACACTGGCTATTGTTGCCTTTGTTTTAGTGTTAGCGTTGGTAGTGGGCTTAATGAAACTAATTGCATGGGGCCTGGAGCAGATTTTGAAATCGTTCTCCATGAATTTGTTTAACCAGATTTTTGGCGGCATACTTCACTCGCTTATTGGGCTGTTTGTGTTGTGCGTGTTTATCTGGTTTGTGAACCGGCTGGATGTTTTTCCGCAGTCGCAGAAAAATACTTCGCACGTATATCCCTACATTGGCAACCTCGCTCCCCACGTGGTTGAAACTACCGGAAAGGTTATTCCCATGTTCCGCGACACTTTCAGTAAGTTTGATGAGTTATTTGGCACGCATTAACGTTATCCCGCCACCGCTATTCCCGTTCCAATAAAATTTTGAACCACATAGGCACATAGAACACATAGTTAAATCAACTGTTCTTTTCTATGTGCCCTATGTTTCTATGTGGTTAGCTGTATTTTTAGATGTTTTCTGTGGTGAGAAAGCCAGGGGGCTAATCGCGAAAAAATATCTTAATTGCACTCTATGGTTCTTCTGTTGGACAATTACGATTCTTTCACCTATAACCTGCGCGATTACATTCTGCAATTGGGAGAAGAGTGCATGGTTGTCCGCAACGATGAAAAAACCTTAACCGAAATAGCGGCATTGAATTTTGATTCTGCCATCATATCACCGGGGCCTAAAACACCCCATGAAGCGGGTATTACCATGAAATTTATCGAGCGCTTTCACCGCGAAAAACCAATGTTGGGTATCTGCCTCGGACACCAGGCCATCGGCGAATTTTTTGGTGCGCGCTTAGTGAAAGCGATTAAACCGGTGCACGGAAAAACCTCGGTGATAAAACACAAGGGCAATTACCTATTCAAAAATTTGCCGGCGGAGTTTGAGGTGATGCGTTACCATTCGCTGGTTTTGACTGACATGGACAAGACAGCCCTCGAAATAACTGCAACAACCAGCGAAAACGAAGTGATGGCTTTGGCCCATCCGGAGATTAAAATTGCAGGTGTTCAATTCCATCCCGAATCGGTGCTTACAATAACCGGTTTGCAAATAATGAGGAACTGGTTTGAGTCGCTGTAAAAACTGAGCGTATTTACATGAATGTATTTTGACGGGGGTCGCCGAAAATTTGTATTTTTAAGTTATCGCCCACATGAAAAGCCTTAAACTTCTTTTTTGTCTTGTTACGTTCGTTAGCATAACCAAGGCAGAGCATTGGGAAAACTATACCACTTCGCAACGTGATGCACTAACCATTGCAATTGATAAGGATACCCTTTGGGTTGGCTCGTACGGGGGTGGAGTGGCGAAGTATTTGTTAAACGGAACGTTGCTTGCATTATATAACAAGGCAGATGGTTTGGAGAGCAATTATACCTGGGCTGTAGCAATAGATAAAAATGGCAACAAGTGGTTTGGTGGTGCGTACGGAGTATCAAAGTTCGATGGAACCAACTGGACAAACTATTTTATATCCGATAGCGGGCTTGCAGCCAGTGTATGGGTTTTAGCTGTTGATTCATTAAATAATTTATGGTGTGGAACCGATGGTAAAGGTGTTGTAAAATTTGACGGGGGTAACTGGATAACCTACAACACATCAAATAGCAATATAGGCGACAATACCATACGTGAAATTATAGTTGACGGAGATAATAATGTTTGGATAGGAGGCCCGAATTATGGGGGCGTGTCAAAATTTAATGGTGTTTCATGGACCACCTACACAACCGCCAACAGTGGTATAAAAGCTGACGAGTGTTGGGCCATTGCCGAAGATTTACAACATAATATGTGGTTTGGGGCAGACTCATGGGGTGGAGTATCTATGTTTAACGGAAGTAATTGGGTTACTTATAATAGTTCCAATAGTCCGTTATCCAGTTGCTGTATGGTATCTGCAATAGCTATAGACTTACAAGGCAATAAATGGTTTGGTATAGCCGATAAGGTGATCAAATACGATGGCGCGAATTGGATTACTTACGATAATAACAATAGCCCATTTACAGGTGAGCCGAGGCGAATACGAATTGACAGGTTCGGAAATAAGTGGATTACAACAGGTGGCGGTGTATTCAAATTGGATATGGCGGATAATTGGTCTCTTTATGATACGGCAAATTACGGGTTGGGGCACCCCTATATAAATGTATATTCCATTGGAGTTGATTTGCTTGGCGATAAGTGGTTTGGTACAGATAATGATGGGGTCTTGAAATTTAGCAATAATCAATTGGTGAGCTATACAACCGGCAATTCGGGGTTAGGTGATGCGCAGGTATTCCGTATGGCTATTGATAATCAAAACAATAAATGGTTTATCAGCCAGTACAGCAAGAAGGTTTCAAAATTCGATGGCCAGAGTTGGAATGTATATACAGTTCCGGCTTCCGGAAGCGGACTTAGGGCAATAGCTATTGACAGGAATAATAATAAATGGGTAGGAACCGACGCGGGTGGCGTTTCGGAATTTGATGGTGCTAACTGGACAAATTATAATAGTAGCAACAGCGGCTTGGCAGACAACGGGGTGAACTGTATTGCCATAGATACGTTAAATACAAAATGGTTTGGCTCGTATAACTCCGGGCTTTCAAAGTTTGATGGAACCAACTGGACCACATTTGATACTTCGAATAGTGGATTATCACAAAATTATATCTCCGACCTGGCTGTTGATTCTTTTGATAATAGTTTATGGATTGGAACCTGGGGAGGAGGAGCCTGCTCATTTGATGGAACAAATTGGACTGTTTACGACACTTCAAATAGCGGGATAGCAAGTAATGATATTTGGGGTGTAGCTATAGATACAGCAGGCAATAAATGGTTTACGACTTATTTAAACGGTGTTTCGAAATTTGATGGAATAAACTGGACCAATTACGACGTTGAGAACAGTGGCATTGCAGGGCATCAGGTCATGGGTGTGACTACTGATAGGGAAAACAATAAATGGTTTTGCACCTTCAGCGTTTCAGTTTTGACGGACAATGATACCGTTAGAATTTTTAATTCAATTAATAATAACGAGCCAATTAACCTTGAAGCATTTCTAAAAATTTACCCCAACCCGTCAAAGGGTGAAATAAATTTTCAAACTAAAGATAATACGATAACGGGTGTTTCCATTTACAATATAACAGGCACATTGGTAAGCAGTTTTTCTCAACCCCAGATATCTTTGATTGACCTTTCGCACATTGAACCAGGTGTATATCTGGTTCAGGTAAAATTTGGAGAAAAGAGTGTTACAAAAAGATGGATCAAATTTTAATCTGCCAATGCCCTAATACCACTACAATAAAAAACGGGTGTTCATATTCCTTAACATCCGGTCAATTTTGTTTTCTCCCTAAAAAACTACATTCGTTGTAAGGGATAATTGAATGAGTTTTCCGGTAAAAAACGAACAGCGATTTAAGTATTGCGAAGAAGGAAATGGCGAGGCAATCGTTTTATTGCATGGCCTGTTTGGCGCGCTCAGTAATTTCAACCACCTGATAACTTACTTTCTACCCCGTTACAAAGTGGTTATTCCGTTGCTGCCTTTATACGACCTGGAAGTTGACCAAACAACAGTAACCGGTATGGTAGATTATGTAGATGAGTTTATTGAACACAAAAAGTATGGCGCTGTGCACCTGATTGGCAACTCGCTGGGCGGGCACATTGCCCAAATGTATTACCTGCGCAAACCGGCAAAGGTTAAAACCATGACCTTGACCGGTAGCTCGGGCCTGTTCGAAAATTCGTTAGGGGATACTTATCCCCGCAAAGGCGATTATGAGTACGTGAAGAAAAAGACTGAAGCCACTTTCTACAACCCCGAACTGGCAACAAAAGACCTGACCGACGAGGTCTTTGAAATTGTTAACAACAGGGCCAAAGCCATAAGGCTGGTGGTGATGGCAAAATCGGCTTTACGCCACAATTTGCGCGACGAAGTGCCCAAAATGAGCCTTCCGGTTTGTTTAATCTGGGGCCGCGAGGATAATATTACCCCTGCCTTTGTGGGCGAAGAATTCAGGAAATTGTTGCCCAAAGCAGAGTTACACATTATTGAGAAGTGCGGCCACGCCCCTATGATGGAGCAGCCGGAACAGTTCAATAAACTTTTGGAGGATTTTTTGTCAAAGAATTAGCAAAGGGCTTGCAGCGTATGGTTTTTGTCATAAAATTGTAAAATACAAGTTATAATCTTAAACAAGTTCAACCCTTTATAGTTTTTATACGTCTAACTTTATAAGAAGCATATGATAGCACCCAATTTAATATCCGACTCCATTCCAGCCCTGCATTTAGAGGATAGCGGCGAACACGCCCTGATGATAATGCATGAGTATAACGTAAGCCAGATTCCGGTGGTAGATGGCAAGAGCTATATCGGGCTTGTTATGATGGAGGATATTATCAATATCAAGCACCTCAGTAATCCGCTTAAAAACTATACCCAAACCTTCCGCAAGCCGTTTGTAAAAGAAACC
>JADMIO011560747.1_pt1 | contig 19663 bp, 23 predicted proteins | sample 8958161 | NCBI WGS metagenome assembly JADMIO01 (sample SAMN16585339, study PRJNA669376) | soil metagenome | isolation source: Crop rotation soil | place: USA: Cullars Rotation, Alabama | collected 2011
GCCCGATGCTGACCGCCAGGAATCCGTCGAGGAAAAACGGATGCACCGGCAGGATCATCAGCAGGACCGTGATGAAGAGTCCGGCAATGAGCAGGACGTCGCCGTTGCGGAACAAGCGGGCTATGTTTGATTTTGATTTGGCAGGAGCCATTGCTTCTAAAAAATTTAATTATTCTGTTCGCGGTAATATCGATACGCGTTGACGCGGTATACCCACGCCAACACTTCGGCCACGGCGGCGTATAGCTGAGCAGGAACCTCGCCACCCACCTTCCCGTACTTAAACATGAGCCGTGCCAACGGCACATTTTGCATAATCGGCACCTGATGTTTCTCGGCAATCTCCCTGATGCGCTGGGCGTTCAGGCGAATCCCTTTGGCCACGATTTTGGGCGCTTTCATCGTCTTACGGTCGTAACGGAGCGCCACGGCAATGTGCGTTGGATTCACCACAACCACATCAGCATTAGGCACTTCCGCAAGGGCCTTGCGCTTATTATTCGATTGGCGGCGACGTCGCTGCTGGGATTTGACCTGGGCGTTACCTTCGGTGTTTTTGGTCTCTTCCTTGAGTTCCTCCTTGGTCATGAGCATGTCTTTGTGGTTCCGCCACCACTGATAGCCGTAATCGGCGGCGGCGAGCACAAACAGAGTCATTCCCACCCGGGAAACGATCTTAAAGGAAGATTGTGCCATGAAATCGGCAATTCTTGCCACGCTGACCGACGAGTGAAAAATGGGGTCCGAAAGGATGTTTTCGATGACGTTATACGACAGCCCGCCGATGGCCCCCAGTTTGAGGACTCCTATGCCCGTAGGCATCGCCGAACGCATCGAAAAAACGCGCTTGAAACCCTCGGTCGGGTTGAGCTTTTCCCAATGCACCCCAAGGCTTTCCGGCGTGGTGCGAAAGCCCGTTTGAATGCCGCCCGCGAGCAATCCCCCGAGCACCGTCGCAGCCATCACCGGCCAAACGGAATGGCCCACAACCATCACGCCCGAAATAGCATAGCCCTGCATTGCCACGAGGGTCACGGGGGTATCGTGCAAATGCGCGAGCGAAAAGACGAGCGACCGAGTCATCGTTTCCCAGATTTCGCGGCCGCAAAACATCAGCGCCGTCATCGCACCCATCATCACAAAAACCGTCTGCACCTCGGCGCTGCGCGGGATTTGACCCTTCTTTTGCGCATCTTCGAGGCGTTTCTGTGTTGGTTGCTCTGTCTTTTCGCCAGCCTGTTCGCTCATTCAAAACCGGCCTAAACGACCGGATTTTGAGTAGCTAAGCAGGAACCAGTCCAATTGAGGAATGCTGGTGAACGCAAACCGAAGGAATGGCGCATCTACCGCGAAGAAATACCGACGCGACTTAACCACCGGCAAACATCAATTCCCACGAGTGAAATTATCTCCTCCTCCAATCTTCACTCCATCCGATTCTTCCAATACCCGGGCTTCCGACTGCCGTGAGCCACCGCCAGGACCCACACCAAATCTCCCTCCGCGACATAAGCGATGTAGTACGGGAAGACCTTCAAATTCACCCGCCGATAGTTCCTTCGCAACCTTGGGACATTGGGGTTGCTCGCAATCCAATCCAAATGGGACAACACCTCCTGATAAAACCGCTGGCCCAGTCCTGCTTGTTGCGCCTCGTAATAACCCACCTCAAACGCAAACTCCTCATCCGCTTCTGGATGAAGTTCGATTCTCACAAACGGAACTTTGCCTCAATCTTTTTCTTAACCTCGCTCAACGGCACACCCTTCACGCGGCCACCGCGCAATTCCTCCAGCCGACGGTTTATTTCAGCATCCCATGCTTCGTCATTCACAGTCGACTGATCCTCCGATGGTTCCCAATCATTCAGGAGGATTCGCGCCAGCTTGAGCTTTTCCGCGACCGGCAATTCAGCCGCATCCCGCGTCACTTCAGTCAGCGTCTTTGACATAAGAATACCTTCCCGCCGCGTTGAAAACCTGTCAACCCCATTGATGCCGGACGGACGCAAAAAACAGGCAGAAAAATGGGGGCAGAAATATTTTAACAGGGTGAAAACCACAAAGACACGACGGCACAAAGTTCTTAACCACGGATTCACACTGATAAACACGGATAAGGATTAACCACGAAGTTCCTGAGGCACGGAATTTTGGTAGTTGCAGTGTTGGTGGGGCGAGCGTCCTCGCGAGCCGGGCAACCACTAATTCACACTAATTGTTTTCTGATACAATTCTGCGGGATTCGTGTTGATTGGTGTTTATTCGTGGTTTCCGCCTCCGGATGGTCCATCCCCTTTTTTCGATCCTCGATCCTCGATCTTCTATCCTCAATCCGCTTTGTGGCTTTGTGGCTTTGTGGTGATTTTGGTGGGGCGAGCGTCCTCGCGAGCCGAGGCAACCACTAATTCACACTAATTGTTTTCTGATACAATTCTGCGGGATTCGTGTTGATTGGTGTTTATTCGTGGTTTCCGCCTCCGGATGGTCCATCCCCTTTTTTCGATCCTCGATCCTCGATCTTCTATCCTCAATCCGCTTTGTGGCTTTGTGGTGATTTTGGTGGGGCGAGCGTCCTCGCGAGCCGTAATAATTTCCCATTCACAATTCGTAATTCACAATTGAGTCGTGTTATTCTGCGCGGGTGAATCTCGATAGGCTCACCAAAGAACGCCGCTCGTGGAATATGTCGCGGATACGCGGCAAGAATACGACGCCGGAAAAAACGGTGCGCTCAGCGCTGCATCGGCTGGGCTTTCGATTTCGTCTGCACGTGAAGGGTCTGCCGGGCAAACTGGATATTGTTTTGCCGAAATATAAAACGGTGATTTTTGTCCACGGCTGCTTTTGGCACCGGCACACAGGATGCAAGAATTGATAACCACAGAGAAACGAAGGCACAAAATTCTTGACCACGGATTTCACGGATAAACACGGATTACTGATATGAGCGGCCGGTTCCGCCAAAATGGTTTCCGTGCTCGTCGATAACTGAGCCGTCGGGCAGAACTTCAACTGCAACCACGTATTCCTCGGTGGAAATCGCATCTTCAAAGTCGCGGTGGCCATCAATGAATTCTTGCATTCGCGTCATCATGAGATCAACGATTTCCAGTTGGGCTTCTCGTTCCGTTTCAAAGACGCATATTCTGTTTGGAGCGTCAGGATGCGTATCGGGAGCGGACTCATGCACGGAAGGAACTGCGCCTTGAAAAAGCGTGTTCACGAAAATGCAGTAACCAGGCCGGTTCATCGTTGCGCCTCCATCTGCGACTCAATTTTTTGGATGATGGAGCGATAGTGTTCCGCGATATCGTCCGCTTCCTCGGGCTTGCTGCATTCCTCGACGAGGAAGACTTCATCGTCCGGCAAACGCTCGTGTCGCAGATAGAACGCTGTTTTCTCCCACGCTTCCGCTCGGATTCTTAAGCCATCGAGAAGTTGCCCGAGGTCGAGATTGCCGAGTTCGATGCGATACATTTTGGTCATAGCTCGGCATATACACCTGGCCAGGTACGGGGAAATCGGCAAGTACTTTCGCGCTTCGCAATTCGAAGGAGTTCTGTCAACCTGGCCGCATGGCAAAAGCGCCGGCCGTAAAATGGACACGAGAGCATGTTCTTGTGGCGCTTAATCTCTATTGCAAGCTACCATTCGGACAATTCGACGCAGGAAATCCCGTTATTATCGAAGTCGCTGAAAAGATGCCGCGGTCACCGGGCAGCTTGGCAATGAAGCTCAGTAATTTTGCCTCTCTTGATCCGGTGCAGCGGGCTCGCGGGATACGAGGTCTAACCGGCGCATCGAGGCAAGACAAAGAAATGTGGGTTGAGTTTCAATCCAACATGAACGTGCTTGGTGAAGTAAGCGAGCAACTGCTTCACGATTTGCTTACCAAAGACCAAACGAAGGAAGTGGATTTTTCGCGCCCCGACAAACTCAAAATTGTTGCTCCAACCGGGCCAACGGAAACTCTGGCGACGGTCAAAATTCGTCGCGGTCAGCAATTCTTCAGACAAACGATTTTGAATATTTATCGGCGGCGATGCTGCGTGACGGGCATTGCCGTCCCGGAATTGCTGGTTGCGAGTCACATCGTGCCGTGGAGCGCGTTTCCCGAACACCGATTAGACCCCCAAAACGGATTGTGCCTGTCGAGCATCCATGACGCCGCGTTTGATTGCGGATTGATAACGTTTGACGACGACTTGCGATTAACGCTGAGCAAGAAGCTGGAGAGTTATTTTCCTGACGATGCGTTAGAGAAGAATTTTGAAGCGTTTCGAGGAAAGCGGATTTGTGAAACGGAAAAGCTGTCAGAGCCGAACCGGGAGTTTTTGAAGTATCACAGAAACGAAATATTCAGCAAATGACCACTACGGAATTATCGGATATGGCCGCGTTGTATCTGTTACTTTTATTACCCATTTATTTGTCTCCAGCACGCTTCCAGTAAGCGTTACTGTCGACGATTCCGTTATGCCGATGTCCAGTTTTAGTCGTGTGGGATTGTCTGGTATGATGGTCATTTCAGCGGATCGCTTGTCGGTAGCGAGCCGCGCTTCCTCACCCTGCTGATTATATTGGATGAATTTGAATTGTCCGTTACTCACTCTTGCATTGAGTGAAAACCGGCCTGGAAGGAGCCTTTCAGTAGACACTTCAAACGATAGATTTAATTGACCTCCCGTTTCCCCGCTATTCGCCGGGCTGAACTGTCCACCTTTAAACGCCAATTTCGCTCTCGTTGACTCGGAGTGGTCAATTTCCTGTGGGTGCTTTATTTGAATGTTCTGGCCAATTGCGATACCAGCAAGCAGGCACCCGACTAAAAGTAATATTGATCTGTAACGATTTCGGAACTTTTTCGGTTTTTCTCGGTTACCGATTTGCCCATCAGAAAAGTTGAAAACGTTTAGTGTTGCACCGTGTTTGATTTTAATCTGCCCAAGGCTGAACAATGATTTTTTGTTGTCCCCAAATTCCCGGAGTACATCTGCGTAGGCCCTCGAAACCAGAATATGATTAGCATCTGCACAATCCATCACGCGCTGAGCGGTGTTAATGGCGTCACCAATTACATCTCGTTCGTTATTTATGTTATTCCTCCGATAGGCTGGTCCAGTGTGGATACCCATGCGGATTTTGATTTCAGATGTCTCCCGAATTGCGAGCGTAATTTCTTTGGCACACTGCAACCCCGTACATGGGTCTCCAAAAAAAACCAAAGCCATGCCGTCTCCAATGGATCGCAGAATCAATTGGCCATCGGGTTTCGCTTTCCGGACAGTTTCAGTTTCTATTACGACCTTTTCCAATTTTTGGATTAGAGCTAATTGCTCTTCCATCGGCAGTTTCGAATATCCAACAAGATCCATGTACAGCACTGGTACATTAGCCGAATCTGGCGTATTTGGGATTTGACTAGCCGACATTTCCAAAACGATTTTCGTTACCCGAGTGATTGTTTCGTCATCGATGAGAAGATAGTTTGGTAGTGAAGTAAATCAATCTTTTGAAAACACGTTCAGGGCGAATCCGCAATTCGGGTCGAGGTCGGCGCGTTCGGCGAGTTTTTCCTGAGTAAAGTGTTTGGCGTTCCGTTGGCTGCGGACAGCGTTACCGAAATGAGCCAGAGCCGAGTCGTTTTTTGCCATACCTCATGCTCGGGAGATTTGGACGATGAGTCTATGGACGATGAGTCAGGTCTGTGAGAGGGGCGGGCTTATCCATTCCGACGAAACATATTGCGAATGAGAAAAGCGGCGCGGCGGCTCCGCACTCCAAAACCTTGCGGAGTTTTCGAGCGGCGTGATTGGTCGCGGCGGTTGGCGGGTCATTCGTCCCAGCGGTCCCATTCGTCGCGTCCGTCTTTTCTATCCTCAGCTCGCTCCGCACCCTTTCGATGGGTTACTGACGTTGTCTGTCGCGGGCGGCGAGGCGGGCGCGGGTCATGCGCTCGCTTACCTCCTGTAAAAAGGTCTTTCTTCACCGGAAATTCCAGAAAGCCGGACTTTGAACAGGAGCAAACGGAGTCAACCGAGATCAGACAAAAACCCCTCTCACGTGGGTTCTCTGTTGCCTCTGTTACCTCCTGTAAAAAGGTCTTTGTTCACCGGAAATTTTTAACTGTTTCAAAATCGACCTCATGTCTAAATTCAAACCATGCATCCACTCTTCGAAAAGGCTTCAAACCTCACTCAAACAATTATCGCTGGCGCAATAGAAGTCCATCGCGATAAAGGACCCGGATTGATTGAGTCCATCTACGAATGGTGCTTGGCGAAGGAACTTGGACTAAGAAATCTGTCATGTACGAATCAGAAATTGGTCTTGATTGAATATAAAGGCTTTACGCGAGAAGAGCCGCTTCGGTTCGATCTGATGGTTGAGGGATGCGTGCTGGTTGAAACCAAAGCTGTAGAAAAAATTCTCCCAATTCATAAAGCACAGCTTTTAAGCTATATGAAACTGCTCAACGTGCCGATTGGTCTACTTATCAATTTTCATGAAATGAAAGTGACCGATGGAATCAGTCGCTTGATTCTTCCCCATGCTAATTCCTAAAACCGGACTTTGAACAGGAGCACACAGAGTTAACAGAGATCAGACAAAAGCTCGCTCACGTTGTTTCTCTGTTTCCTCTGTTATCTCCTGTAAGAATGTCTTGTCAGTTTTGGGAAGCTGGCGCAGATAATCCTGATAGTCGCCAAGCAGTTCCTCAAGACTGCCGCGCGCAACGTTGACGAGCTTGAGCTCGCTTTCCTTGGACGTGCCGGAAACCTGGCTGCCTTCGGAGATGTTTTTGTTTCCGCTGCGGGCGGCCTGAACCATTTGATCGTGAGTGCGGGATTTTTTGTCAATGAAACGTTCGCAGAAAGTGACTGTGGCGTCGTAGATGATCTGAGACTTTTGATAGGAGAACAGTTTTTGGTAGCCACCGTGCGGCGGGATGAAGCCTTCCGGACGAGACGAATGAGACCGACGGGACGTATGGCGGGCATTGGTCGCATTGGTCGCAGTTGTCGCATGGGATTTTCGCTGGGGCACGGCAGCAAAACTAAAGAAGCCGGAAGCGTTGCGAAAGGGAAATTATTCCAAAGCGGTAGAGGGCAGCATCCAGCATCTCACATCCAGAATTCATCCTCCATCATCCATCCTCAATCCTCAGTTTCCCTTCGCGTTCCGCACTCCGCACTCTGCACTCCGCACTTGGACATTGTTAAGGCTTCACATTGGGGCGGCAATTTGCTTGGCTAGCCGCGCAGCCGCACTTTATGAAAACGCTTTTGATCGGTATTGATAGCGGGACGCAATCAACCAAAGTCCTTGTGGTGGAAGCACAAACGGGCAAGGTCCTGGCGTCCGCCGCGCAACCTTACGATCTCATCCCGAATCTCCCGGCGGGCGCCAAGGAGCAGCATCCGCATACGTGGCGCGATGCGACAGGAAGCGCGATTCGCCAGGCGTTGCGTCAGGCCAAGGCTTCGGCGTCGGAAGTGAAGGCGATTGGCGTGAGCGGCCAGCAGCATGGTTTCGTGCCGCTGGACGAGGACGGCCAGGTGATTCGCCCGGCGAAGTTGTGGTGCGATACGTCAACGATCGCCGAGTGCGAGGAGATGACGTCGAAGCTCGGCGGACAAAAGGAAGCGATCAAGAAAATCGGCAACGCGGTGTTGCCGGGGTTCACGGCGCCGAAGATTCTTTGGCTGAAGAATCATGAGCCGAAGAATTATCAGCGGCTCGACACGGTTTTGTTGCCGCATGATTATTTGAATTTCTGGCTGACGGGCGAGCGGGTGATGGAATACGGCGACGCGAGCGGCAGCGCATTGCTGGACGTGCGCAAGCGCAAATGGTCGGAGGACGCGATCAATGCCATTGACCCGGAGCTGGCGGGGAAATTGCCGCGATTGATTTCGAGTGATCGCGCGGTGGGGAAATTGCAGGCGGCGACGGCGCGGATGCTCGACTTGAACACGGACGTGCTGGTGAGCGCGGGCGGCGGCGATAACATGATGGGCGCGATCGGCACCGGCAACGTGACACCCGGAGTAATCACGGCGAGCTTTGGCACGAGCGGAACGATTTACGCATGCGCGGAAAAACCGGTGGTGGATCCCAAGGGAGAGATCGCGGCGTTTTGCGATTCGACGAATCGCTGGCTGCCCCTGCTCTGCACGATGAACGTGACGACGGCGACGGAGATGATTCGCGACAGCCTCGGGTGGACGCACGAGAAATTTTCGGCGACGATTTCACGCGTGCCGGCGGGTTCGAATGGATTGGTGTTGCTGCCGTATCTCGAAGGCGAGCGGACGCCGAATGTGCCGGCGGGCACGGGCGTGTTGCTGGGCGTGAATCAACGGACGTATTCGGCGGAGTTGCTGGCGCGCGCGGCGATGGAGGGCGTGACGATGGGAATGAATTATGGATTGCGGCGCCTCGCGAAACTCGGAGTGACGCCCACGCAGATTCGCGCGACGGGCGGCGGGGCGCGCTCGAAGGCGTGGCGGCAAATCATGGCGGACGTGTTCAACGCGGAGGTTGTCACATTGAAGGTCGCGGAAGGCGCGGCCTACGGCGCGGCGTTGCAGGCGCTGTGGTGCTGGCGTCGTCACAACGGCGACAACGTAACGATCAAGGAGATTACGGACAAGTTTATCGAGGTGAACAATCACGAAGTGGCGCACCCCGATCCAAAAAACGTGGAGACGTATCAGGAATTGCAGGAGTTGCAGGACGATTTGTCAGCAAGCCTTCGCGACGTGTTCACGAAACACAGGAAGTTTGTGACGAGGTAGAAACTATTCGAAGAAAGTTGCCAAATCCAACTTGAACCCCGGCATCGCAGCGCTCGAAAAATTTCCACCAGGCCCATAAACGGTCCGCTCTGAGAATTGTCCATTGACCGGCAAGCGATGAACTTCAATCTGCTTCTCAGGCGCAAGCACCAGCCAGCATTCTTTCACCGCTGCGCTCGCGTATGCGCGCAATTTCGAGCGATCATAATCATGGCTCGAAACGCAAACTTCGATGACGACCTCCGCCGTGGTCGGATGCGTATTGCGAAAATCAGCAGGAACACCCACGACCAACGCAATGTCCGGCTCGGGCTCAGAATCCGAGCAAGTGATGGGCTGTTCCGAGCGCATCATTGTTCGGGGCGCCAAAACCGGATGAATCAAATCAATCAACCGCGTGACCAGATAGCTGTGCAATGGCGATTTGGACATTTTGTTGTAGATAGCCCCGTAGAGGAGTTCCGTGCGCTTGGGAATCAGACCGGCTTCGCCCAAGACGTGATAAGCCGCCACCGAAAGCGGCCACACGCTTGCCCCGCGAACCGGGATTTGGAGCGGCTCAATCGCTTTCATCGTGCTTTAACCATAATGCGAAGACCATTTTCTTCAAGCTCGGACTTGGACTGCCTCGCGTATGAATTTCCAACTTTATCAAAACGACTTCGGCAAATAACTGATCCGATTCTGCCAGTCCCATTTGGATCCTTCCTCCATCCAAAATGCCGTGAGCAATCGCGCCTGAAGTCCATAGTCAGTGCTCCGAACCATTCTGCGAAACAAAATAATTCCGCCATGATCGTGCCCGGAACGCAATAATTGCGCTGCATGCCATGGCAACGTGGCGCGATCAAATGCAACCAGGACCAACTTTGCCTCCTCACAACAAATTAATAATCCAGCGTCGTCCAAGCCCAACCAGGCACCCTCTTTCCACGAAGCGATGTGAACGATTGGAAATTCCGTCTGCAACCTTTGGCAGCTTGAGACGAGGCGATGTGATGTATTCTCGTCAGCCAGCAATGTGCACGGCATGAGACTCTCCCTCCTTCGAATTGGCAATCTCCTCCGGAAACGCCCGGGAATAAGCGAGAGCCCGTTTAACCAAAATCAAAGGCCATCCGAAATGCGCAGCGGTCTTCGCCGCCGATTTCGTCTCGTTGAATACGTCTTCCACTTCCCACACCGCCACTCGACGACCGGTTACGAATGCCTCCCGTCCAGACAACGAGTCCCGGAACGAAATACCGGGAAATTCGGCCTCCAAAGATTTCTCGGTTACATACCGCGCGACGAGGTCACTCTTGCTCGTTTTCGCCGCCTTGGCCTGTTTCACGACCAGCCGCTCAAATCGTTGCGGCAGACGACCGGAAATATACGCTGTATCGGCACTCATGCCATACATTTGTGTACGTTGTGCACAAAGTCAAGTCGAAAGGCTTCTTTAACGAGTAAATGTCGCCGAAATCGCCTCATGTGCTTCCTTCAATTGCTTGACCAGGTCAGGATGTTGCGCGATGACGTTTTTTGACTCGGCTGGGTCGGTGGCGAGATTGAACAGCATTTCGGCGCGAGCATTTTTGAAGTATTTCCAATCACCACGACGCAACACCGCTGCGTTCGGCAATTCCCAAAACATGTCGCGCGCAAACGTTTTCTGCTCGAACAGGACGCTGGAAATATCCATCCCATCGAGCGTAAACGCATTGGTGGAGACGCCGACCATTGCGCAAAACGTCGGGAAGAAATCGAGGCCGGACGCGAGTTGTTTAGTTGTCGAGGCCGCTTTGATTTTTCCGATCCATTGCATGACGCACGGGACACGGATTCCGCCCTCAAACAAATTGAACTTGCCGCCACGAAACGGTTTGTTGTTCCCGCCATATTGAGGATCGCCGCCGTTGTCGCTCGCGAAAATAATCAAAGTATTCTTATCCAGCTTTTGCTCCTGCAACGCCTTGAGCACCGTTCCCACACCATCATCCATCGACATCACCATCGCAGCGTATTCAAGCCGGTTGCTATCAGTGATGTTCGTGACGCGCGCGCGGTCCTCGGGCTTGGCTTGAAGGATATTCGTCAGACGCTTTGTCTGCGGATTCACGCCTTTACCGTAATGCGGACTCGTGTAAGTCAGGAACAGGAAAAACGGCTTCTCAACTTTTTGGTCGCGGAGGAATTTGACTGCCTCACCAGTGATCAAATCCGTAGCGTAACCTTCCTCTGTAATCTCTTTGTCACTCCGCGTCCAATCCGGCTTGTTACCGTAGTTGTGTGAAAAATAATCGACGCAGCCGCCGAGAGTACCGTACGAATAATCGAACCCATGTCGCTCTGGAAAGAATTCCGGCTCGCCGTGTCCAAGATGCCATTTGCCAATCACTGCCGTGCGATATCCATTCGTGTGCAACACTTCGGCGATAGTTGTTTCGTCGGCGCGGATGCCACGATGGTCATCTTTCTCCTCCAGAAACATCAGCGCCGAAAGCATTTTGTCGTGTGAGCGGTTTGGATACTTGCCCGTCAACATTCCAAAACGCGACGGCGTGCAAACCGAACACGCGACATAATATTGTTCGAACTTCAAACCGTTCTTCGCAATCGAATCGATATTCGGCGTTTTGATTTCGCTGCCGTAACAACTCAAATCGCCGATGCCGAGATCGTCCGCCAGGATGAACAAAATGTTCGGCTTCGATTCTGTTTTGGCCAGTGCCTGCGCGGGTGCATTCACAGCCGTGGACAAAAGAGACACGGATACGGCGAGCAAAAAGCAGGGCTTCATGTCCATGATTCTTGCGTCGAATCACCGGAAATTTCAACTCCCGGTTGCGTTACGGCTTGGTAATCCTTCCGTTTCATGTTTTAATTACGACCGTGAGTTTTGTGGATGAATTTAATGCGCTGCGACTGGACGAACACGTGAAACGTTCGATATCCACGTCGCAGTCTGCGGCGGGTGCAACTCTTGCGAAAACGAGTCACGATCTCGAAGATTTTGCGCGTCTCATCTCCCCTGCAGCCGGGGAATTGCTTGAGCCGCTTTGCCGCCGTTCGCAATCGCTCACACAACAACGATTCGGGAAAGTCATTCGATTATTCGCGCCCCTTTATCTCTCCAACGAGTGCATCAATAATTGCAAATACTGTGGATTCTCGCGCGACAATCCGATTCTTCGCGTCACGCTCACAGTGGACGACGTACTCCGCGAAGCGCGCGCGTTGAAAGCTCAGGGTTTTCGAAATCTCCTGCTGGTTGCGGGCGAGCATCCCAAATTTGTTTCCAATGGTTACCTCGCGGAATGCATTCGCGCCCTCCACGCCGAGATTCCCGGCATCTCGCTTGAGCTCGGCCCAATGGAAACAGACGAATATCGACCGCTGGTCGAAGCCGGCGCGGATGGCCTGGTTGTCTATCAGGAAACTTACGATCGCGAGATTTACGCAGACATGCACACAGCCGGACCAAAGCGGAATTTTGACTGGCGTCTGGAAACTCCCGAACGCGCCTATTCGGCAGGCTTTCGTCGACTTGGTATCGGTGCACTCTTCGGCCTCGCTGACTGGCGCGCAGAAGCAATCGCAGTCGCGGCGCATGCGGACTATCTCCTTCGCAACTGCTGGAAATCGCAATTGACCATTTCCCTGCCCCGTTTGCGTCCATGCGCCGGTGAATTCGAGCCACTGACTCACATGAGTGATCGCGACCTCGTCCAACTCGTCTGCGCTTTTCGACTGTTCCTGCCCGACGTCGGACTGGTCCTTTCCACGCGCGAGCCCGCGAAATTGCGCGACGGGCTCATCCCCCTTGGTGTTACCATGATCAGCGCGGGTAGCCACACAGAGCCGGGTGGATACACCGGCGCCGGACGCGACAAGATTCATCACACCGAACGCGGTCGCATCGTTGAACTCGCGGCAGGCTCCAGCGAATGGGCGGCGAATGGCAATCGCGCTACAAATGCCACTGGACAATTTGACATCGCCGATGAACGTTCTCCGGCAGAAGTCGCGGATCTCATTCGCCGACTCGGCTACGAGCCGGTTTGGAAAGATTGGGACGCGGCGTTAACCGCATAGAAGTAATTGTGAACAAACCGGCGCGAATCCTTATTACGTCGAGTGTAGCAATCGTCGCGCTTACGGCATTGGGCACGGTGTTCGATCACCGCGAGCGCGCAAGTTCAGACCACATTTGCAAAACCTGTTCGACCGACTTTGATTGTGTCGCGGTCGTCCAAACCGGGACGAACGGCATTGCGGCGCCAGCGCCGGCAAAGCAATGAAAATCCCCGCCATCCAGGGCCTGATTCGACGGCGGATATTGATTAATTATCGTGTCGCTCCTGAGATTATCCAAAAGGAGTTGCCCGCAAGGTTTCGTCCCAAGCTGCACAACGGCTTTGCAATCGCCGGGATTTGCCTCATTCGCCTCGAACAAATTCGTCCACGCGGGTTTCCGGCGTTTCTGGGAATCAACAGCGAAAATGCAGCACATCGAATCGCCGTCGTTTGGCAGGATGAACACGGCAAGCAGCAGGAGGGTGTTTACATCCCGCGCCGCGATACAAATGCGCGGCTGAATCAATTGGCCGGCGGACGGCTCTTTCCGGGTGAGCATCACGCGGCGAAATTCGAAGTGCGAGACACTGGTTACAGCATCGACTTCAAAATGAATTCGGCTGACGGGAATTCGATAATCGAGTTTGAGGGTGCCCCGGTTGCCAAACTCCCTTCCGAATCTACTTTTGCCACACTCCGGGAGGCATCGGATTTTTTTGAACCAGGTTCACTGGGATATTCGGCTACGAGGGGTGGTTTGAAGCTTGATGGTTTGCAACTCAAAACGCTGAATTGGCGAGTAGAACCAATCGCGCTGACACGCGTTCAGTCAAGTTTCTTCGCCGACAAACAGAAATTTCCCAAGGGCACCGCAACCTATGATTGCGCGCTTCTAATGCGCGATATCGAACACGAGTGGCACAGTGCGCCGCAATTCTCCGTGTAACGATTCAACGAATGAATGGTTTCATCATAGCCAACGGAAGGCAGGTTGAATCGACCTTTCCGCAGACAATTGAAGCGTTTCTCGTCGCCCAAAAACTTCTCCCTCGAAGCGTCGTCGTGGAACACAACGGCGAGGCGGTCACGCCATCGGAATTTTCAAATCGCGCGCTGAATGCCGGCGACCGGCTGGAAATCGTGAAGATTGTTGCCGGCGGATAAAAGCTTGTCTGTAGGGCCGGAGGTCGTTTGTAATTCCATTGCATGAAAGTGAAGTTTGAAACGTGTTATCGCGCCCTGATGCTGGCGATGCTGATCCTGCTGTGCTGGTCGGTCTGGAGCAGCTACGCCCAAACGACAGCGACCAACAGTACGAGCGAAAGCACAATTGCGACAAATAAGATCGCTTCTGTGCTCGTCACCGGATCGCAGTTGGATGCGAGCAACATCACGCCTGGATGGGTGGAACATCTCGCAAAAGAATTTCCCGCTCTCAAATGGAAGTGGTGGGGGAACGAACTATGGAAATATTTTGCCTCGCTCATCTATATTTTCCTGGCGTTTTACGTTTCCAAATTTCTCGACTACCTGACGCGCGTTTGGCTTCGACGCTGGGCGGAGAAAACAGAAACAAAATTCGATGACCTCCTGCTCGAATTGCTGAACGGGCCGGTCAAAGTCGTTGCCTTCGTCATCTTCCTGCACATCGGCCTGAGCGTGTTTCACTGGCCAGACAAAGTTCAGGTGATACTTTCCAAAGGCTTCACGATCGTAGTCGCATTCACGCTCACCTACATGGTGATGAAGTTTATTGATCTGTTGATGGGTTACTGGCGTCAGCGAGCGCTGGCAGACTCGGATCGGACCTTTGATGAGCAGCTTTTTCCAATTGTCCGGAAGAGTCTGAAGGTTTTCATCACCGTCGTCGCAGTGCTCGTAACGGCGCAGAATCTCCAGATCAACGTCACGGCCGCTCTCACCTCACTCTCAATCGGCGGCCTCGCAATCGGTCTCGCCGCACAAGACACGCTTGCAAATCTGTTCGGTGCCATCGCCGTATTCGTGGATAAACCTTTTCGCCTTGGTGATCGCATTCAGATAGATGCTGTCGAAGGAAATGTCGAAGCCATTGGCATGAGAAGCACCCGCGTGCGCAACGCCAAAGGTTTCCTCGTAACGATTCCAAATAAAACCGTGGGCAGCGCCACGATTACAAATATTTCCAAACGCCCCAGCATCCAGACCGAAATGAATATCGGGCTGACGTATGACACTTCGACCGAAAAGATCAAGCGAGCGATTGCTCTATTGAGCGACATTTATCGCGCCCATCCGCTCACCGGAGATCTTCTGGTCAGCTTTAACAGGTTTGCTGATTCCTCGCTGAATATTCTTGTGGTCCACTTTGCCAAAACGAGTGACGTCCGCGAATACCTTGCGGCCATGCAGGACCTGAATCTCAAGGTGAAGGAACAGTTTGACAAAGAAGGAATAAGCTTCGCGTTCCCAAGCCAGACGCTTTACCTCAAACAGGATTCAAGCGCGCGGGTGTCAGACGGGGCGGGACCGATGGCGCCCTCGCCTAAATAGAATCAATCGCGAAAATTCTGAAACTGAAGAGCGACCGGGAATTCCTTCCCGCGCACGGCGGCGATTACCGATTGCAAATCGTCCCTGCTCTTGCCGGTCACGCGAATCGCACTGCCCTGAATTTGCGTGGTGACCTTGAGTTTCGTGTCGCGAATGAAACTGGTGACTTCTTTTGCCACTGGCGTTTCGAGTCCCTGTTTGATTTTTATCACCTGCCGCGCGTGGCCAAGCGGTGAAATATCCGGCTCGCCTTTATCAACATTCTTGAGGCTGATCTGGCGCTTTGCCAGGCGGCCTATGACCATTTCAACCAACGCCTTAACGCGAAACTGGTCCTCTGCCGTCAACTTAATCTCATTTTTCTCGAGCACGATTTGCGCGTTGCTGCCTTTGAAATCAAAACGGTTGGCCAATTCCTTATTCGCCTGGTTAATCGCATTCTCGATTTCCATCGAGTTGACTTCGGAAACAATGTCGAATGACGGCATGCGACCAGATTAATTTGAATCGGGCGCAAAGAAAAGCTGATTTCGGTTTCAGAAAATGGTCACTCACGATCCGGCAATTCATTTGACCATTGTCTCTGAGGTTCGTTACCTTTTCGGAAAATTTGTTAAACTTGATTTGATCATGCTGCTTCTCAGCGCTCTCGGCCTTGCAGATCTGTCTTTTGGTAAACCGCCAAAGCCGTACCGGATCGTCCGCTAGTCCATGCCCAATCCATTCGCTAAAACGCCCTGGCCGTTGACCGCGTGGATCTTTGTCTGCGCTTACTTTAATTGCGTGGGCTGGATTCTTTCCGCGCTTCATTGTTTGAATACGACGGGCTATGCAATCGCCGTCCTGGTTGGCATTGCGTTGTTCGTTTGGATGCAGAAAAAAGGCGTGCTCGGGCCTCTGCGATTCAATCTGCATCGCCAACAGCGTCGCTTTCGGCGATTTTTCCCGGCCGCATTTTTCATACTGGCTTCATTGGCATTCATTGGCGGAGCCATTCACGCTCCGGTGAACTACGACGCCCTGGCCTATCGGGTGCCTCGCGTCCTGCACTGGCTTTCAGATGGTGAATGGCATTGGATTCACACGACATTTCATCGTCTGAACACCCGCTCGTGCGGCCACGAATGGTTGTCAGCGCCAATGATCGCCCTGTTAAAATCTACTCGTTTCCTGTTTCTCATAGACTTCGCGAGTTATCTGCTGTTACCCGGACTTTTCTACAGCGTTTTAACTCGTTTAGGTTTTTCATCTCGAATGGCATGGCATTGGATGTGGATATTGCCGACCGGCTACTGCTATCTCCTGCAAGCCGGGAGCATCAGCAACGACATGTTCGGTGCGGTCTTCGCCCTGGCGTCGGTGGATCTTGGGTTACGAGCGCGCGCATCGGGCAATCTCCGGCCGCTTTGGCTCTCCATTCTTGCGGTAGCGCTGCTAACCGGCAGCAAGGCAAGTAACATTCCCCTGGCGTTACCCTGGTTCGTCGCGGTATGGCCGGTGCTTGGGCTTCTGCGAAAACAGCTTGCCGTGACGTTTGCCGTCGCATGCATCTCGGCGCTCGTCTCGTTTTTACCGATGGCGGCGCTGAACTACAAGAATTGCGGAGACTGGACCGGCCAGGCGGCTGAACATGCAGTAATTGGCAACGGTGATGCTCTACTCCATATCGGCCACAACATCGTTGCCATAACCATCCAGAATTTCGCGCCGCCAGTTTTTCCGCTCGCCTCCACCTGGAACCGGGCGATGATTCGATTGATTCCCGAAGAATTAAGTCGCCGCATGGCCCTGACGTTTGAGCCAAGCGAGGCCCAATTTCAACTAGCCGAAATGCAGGTCGAAGAGGTCGGTGGAGTGGGTTTTGGTATTTCATCACTTGTTCTTTTAACATTTCTGACGAAATGGCTGGGCAAACGAACAGCAACGGGCACATCCGCACAACGTCGCGACTTTTGGATCTATGTAATCATGTTCTCTGCCTGGATTTCGATCCTGCCTTTCTTTATCAAAGCTGGCTGGTCCACCACCGCGCGATTGAGCACGCCCTATTACGGACTCATGCTGCCCCTGCTGCTTTTGCCGCGCGCAGGACAACGTCCGCTGTACCGCAGGCGATGGTGGCAATGGTGCGCAACCATCGTGTTTTTCCTGGCGGGATTGCTCGTGGTAATTTCGCCCGCCCGCCCGCTATGGCCTGCGAAAACAGTGTTGTCTGCGGTTCATTCGCAGAGGTTTGAAAGGTTGATCCAACGGGCTCGCACAGTCTACGAGACTTACGGTTCTCGTTCTGACGCATTTGCGCCGGTCCTCGATACCCTCCCCCTCAACGCAAACGTTGTGGGGCTGATCACACGAGACGACCCCGAAGCCACTCTCTGGAAACCTTTTGGCACGCGCCGTTTTCGCCACGTGATCGAAGGTGATTCCAAAGCAGACCTTCTGGCCGCGGGAATCAAATATGTGCTCGTCGGTGAGGACAAATTCCCAGTAGTTTTTACGCAATCGTTTGAACAATGGCTGGCATCCGTTGACGGGAAAGTGGTCCAAAAAGTCTCCCTTACGCTCCGCGCCAAGTACGGCCCGGTGAATTGGTTGCTCGTCGAAGTTGACGCAAATAAGGGAAACCCAGTTGTCCCGTGAAACACTCCGCCGAACTTTCGTCCGCGCGCATCCTCAAATACAGCGTCGGGAAAAAACCAACGCCACGTAGCGATCAACTCGCGCGGGAGGAACCTCTCGAAATCCGCGTTCGAGGTCAAAGTGTCGCCGTCACCATGCGAACCCCCGGCCACGACCACGAACTCGCCGCTGGCTTTCTCTTCACTGAAGGACTCATTCCCCGTCGCACTGACGTCACGGCTATTGCTCCGTGTGAGCAAGGTGATTCAACTAATTTCGAAAACATCCTTAACGTCTTCCTGGCCCCATCGGTGTCAGTGGACTTCAAACAACTCACGCGACATGTCTTCGCATCCTCGAGCTGCGGACTCTGCGGCAAGACGTCCATCGAATCCGTCCACCAGCACTTTCCACCAGTCGAATCAAAGCTCCGCGTTTCCGCCACAACCATCACCAAACTCCCGGCCAAGCTGCGCACCGCTCAAAAAACGTTCGCGCTCACCGGCGGACTTCACGGCGCGGCCATCTTTGATTCACGCGGCAGGCTTCTTGTCGCCCGCGAAGACGTGGGACGTCACAACGCCGTGGACAAAGTCATCGGCCACGGCTTTCTCAATTCCCTTTTGCCGTTCGACCGACACATCCTCCTCGTCAGCGGACGCGCCTCATTTGAGATTATGCAAAAGGCCCTCGCTGCGCGCATTCCTGTCATCTGCGCCGTCTCCGCACCATCGAGCCTTGCCGTCGAATTCGCCCATGAGAGCGGCCAGACCCTTATCGGTTTCCTGCGCGGCAAAACCATGAACATCTATTCTCATCCCGCGAGAGTTCGACTTTAGCGTTACGACATTTTCTTTCGACATAACACCATGTACTGCGCGCCACACGGCGCCGGCGCCAGATACTTTTCAAGAAATCTCAGCCAACGAAGTGCGTTGGGAAAAAGAAACAGGAAATCCGTCTTCAGAATCTCAAATCCATTTTCCCTCAGCAGCCGCCGGGCTTCGGGCGGGGTGAGAGTAATCGCATCCCGATCAAACGGAATTCGGCTCATGACAATTCGCGTGCCCGGATTCCACGGATTGTTTTCCCAAAACGCAAACACTCCTCCCGGTCGCAACGAGCGATAAACATAGTTCACCGCACCGGCCCGTTCGGAAATCGGAATGTGATGGAAAACGCCGTTGCAATATGCCAAATCCACACGCCCATCCGGCTCATTTTCCTTCAGCGTTAAAAACCGGGCGCGAGTGGACCCGAATTGTTGCCGCGCGATTTCAATTGAAGCTGAAGAAACATCCACTCCCAACAATGACTTCGCCGCGGACAGTTCGAGCAAATAGGGAGCCGCCGTTCCTGTGCCACAACCGAAGTCCATGATGTTTTCCGGACGCTCACCGATTTGATCAAGCCGCTGCGCCAGCCATTGGCAGCGTCCATTCGCGAAATATTCCTTGCTCTCGCCCGATACGGAGATGCCGTGTTTTAGAGCGGCGTCGTACTCCTTTGCATATCCATCGAACAACGGGTCCGGAGAGGAAGACTCACTCATGGCTGGTGTTTCATGCCAAGCATGCTGACAAAGAAGCTGGAGAGAATGGTTTGAAACCCAAGCGCAGCCAGCGTCACGCCGGGAATCACCCACCGCAT
>JADMIO010987972.1_pt1 | contig 19662 bp, 21 predicted proteins | sample 8958161 | NCBI WGS metagenome assembly JADMIO01 (sample SAMN16585339, study PRJNA669376) | soil metagenome | isolation source: Crop rotation soil | place: USA: Cullars Rotation, Alabama | collected 2011
CGCGACTTCAAGTCACGTGAATTCCAAGCTTCGGATCCCACTGTGCTGGAAAGAAAGCTTGCGACTCTTTCATTTTATTGATCTCTGCAATCACCGAGGTTTGGCGGCGCATCCACTCTTTGATAAATAGAGCAAAGCCGCTTGACGTCGCTGGAGTGCTATTTATCAAGACCAGTTTATCCACCATCTCAGGATGGGAAACAGCGTAGTTCATAGCCAAGTGCCCGCCCCAGGAGTGTCCTACCAAAGTGATTTTCTTTATCGCAAAGTGCTTGCGGATGGCTTCGATGTCATCGATGAAATGCGCCAGACTAATGGTGTCTTTGTTCACGCTCCCTTCCGATTGTCCGCATCCTCTTTGGTCATAGAAGATCACCTGATGCGTCTTTGCCAATTCTTCCATGTAGGGAAGAAGATACACTTGCGACATGCCGGGGCCGCCGTGAAGCACGACTAGTGGAGACCCCTTTCCGATGACTTTGCAAAATAATCTCGTTTCGCCATTTTGAACAAAGGTATCTGCAAAAGCCATGTTAGCTGCCGCTAAACAAATTGAAAAAATGATATTAGTTAAATATCTCATCTTTACCTCTAAAAATAGTGGTAGCCACTATAACTCATCATTGATTTTACGATCGAGGCTAGTTTTTTTTGCAGTAATAAATTTTTTAATTAAGGCAATATGGACTTGGAATAAGGAGGGACTATGACTACTATAAATAGAGTTCATGTGTTTTCTTTATCAGATACTCCTGAAGATAATCTATTCAGCAGAGTGACTCAAAGTGGTTTTGAGACCAATTTGGATGGACACATCTATTATGCCGCAACAGTTGAGTATGCTAATGCCAAAAAGATGTATGACATTACATTAAAATGGATAGCCGATAAGCATTCCGATGCTGAAACTTTACACAGCACAATAAGTCAAATCTGCCAAAATGTTGTCCTGTGCGAAAACAAGGATGGATTTTCCCCAGAAACCTTTACAGAACAGCTACTCGATGACTTGGCAGAATATGGACCTTTTGAATCGTCAATGCTTGTTTCAAAAAAGATCAGTCTTCAATTATCAGCAAACCGCATCTGTAAATGTCTTATCCTCTAGAAATCAAAGGAAGCTGAATGATCCCTTGGCTGAAATCTGTAAGAAGAAGGGCGTTTTTGATTGCAGAGAAGCGAAACTGCAATGAAGGAATATTTACCACATCAAAGAACCCTTTATGCTTAGGATGCTGAATCAGAAAAGCAATTTCTTTATCGTTGGCGGCTTTTAGACTCAAGCCCACCTTTCCTTGTCTTTCTTCAATAGAGCATGCATATAAGGTCTCAAGTATTGCACAGGTATATTTACCTGTGTACGCCCTAAGTTCATTAAAGAGCTTTTTTTTCTGGGCTGGTGTCTGAACTTCTTGTTTTGGCATTTGTTCTTTTGGCTTTTCTAATTCTTTTGGAAAAACAAACTTGTCCATCCAAATATTGGCAATATCGCGCGCAAGATGCCTCACGGTTTCTTGACTATTTAGTTCTCGATTTGAACTCAGAAAAATCGAAACATGGTCTTTCGGATTTAGCACATTAGTCACCCGTACAAATTCTGTAGTAAACCCTTCGATCCCTCCAGAATGGCATTCAATTTTATAATTCTTCAAAAAACCTACATTTAATCCTTTTCCATATTCCAACTCATCCGTTTTTAGATGAGAGTGGGGCAGAGCAACAAAATCTTGGATCAATTTTGGGCTTTTTTTGCCCAGCAGATTATGGGTAAAATTTGCATCCCATAGAGCCATATCGCGGGGTGTTCCGATGACTCCACAGGCGCCCCATGTTGCATTTTGTGTAGTGCACTCTCTGACAGGATTTACAGAATATCCCTTGATGGACTGTCTCAAAACTGGTTGGGTGGGATCGATGAAATGAGTACTGTGCATTCCGAGCTTTTTAAAGATATTATTCTCCGCATAGTCTTTTAAGGTCATCCCGCTTGCGCGATAGACGAGTTCTGATAAAAGATAATAATTTGTGTTACAATAGCGCTTCTCTGTTCCTGGAATGAAGCTAAGCGTCACCTTTTCGTGTTTCAAAAGTGGAGCAAGCTTTTCTTGTGCGGTTAAATCTTGATCTTGTCTTCCTGCAAAATAGGCATAGGCAAGGACTTCTGGCAATCCACTTCTCATCTCCAGTAAATTTCTCACTGTGATGATTCTTTCTTCTCCTCTAAAAAAACATTTCGGAAATTCAGGAAGGATTGTGCGGATGTCTGCATCTAAATTCACTTTCCCGTCTTCTACAAGAAGCAAAATGCTCATCGCTGTAAATTGCTTTGAGACAGATCCAAAATGTTGCGGCTGGTCGATGTTCATCTTTAATTTTCCATCTACATCTGCGAGACCACAAGAGTGATGGTCGAGAATTCTACCTTCCCTCATTACCACTACATTACATCCAGGCAAATGGGGCTCATAATGAGATTCAAGGAGCTTATGGGTTGCGATTCTCTTTTTTTGTCTTATTTCTTCGGCAGAAGTCTCCACTCTATTTCGATGGATCGCGCGCGATGCCGCTTGACTGATTTTTTGAGAATGGCCCATACGCTCAGAAGGCTCAAAAGACGTGATTTGCCGATTTGAATGAGAAACTCTCAAAACAGTCATTTTATTTTAAAAAATTAATAATAATAAAATTAATTATACTATAAATATTAATTTAATAAAATACTATTATTTAAGATGCTCTCATATAAGACTTTAGCTAGTTGAAGGTCTGAAATGGCTAGTCCCGTGAGATCTGCCACGCTTATTGTATGGGCGAGAAGAGGCGCCTTTAAAAAGGCGCCGAGTTCAATGGCGCTGCAAGGGTTTGCGTGGGCAAGATCGCCAAAGGCCCTGCATTGCACTAGGCTATCGGCGATGATCAAATCGGCTTTTTCAAAAACAGTGGCATCGAGTTCTTGTTTTCCCACTTGGTCTGCGCCCACTGCAGTGATATGTGTTCCTGGTTTAATTTGAGAGCCAAAAAGTAGCGGCTGTTTGGATGTCGTGGTAGTCACGATTAGATTGCAGCTCTCTGTTACGGCTTCAATGCATTCTGCGCAGTGAATCTTAAAACCAGAAAGCCAGGGATCTTGGGAAAAGGAGTGCATCTTTTCTGGGCTTCTTCCCCAAACAACCACATCGCGAAACCTTGTTACATACTGTAGATAATACAACTGCATGCGGGCTTGTGTGCCTGTTCCGATGATGCCAATGCGCTCAACGTTTTTTGGCGCCAAATACTTGGCGCAGAGCGCGCCGGTTAGCGCAGTGCGTAGATCAGTCAAATAGCCTTCATCTAGAAAAATTGCTTGAAGAGCTCCAGTCTGTGATGAAAAAAGCAAAACGACTCCATTGCTACTGGAGAGTCCAAGGCTAGGATTGTGATAAAATCCAGAAGCGATCTTGACGACATAATACTCATCGCCGGGTATGTAGCATGATTTAATATGCACATCTCCTGGAGGTGATACAAATTCCAAAAAGCCTACAGGCGCGGAGCAGACCTTTTTTTCTGAATAGAGAATGAAGCCCTTTTCCAAAGCGTCTAATAGCATGCGGATATCAACGGCTTCTTTGATCTGCTCTTTCGTGAAGATTTTCATAAGCGCCCAATGTACTCTTCAAAGCGCTGCAGCACTTCCGGCATATTTTTGCGCCCAAAACCAATCCTGAAGTTGTTTCCCGGAAAATCGAAAATGGGTGCTGGCATGATGAGCACTCCTGCCTTTTCGACCAGTTGCTTAGTGAATGCATCAATGGGAATGTTTAGCAAAAGTTTAGGGAATGCAATTGTCCCCGACTCCGGGCGCGTCCAAGACACCCGCTCTTTTTGTCTTTCAAAAAAGGCATCGAGAAGTTGTAGATTTTGAAGAACGATCTGCCTGCCTCTGCCTAATATTTTCTCTTTGGCACGTAGAGCCATCAGCGCGAGGAGTTCGCTCGGAGCGCTATTGCAAATCGAAGTATATAACTTGCACGAGCCCGCTTTCTTAATGAACCCCGTATCCTGCGAAGCAAGCCAGCCGATACGCAGTCCCGCTAGACCAAAAGGCTTTGTCATGGCAAATAGAGAAATCCCCTTTTCATACGCATCTGCAATGGAGGGAAGGCGTTTGCTTTCATCAATCTCCAAATAGCGGTACATCTCATCTGAAAAGAGATAGGCTCCCCTTTCTCTGCAAAGACCAACCATTGCATCCAGCACCTCTTTCTCTAGAAGCATTCCTGTTGGATTATGAGGGTAATTGATGGAAAGAAGTTTAGTATTGGGGCGAAACGCTTTGCGCAAATCCTCTATGGAGAGCCGCCAGTTGCGATCTGGGTCCAATGCAACGGTTGTGACCTCCGCACCCAATTCTTCTGGAAGAGTTTGCAGGGATTGATAACAGGGAGTGACAACCACTACATGGTCTTTTGGGAAGACGAGCGCTTTCATGGCACAGTAAATCCCCTCTTCGCCCCCCGCGAATGTGAGTATTTGATCTCTATTGACCCTGGTGTATAAACGTGAGATCTCTTCGCGCAGCAGCGGAAAGCCCTCTGTTTCCGTATAGCCTAGCGAAAGCGTCTCCCATAACTTTTTTGACTCACTGTCTGCTAGGTCCAGAACATCATTTAAACTCCAGGGTTCAGCATCGGAGGGGCAAAATAAATAGGGGGTATTAAATTCATAGATTTTCCAAAACTCTTCGAGTTTAAATGGAGAAACATTCATGACTTACCTCTCAAATAGTTGTAAATGGTGGCCCTTGATAGATCCAGGACATCAGCAATATAAGACGCCGCATTTTTGGCTTTAAAAGCGCCCTCTTGATGCAGGGCATGTACAAGCTCTTTTTTCTTTTCCGCTGTAAGCGCTTGAAAAGCGACCCCCTCTTTTTTTAAATAAGCGGAGACATAGGCATTGATCTTTTCTTTCCAATCATCTTTAAATAGTAGGGCCGGTTTTTGTTTTGAAACAAATCCTTCGAGCATTTGCAAAATGAACTGGTGCATCTCTTCCCATTTGGAGAGATCTAAATTGATGCAAAAAAGACCAATTGGGGCACCCTTTTCGTCTCTGAGCGTTGCGGTTGCCGCCTTCATGTTTTTGCCATCCCAATTGCTTTTAAAGTAGAGCGGAAAAACATCAGGAAGTGCGCTTAAATCTTTGGCCTCTTCAATGAGAGATTCATCTCCTGGGCTTCTTTTCGATAAATTATTATATATGGCTGCAATGCGCCCCGTTTTCAAATCATGGATCACAACTTCGGCAAAAGGGTAAAAAAGGGCGCTCACAGCCTCTGCAATAGGAAAAAATTGTTTTAATTTCATCAATCACACCTCTTTTATTAGACATTTTAGTCTATTTAAGACTTTTTTGTCTAATAGAATCTTATCCGCAAAGAGGCTATAATGCTGCCCTTCTATAGGAGAAAAAATGAGCAAAGTAGAATCTTTTTTTACAACAAGCGTTGTCAATAATACCTGGGGTGACCAGTGCGCCAGCAACCTTTTGTTTGCGCCTTTGCATCAACTACTTTGTCTAGTGCAAAGCGAATATGAGGTCGATCTAAACCAGCAGCGTGTCACACCTATCGAGAAGGCCGAATGGACATGCCAGTGTATGGCCATGAGAGTTTTCCTCCTTTTTATTTCTATCATTCTTGTTATCCCATGTACTCTTCTCGGTATTCTTTTGAAGGGGCTTGCCTGTTGCTTAGATCCAGATAATTGCGCACGCTATGACCTCATTTTCCGCGAGCAAGTGCTTCAGCAGGTAGATGACTCCACACTAGAAGATTCGATTTTACCCAAAGATCTCCTAAAGCAGACTTTCACTTTTTTATCTGCGCACGATGTAGGCTCTACAAGCCAAGTCTGTAAAGCCTGGAGAAAGTTTAGTGCAGATAATGTCATTTGGGGGCCCATCTTTGCGCGCTACTCTAATCATGAAATAGCGCCCGGTTTAAGCAAAGACACAGTCAAAGCTTTGGTCCTAGATGCGAGGCAACAATACGCGCCTTATCTAGACGCGTTTGGAGATGCACACCGTATTTTGCAATTGCCGGAGTTCACATTGCCAAACAATATATACATGATGCCAGTAGATCCTTTGCCGAACACATTTTTCTATGGCACGGCTTTTTTTCAAAAACTGCTCCCCGAACAGTTAGGTAATGAGAGCATTGTTAAGGGTGTCACGCGCACAGGCCAACTATTCATCCTCATTCGTTATGTCAGAAACCTTGACCGCCCTGTGCAGCCGCCGGTCATAAACTTTGCCGGAATCCAACTCGATCTAGGAGAAAACGGACCTCTTGTTGCAGGAAATAAGGAAGGGCTTATCGCCTTACTTCAAAACCCGCTCAATTCGGGATGGACATCGTTTGCCAAACTGTGGCCCGGAAGCGGAACGGGCATTAGTAGAGGATTCATCGATAATGAACAGGAAAAGCAGTGGCTAACCAATCTTTTAAGCAATCAGATATGCGGACCGCGCCCTAATCGCCCCTATCCAGGTCTTGAAGAGTCTGGCGCCACGGTCACTTATCGCTTATGGCAACCGGCTTAAATCTTAAGAGCGCTAAAAGGGCAAAAGCGGAGACGACCATCATATATATCCCAGGAGCTGCAGTCCAATTGGATTGATGATACAGCCAAATACAGATTGCAGCAGTTGGCGCCCCTATGATCTGCGAACCTAAAGAATAGCCAAGTGAGATGACAGTATAGCGATATTGAGGGGCAATCCGCTCGATTGTCCAGGCATGATAGGGGGCTGCAAAACAGACTCCAAAAGTGACAATCAGCATGCGAACAAAAATGACGGTCCCCACATGCGCCTGATCAAGAAAATAAAATAGGGGCAGCGCAAATATTAAGCTGCATAACGCCCCGCATAGCATCAATTTTTCCTTCCCAATTCGACTGGCCAAATAGCCAACACAGGGCAATAAGAGCATATCATATACCAGCAGCCAGCTATTGATTTGCATAACCTCTGTCTTTGTCAACGCTGTCACTAAAGGAACAAATCCGATCATCAAAGTGAAGGCTAATGTATAGGTCGTATAGGTGAAACCCGAGGCAAAAAGAAGGAAGACCAGCGGTTTTTTATGTTCTTTAAGGATTTGAAAGACGCTTGGCTTTTTGATATCGAGAGTGCGTACAAATTCCCTGCTATCGTGCGCTCTCATTCGCATGAAAACCCCTAAAATCGCCGTGAAGCCTCCGATCCAAAACAAGATGCGCCACCCCTCTTCAATGAAATTTTGACTGCTGAAAAGAGTCACTAGCCCGGAGGCAATCAATATGCCAATAATGGTTGTCGCGTCATAGATACTGCTAAAAAAACTCCGTTTTGAAGTTTCTGTGTGCTCCAATACGAAAATGGCGCCACCTGAAATTTCTCCCGAAGTACAGAATGTTTGTAATAGCCTGCCGATCGCTAATAGTATGGGCGCCCATATACCCACATCGCGGTATAGAGGCAAACAACCAATCAATGTGGTGATAACCGCCATTCCCATGAGCGAATAGAAAAGAGCATACCTTCTACCAAAGCGGTCCCCTATCCAGCCAAAAAAAAGAGAACCGAGCGGCCGAGAGATAATACCCAGCGGAAGCATCCCATAGGTCATGATGAGAGCTTTAATGGGCTCTTCATTATTAAAAAAGAGAGGAGCAAGAAAAGGGGCAAGTAAACCAAAGAGAGCGCTGTCATAGTGCTCTAGAATATTGCCGATCATGCCGGCAATGCGAAAACGAAAAGATGTTTTTATCATGCGCGCCTCCTTTAATTTTGGAAGTAAAGAAGGAAAAACGCGAGACGCGCGCATCCTTCACACTCCCTACGCTAGTATGACCTAGATCAGGTAATAAGAGTTGATTGCTCAGCAATCTTTCAGCCCCGTAGCGAGGCACCTCTGGTGATTGAGAAAGAGCTTAGCAGCTCTTTGATTATTTGCAAAGTTGGTTTGAATATTCGACTGTGTAGCCCTTGACCCTGAAAAGGTTCAAAATCCGCACATTTTCTTGGTAATGAAAACAGCGCGGTCGGACATAGGCGGTCTTATCGACGATCCTAATCGCGTCGATAGGCTTACCTTTTAGTAGAACTTTTACATAGCCTTTGAGATGCGGAGATAAACTTTGGATCTGTGAGGCAGGCAATCCCGTTTGGGCGCGTTTAGTTTCAATGAGCTCATCTTTAGCTTGCTTTTTGTTTTCTTCTTGCTGCATTTCGACAGCTCTTTGATAAAGGGCAGGCCTTTCTTGAAACACTCTTTGTTGTATCTCATTGTCCATCTTCTCGCGCTGCGCTATTAGGGCCGTGGCCTCTTCATCCGGAATTGTATCGATTAGCATGCGCCTTTTTTCTAACTCTCTTCTTCTAATCATATCAACTCTAGAGAGGTCGTCGTCTAAAAAGACGGGAAGGGTGCTCATGTATGATCTTTCATGGGGATTGACTATCTTAATAGTCGCAAACACGGGGCTAGCCGTTAAACCGATCGATGCCATATTCAGCTCCTTATACGTTCATTAATGAGGCAGAGGAACAGCAAACCCTGAATACATCGTCGGTGGCCCATAATTAAAGGTCGTCGACGTCTCTGTGTTATATTCTCCACCATGGGGTATAGAAAATAAATTCGGTGCATGGCTGGTATTTCTGATTCCATATCTGGAAGAGAAGACCGCGCCGGGTTTCAGCCCAATGTCCACGCCAAAAGCATGATTGGTGTGGATAATGAATCCAAAATGGTAGGTACCAAATAAAGGATTGGTGAGCAGAACTCCGGATGGATAACTGCTATATGCACCATTGCCCGTCACGTGGATAGGGGGCAATTGTGTCATATTGCCGTCTGGAGCTGTAACAAAAGGGATGAGAAAAACAGTCACATCTTCAGAAAGATTCGTCGGATAATTTGTCACTTCAACATTAGAAATGAAGTGTAAGCTCTGCGCTTCATCAATATTCACGCAAGTCGCACAAGCTCCAGCATTCGCTCCGCTTGCTGTGTTCATCGATCCAATAGCGGCTAATACAGGTATTACCCATGAAAATCGCACTTTTTTTTGCATAAACGATCCTTTTTTATTGTTTCATGTCGTGGAGAGGCAAAATAGATTGCCATCAACGCCTTTAAACAGGGCATAGGTTCCCCAAGACTCTTGTGTGGGAGGTTGGACAAACTCCACGCCGCGCCCTTTCAGTTCTTGATATTTTTTTTCGATATCGTCGCAAGAGAAGATGATATTAGAGGGCGTTCCGATTCGGTCTTCTTGACCCTCTGCCGTAAAGAGCACGACCTGAGTTTCCGCTCCAGGTAGTTTGAGCTCGATCCAGCGCTGCCCTTCGCCAAAGGCTGCATCGACAAATACTTCAAACCCCAATTTTTTTGTGTAAAAATCGAGCGCTCGATCCTGATTTTTTACCGGAATGGTCACATGTTTAATCATCATAAAAAATGCTCCTTTCAAAACAAAATACAGCATTCTATCTTCCTCGAATAAAAAAATCTATGAAGATATATATGCATCCTCGAAGAAAGGCTGTTTTCACATTCCCCCCCTTATTCCTGAAAGGAATAAAAGAATTTAGCCCAGGGTTTCCTTAACCCTGGGACCCACCAACATACCACATATATGCACCCTAGAAGAGGGTGCCAGAATTCATTTCCAAAGATATTTTTCTTCATAGGGTATTTGGTGGTTGCGCAGTAAGGACAAAAATTCTTCTCTAAAATCGTATTTCTTATGATGAGCTTCCTGATTTTTTATATAATTCAGGACCGCTTCTTTATTGGAGGTGCTAACACTAAACGCTCCATAACCAATTTGCCACTCAAAATCTCTTCCAACATCAAAATTTTGTCTAATCCATTTCGATGTGCTCATTTTTACAGCTCTTAAAATTTCCGATAGAGCTTTAGTTGGAGAAATTTCCACGCAGACATGAACATGATCGGATACACCTCCAATTGCAATGGCGGTGCAATCTAATTCTCGAAAAATGCCGCCCCTATATTCATAAAGCCGCTGCCGAAATTCGGTTGTAATGAATGGACGTCTCTCTTTAGTTGACCAGACTAGATGATAAATCAATTGATAATATGTATTTGTCATTTCATTATATCTTGCACCCCGCTTCGGGGGTGCATTTGTGTGAATATATATAGATCCCCAGGGTTAAGGAAACCCTGGGCTAAATTCTTCTATTCCCTTCGGGAATAAAGAAAGATTGTGTATGGAAAAAAAATATATCATCCTTACAACCCGGTAGCATAGAAATAAATTAGTAGTGTTATCTTTTTCTGGATGGTGAAGTGTGTTGTCTTGGGGTGGGAAAACCAAGATCACGAATTAAGCTAATCCACTTTGTGTCTGTGGTGAAAAATTTTCGTTATAGCCTTGAGGAGCGGTTGAGGAGGATGGCATCGGCGAGGACGAGCGCGGTCATGGCCTCGACGATGGGGACGGCGCGGATTGTCACACAGGGGTCATGCCGCGAGCCTTCGGGGATCTTAAAGCTCTTTTTTTCGCCTTTGATGTTCACGGTATCTTGAGGCTTCATGATGCTCGAGGTGGGCTTGAAAGCTACCCTGAAGATAAGGGGCATGCCCGTGCTAATGCCGCCCAGTGTGCCGCCGGCAAAATTGGTCTCGGTGATGATACGCCCATCATCTGCAACGGTAAAGCCATCATTATGTTCTGAGCCTTTCATGCGCGCGGCATGGAAACCGGAGCCGATTTCAAAGCCTTTCGTCGCCGGCAGAGAAAGCATCGCCTTTGCGAGATTCGCTTCGAGCTTTTCATACACAGGATCGCCAAGGCCAATTGGCAGAGATGTGGCTAAAGCTTCAATGATTCCGCCGAGTGAGTCGCCCTCTTTTTTGACCTCTTCGATGGCATGCATCATTTTTTCTGCCGCCTTTGGATCGGGGCAAAAGATTGGGCTTTGGAGGGTAGCCTCCTTGAGTGTTTTAACGTTTAGATCCATCTCTTTAATCGCAATGCCGCCGATTTCTTTAATATAGGCCGTCAGTTGAATGCCATGGTGTGCAAGGAGCTTTTGGGCTACAGCTCCGGCAGCAACGCGGCAAGCTGTTTCACGCGCTGAGGATCTGCCGCCGCCGCGGTAGTCAAAGATCCCATATTTTTCTAGATAGGTGAAATTAGCATGGCCGGGTCTTAGCAACTCCTTGATCGGCTCATATTTGCTAGAGTCGGCATCGCGGTTGATGATGACAATGCAAAGCGGGGCGCCTGTTGTCTTTCCTTCGAAGACGCCGGAATAGATCTCCGCTTCATCTTTTTCAGTGCGCGGCGATGTATAGGGGCTCTTGCCCGGCTGTCTCCTACTCAGTTCTTTATTTATATCATCATTTGAGATCTCAATACCCGCTGGGCATCCGTCGATCACAACGCCAATGCCTTTTCCATGAGACTCTCCCCATGTGGTGATCCTAAAAAGGGTTCCAAACGAGTTACTGGGCATCGATCTCTTCCTTCAGTTTGCACAGAAGGGAAACGACTTCCTCATCGCTCTTGCCATCTGTGACAATGTGCTGTGCTGGGATTTTTTCATAAATCGGCTTGCGCTCTGTATACATTTTCTCAAAAGAGCTTTCCGGGCTCTTGGGATCAAAAAATGTGGGAAGTTCTCCAGATAAAAGCCTTTTTTTTAGGGTTTCTTTACTCGTCACTAGATAGACGAGCTGGCCCGCCTTTGCAAGGATCTTTTGATTTTCAGGATCCAAAATGGCTCCGCCTCCGAGCGCGATCACACTATTTTTTACTCCTTGTAGCGAAGCAATCGCCTTTTTCTCCAGCTGCCTAAAAAAAGGTTCGCTATTCTTTTGGACAATTTGGCGCGAGCTCAGCTTTTCATGATACTCTTTAAAGTAGAGATCTTCGACTAGCGCATCGGTGTCTAAAAAGGGCAGGTTCAGTTTTTTTGCGACCATCTTACCAAAAAGGGTTTTACCGCAGCGTTTATAGCCAAATAGAATGAGGTTCATAGCACGACCTCCAATTGCGCTCCCAACTTTTGAAAATCGGCAGCAAAGGAAGGGTAAGATTTGGCAACAGGGGCCGCATCCTCAATCAACGAATCGCCTTTTGCTGCAAGGGCAGCAACGCTAAGCGACATGACGAGGCGATGATCGCGATAAGTGGATAGCTTGGCCCCTTTTAAAGAAGAGCGGTGGATGATCAGCCCATCTTCTTTCTCTTCGATGTTTGCCCCCATTTTTTTAAGTTCAGTCGCAATGGCATGGATGCGGTCGCACTCTTTTTTGCGCGCTATCGCTCCGCCAACAATTTCTGTTTTTCCCTCAGCAAAACAGCCAACGACCGCCAAAATCGTGATGGCATCGATGAAATCATTAACGTCAATGCGCATGCCTCTTAGAGTACTCTTTTTCACAATGAGCCGCTTATTTTTAATATCAACCTCGATGTCCGCTCCCATCTTTTTTAAGACCTCGACCACCTTTTTATCGCCTTGCACATCCTCCATGTCCACATTTTCCAAAGTGAGCTCTGATTGAGTGATAAGAGAAGCAACAAGCGGATAAGCGGCCGAGCTAAAATCGCCCGTCACGGTATAGTCAAAGCCATTTAGGGAGGCGCCGCCAAAAAGGGTATACTCTTCAAAATTTTTGTTTTGGTATTTGATCCCAAAGCGGTCCAGCCAGTTTAAGGTGAGATCGATCCAAGGTTTTTCTCCTGGATTTGTCACATGGATATGGGAAACTCCTTTTAAAAAAGAGGCAGCGATGAGGAGCGCAGAAACAGGCTGCGAGTCTTCTCCAGAAAGTGTGGCTTTTCCCGGATGCAGAGGCCCTTTGATGATGATGGGAGCAAAGCCATCACTTCTGGCCGAAACGGCAAAGCAGCCCATTTGCTCTAGCGCTTCAAGCATCGGCATAATAGGGCGGTTATGGCGGATCGAATGATCACCGGTGATAATAGTATAAGTGGGACTTAAAGCAGCAAGCGACCCAATGAAGCGCAGCACTTGTCCTGAATTGCCTGCATCGATCACATTCTCTGCTGCAGAGAGTTTGCCGCTCAAGCCTTCAATCTCTAAATAGCCATCTCCCTTCTTGACTTTTGCTCCAAAGCACTCCATTGCCTGGATCATCGCTATCGTGTCCGGAGATTGTAAGTAATTCCGAATGGTCGATTTTCCTTTTGCCATCATGGAAAAGATGAGCGCCCTAAGCGTATGCGACTTAGAAGGAGGAATGAAAATCTTCCCTTTTAATGGGCTGGGTTTAACTAGATAGTGAACCATATCTTTTCAATGCTTCTTGTAATCGTTTTGAATCTACGCGAGTGCAATATTTGCCATCAAAGGGAAGAACGCTCCCAATCTCTTTTAACACAACAAAACGGGGTACATGCGCTTCACTCTTTTTATCGTGGCGCATCGCCTCTTCGCACTTCTCCAAAGTGATTCGAGGAGATAGAGGCAATAGAAGATCGTGTTCCTTAAAAATGGAAACGATGCGATCAAAGTCCGCCTCGCTTAAAAAGCCCATCTCTACACTCATTAAACTTTCGATGAGCATCCCGATTGAAATCGCCTCGCCATGGCCTATCTGGTAGTCGAGAATCGTTTCAATTGCATGACCTACCGTGTGGCCAAAGTTAAGGATGGCCCGCAGCCCCGACTCTTTAAAATCGGATTCAATGATCTTTTTCTTTACGCATACGCTACGCTGCACGAGCTCGCTAGTCGTTGCGCACTTTAAAATCGCGGGGTCATCGATGAGCGCGTATTTAATCACCTCGGCCATGCCGTTTTTCATCTCCTGCTTGGGCAGCGTAGAAAGAAAAGCGAGGTCCATGAGCACACACCGCGGTGGATAAAAAGCGCCGATGAGATTTTTTCCTTGCGGCGCATTAACGCCCGTCTTGCCACCAATGCTCGCATCCACCATGCCAAGCAATGTCGTGGGAATAGAGATAAAGGGAATACCACGCAGATATGTCGCTGCTACAAACCCTCCCACATCTGTCACGACCCCACCACCGAGCGCAATGAGCGCTGCATCGCGTCCAATGCCCTCCTTAAGAAGCTCATCTTCGATCCACGCTTTAGTTGCCCGCGTTTTATGCTTCTCACCTGCTGGAAATGCAATGAAAGGAGCGTCAAGCTCAAGCTTCTCTTTGTAGAGCTTTTCCACCGTCTGATCAGTGACAATGGCATAGCGCGCGGCGATTTTTTTAAAATCGCTTTGCTTCAAAATACCATGGCCAATGATGACCTCCGTGGTCACATCTGGGCTCTTTTGCTCAATGGAAAGCGTGTATTTCATGCAATGCTTTTAATCCTTTCACAATACTATCTTCTGTTTCGCTAAATGCAAAGCGCACATAGCCTTCAAAGCCAAATGCCGCTCCTGGCACTGAGGCAACACCTGCCTCTTTCAATACTCGCTCACACCATTCTACAGAACTCCTCTCCTCGATGGGAAGAAAGAGATAGAGTCCTGAATCGGGCAAAGCAATCTGCTTCTTGAAAAGAGCGTTGAACGTCTCCACAAACAGGGTGCGCCGCCTTTGCATCGCGTTTTTAATATACCCGCCGACCTCCACAGCATTTTCTAAAGCGCTGAGCGCTGCCCATTGGCTAATGGAAGAGGCGGCCGTTGTACTATGGCCTTGCAGTGCGGTCAACACCTCAATGATGTTTTGAGAAGCGAAGGCAAAGCCCACGCGCCAGCCTGTCATTCCAAAATTTTTTGAGCAGCTCTCCACGACAATCACGCGCTCTTGATGCTCAGGAAAAGAGGAGCAAGAGACGAACCTCTTACCAGGATACACCAGCCCGCTATAAACTTCATCGGAGATAACCATCAACTGGGCCGCCTTCGCCACATTTAAGATAGCCGCAATTTCTTCTTCTGAGTATAGGGCCCCCGTGGGATTTGCCGCATTATTCAAAATGAGCACTTTGCTCTTTTTGCTCAGCTGTTTTTCGATGTCAGAGGCCGTTATTTTCCATTGCTGTCCTTCATTCGAAGGGACTATGCAAGGAACAGCTCCAAATACTTTTACCATTTCAGGATAAGAGACCCAGTAAGGAGCGGGGATCAAGACCTCATCCCCCTCATCCAAAAGAGCCTGCAGTGCAGCGTAAAGGGCAAATTTTCCGCCCGCCGTCACAAGACATTGTGCATCTTTATATTCTGCGTGGTGCCGCTCATTCATCCATTTTGTCGCCGCTTTGCGCAGCTCGGGAATACCCGCGGTAGGAGTATACGGAACGTTCCTCTTTTCTAGCGCGCGCTTTGCCCCCTCTAAAATGAGCGGATGGTTCTCAAGCACTGGGTCTCCCGCAGCAAAATTGACCACACTCTCGCCTGCCGCTTTTTTCTTCTGCGCAAGCTGGTTCATACCCACAGTGAGTGAGGGCGCTATCTTTATTTTTTTTGCAATCATATTTGCGTTTCCATCCACATTAACCACTCTTTTAAAAAGAGCTCCATTTTATCTTTGTTGTAGCGCTCAATTTCAGCGCGCAGAACCGGGTTGTCTTGCGCCAGTCTGGTGAATGATTTAAACCCAGGCCCAGCCAGCTCTAAACTATCCGGGCGCCTCTCTCGGACAAAATCGAGATAGGCCTTTGAGAGCACGTAGGGAACATGTGAGACGAGCGCTGCCTCCTCATCATGCTCCTTAGCCTGTCTTCGAAAAGGGCGCGCCCCAAGCCTTAAAATCAGCTTTTCCACCTCGTCTAATCCGCGCTGCGTGTTTTTGCTATGAGGAACGATCACCCAGGGAGCTCCCACAAAGAGCGTTTCCGAGCTGTTCTCGTAGCCGCTCTTTTCCGACCCCGCCATCGGGTGGCTGGAGATAAACTCCACCTTCTCATTGGAGAGCTGCTCAAAACGGGCGGTTATCTCCTCTTTAACGCTCGCGATGTCTAAAACAAGCAAAGGCTTATTCTGCGCGAGCGCTGCAATCTCTTGTGCGATGGAGACGATCGTCGAAATGGGAGTCGCCAAAATGATCAGATCGGCTTTGGACACTATCTGCTTTAAGTCGGCGTCAACGACCACGTCGTCTTTGAGCGCTTTTGCAATAGAGCCGCCCATTAAACCTAAGCCTATAATCCCAATCATAGATAAAACCCCAGCAGTTTAAATGAGACTGTTTCTCCCTTTATTTTTTCTAAAATGTTCAAATCCATTTCTTTCAAAAGCAGGTCCACATAGAAAATATATTCAAAAGGCTTTCCTTTAAGAGGCCTCGATTCAATTTTCGTGAGGTTGGCTCCATGATCCGCCAAAATCGTCAAGACTCTTAAGAGAGCGCCCGCTTCGTGCTTGATGATGAATGCGATGCTGCACTTCTTCGCCGCAGCGGGCCTCTCTATTGAAATCAGCGCAAAACGGGTGAAATTCTCTACATGGTCTTCTAGATTTTTTTCCAAGATGCGCAGTCCATATATCTCTGCAGCCAAGCTGCTGGCAATAGCTGCGCAAGAGGGATCTTTCCATAGACTAATTTCTCTGGCTGCGCCTGCTGTATCAAAATGCACAATAGGCTCAATCCAAGGATGAGCTGCAAAAAACTTCTGGCACTGCTCTAAGGCCTTTGGATGCGAATAGACTTTTTTTATCTCCTCGCGCGCTCCAAGGCCCAGCAAACAATGCTCCACTTTGGTATAGGCCTCGCCCTGAATAAAAAAATCATGGGCATATAAAAGGTCATAGTTCTCATGGATCGATCCCGCCAAGCTATTTTCAAGGGGGATCAATCCAATCTCTGCCTTCCCCTCTTTCAACTGCTGGAATAACTCCTTAAAAGAATCCACTCCGATCAGCTGTTTACCGTAAGCCAAAGATGTCGCATGGCTGAACGAGCCTTCAATGCCTTGATAGACAATTTTCTTCATGGCTCCTCCCGCATTTCTTTGCGCGAGTATTCGATGAAGAGGGTAAAAATCTCTTGAATGATGCGCGGATCTAAACCCTCCTCCATCGCCCACTCTTTGATCTTTTGCTGCTGGAGCTCTTCTCTTGCAGAGTCAAGTAGAGGAATAGCGCGCTCCTTTTTTAGGCGCGCGATCCGTCTTGCCACTTTTAAACGCTCACCAAAAAGAGCAACAAGGTTGCGGTTGATCTCATCGATCTCTTCTCGTAGTACATCCAATGTCATAACGATCTCCCCATGGACCGTGCAAGGTCCTCTAATTCGCAAGAAAGCGCGTGCAATTCTTCGGGCAATAGCGCCTGTTTGCCGTCGCATTTGGCATGAGCCGGTTGATTGTGCACTTCAATCAGAAGACCATCTGCTCCTGCCGCGATCGCTGCTTTCGAGAGCGCAGGAATGATATCCTTTCTCCCCGCCGCGTGGCTTGGATCAACAATGACAGGTAAATGAGAAAGATGCTTCACAAGCGCCACGCTGCTTAGGTCAAGTGTGCTGCGCGTGGCCGTCTCGAACGTGCGGATGCCCCGCTCACAAAGGATAACTTGGTGGTTGCCATGGGCCATCAGATATTCTGCGCTCATGAGCCACTCTTCAATGGTTGCCGAGATCCCCCGTTTAAGGATCACCGGCTTTTTGCACTTGCCCACCTCTTTCAATAGGTTGAAGTTTTGCATATTTCGTGCACCGATGCGCAAAATGTCCACATGGTCTTCCACAAGTTCAATATCGCGCACATCCATGACCTCCGTCTCAATGAGCATCCCATGCTCTTTTTGGATCTCCTGATGGATCTTTAGCCCCTCTTCTCCCATTCCTTGAAAACTATAGGGCGAGGTCCTAGGTTTGTAGGCGGAGCCGCGGAGCACACCCACTTTAGACTTCTTCATCTCTTGAGCAATACTCCTGAGCTGCTCTCTACTCTCGATGGCGCAAGGACCAGCCATTAAAATGATCCGCTGGCCTCCAATTTCAACGCCATTCACGTTGATCACGGTCTTCTCTTTTTTGAACGCGCGGCTGGCCAGCTTATAGGGAGTGGTCGTGGTGATCACACGCTCTACGCAGGCGAGACACTGGATCTCCTCTAAGAGGCTCTTCTCTAAAGCCGACTCTAAGCCCACAACCGTTTGCGTGGCCGTTGTGGATACGCAATGGCCCACTCCATGGGAGGAGAGTAAGCATTGTAACAAAGCCAATTCTTTAGGCCCTGTTTTTTGATGTAAAGTAATAAGCATATCTTAACCTTTTTAAGTTTGTTTTTGATCGAAAAAAATGTGATAGAAAATGGGGTGTTTATTGGCGCTTAGGCGCCAAAATAAAAAGGATAAGAAAAAGAAAAGAAGGAAACGCCAGAAACAAAAGAGCTTGTTTCTGCTGGATGACTGCAACAAATGTGTGTGTTGTCTACAGTATTCATGGTTAAAAATTGTTCCTTCAAGTACAACATTATACAAAAAAATGCAATTTTTTGTCTATGCTTTTTCTTGTTCGCAAAAAACTTATACAAAGTATTGAAAAACAGATTGATGGGGTTGAGCTGCGTCTCGATGCCTTTGATAGCATTGATCTAAGCGCCCTTAAAAGCTATTTAACTGAATCTCCTTTCCCCGTCCTTTTTACGCTGCGCAAAGAAAGTCACGGAGGCTTTTATAAAGGGGCAGAAAGTGAAAGAGAGGCTTTGATGGAAAAGCTTTTTTCACTCGGGCCTGCCTTCTTTGATTTAGAATATGATATGTCTGCCTCTTTTATAGAAAAGATGGTCAAGGCTTATCCTCAAACGAAGATCCTCTTATCGTATCACAATTTTACGGACACCCCTGAGCTAGAAGCGCTTTTCAAAAAGATGCAAGCAGCCCCTGTTTACGCCTATAAAATCGCCACGATGGCCCATTCGACACTAGACGCCCTGCGTATGATTGCCTTTGTGCGTAAAATGACTCAGCAGGGTCAAAAGATGATCGGCATCTGCATGGGAAAAGAGGGGGCGATTACCCGTATTCTTGGCCCCATTTCGGGAAATATCATCGACTATGCCCCAGAAGAGGAGGAAGAGGCAACAGCTCCTGGACAAATGGCGGCAAAAACCTTGCTTGAGACCTATCATTACAAGAACCTCCACTTTTCGACGCCGATTTTTGCTTTGATTGGAGATCCAGTCGATAAAAGTCTCTCTCATCTCTCTCATAATGGAGTCATGCAAGGCAAAGATGGAGTTTACGTAAAAATGAGGGTGCTTGCCGAAGAGCTCCCCGCCTTTTTTTCCTACATTCGCCAGCTCCCTTTTAAAGGTTTAAGTGTCACCATGCCGCTTAAAGAAGAAGTAGCGCCCTACTTAGACGAGCTCACACTCGATGCAAAAGCCATCGGGGCAGTGAATACCATTGTCTTTAAAGAGGAAAGGCTCATTGGAGCCAATACCGATGCGCCGGGAGCTCTTGATGCTCTTGAAGAGAGAGGAACAGTTTTAAATAAGAAGATCGCCATCATTGGTGCGGGAGGCACAGCGCGCGCGGTGGCTTATGAAGCCAAAAAGCGGGGCGCGAAGGTCTATATCTATAACCGCACGGAAAAGAGAGCAGAAGAAATTGCAAAGGATCTAGGTTGCTTTGGATTTGGCTTAGATCAATTGGCAGACTTTGAGATATTGATCAACACTACCTCAGTTGGCATGTCTCCTAATCTA
>JADMIO010604133.1_pt1 | contig 19660 bp, 14 predicted proteins | sample 8958161 | NCBI WGS metagenome assembly JADMIO01 (sample SAMN16585339, study PRJNA669376) | soil metagenome | isolation source: Crop rotation soil | place: USA: Cullars Rotation, Alabama | collected 2011
GCCGCGACTTCAAGTCACGTGAATTCCAAGCTTCGGATCCCACTGTGCTGGAAAGGGACTCGGATGTCGATACGGACGATTACATCGGCGGCTGCACGCTCGCCCTCACGCCGGCCGCTTTCGACGGGTCGCTGCAGTCGCATGTGTGTCCGCCGACCGCGAGCGCGGTCGAGGTGAAGCTGTATTATCGGATCAACAAGCACCCGTAGCCTTCGACCGGTACCATCGCGGGCGCATGTCCAACGCGGTCGAGATGCACGAGGTGACGAAGACGTTCGGCCCGCAGACCGCGGTCGACAAGCTGTCACTCGAAGTGCCGGAAGGCTCGATCTACGGCTTCATCGGCCCGAACGGCTCGGGCAAGACGACCACGCTGCGCATGATCATGCGGATCTTCCATCCCGACACAGGCTCGATTCGCATCCTCGGCGAGGACTCCTGGCAAGCGGTCGATAGTCGGGTGGCCTATCTGCCGGAGGAGCGCGGGCTCTACAAGCAGATGACCGTCCGCGAGGTGCTCCGCTTCTACGCCACGCTGAAAGGCATGCGTGACGCGCGCAAGACGATCGATGAATGGCTCGAGCGACTTGGCCTCGCTGCTCACGCACACAAGAAGGTCGCCGCTCTGTCGAAGGGCATGTCACAAAAGGTGCAGTTCATCGCCGCCGTTGTCGCGCGCCCTGCGCTCGTTCTACTCGACGAGCCATTCAGTGGTCTCGACCCCGTCAACGGCGTCGTCCTTCGCGAAGCGATCCTCGAGCTGCGAAAACACGCGACGGTGATCTTCTCGACCCACGACATGGCGATGGCCGAGCAGCTGTGCGATTTCATCTTCATGATTCATCGTGGACGCAAGGTGCTCGACGGCACCCTGGAGAAGATCCAGGGCGCCTACGGGAGCGACACGTTGCGCGTCCGGCTCGACGGGAACGTCGATCTTGCTGCCATCCACGGCGTCGCGGACGTGACCGACTTCGGCAACCTGCAGGAGCTTCGGCTGGCCGCGGGCGGCGATGCGCAGCAGGTCCTGGCCGAGCTCATGCGCCGCGGCACGGTCCGGCATTTCGAGCTCGCGCGGCCGTCGCTCCACGAGATCTTCATGCGCATCGCGCGCCCCGAAACGGAGCTTTCACGTGCGTAAAGTCCTCGCAGTGGCGCTGCGCGAGTACAGAGCTGCCGTTCAGACCAAGGCGTTCATCCTCAGCCTCGTGCTGATGCCCGTACTCGCCGCGATCAGCATTGGCATGCAGCTGCTCGTGAACAAAGCCGATGCTCAGACCACGAAGACGTACGCCGTGGTCGACCGAACCGCGCAGCTCCGGGCGGCGCTCGAAGCGGCAAAGCTGAATCACAACACCGTCGAGATCTACAATCCGGAAACCAAGGCCCGCGAGGCCCCGATCTACGAGCTCGTGTACATCGAGCCTTCCGCTGACTCGCAAGCCGCCATCCTCCAGCAGCGCTACGACCTCTCGCTGCGCCATCGAAGCGGAGAGTTCGAGGGCTTCCTCGAGATCGGGCCGGACGTCTTCGAGATCACCGCGCCGGGCTCGGCGCCGGAAAGCCGCCGTGACATCCGCTTCCAGTCCGACAAGGTCGTCGCGCGCGAGTTCGCCCGATGGGCGACCCGCGCGATCAACGGCGCCGTTCAGGAGCACCGCTTCGCGAGAGACGGCATCTCTCTCGAAGCCGTCCGACGAAATCAGACGCTCGTGGCGCTGCGAAACAAGGGATTGACGAGCAGGGACGCGACGACCGGCGCTCTCGCAGATGCATCCGACGATAGCCACGCCGTGTCGCAGGCCCTCCCGGGCGTGCTCGTCGTCCTCATGTTCATGATGGTCCTGCTCGGCGCGATGCCGGCGATGCAGGGCGTCGTCGAGGAGAAACAGCAGCGGATCGCCGAGGTGCTGCTCGGGTGCGTGTCGCCGTTCCAGCTGATGCTCGGCAAGCTCCTCGGTGTCGTCGCGGTCTCACTCACGATCTCCGCGGTCTATCTCGGGGGCGCTTATTCGGTCGCCGCCCGCCAAGGGATGACGAGCTTGCTGACGCCAGCGCTCATCGGATGGTTTCTGACGTTCATGGTGCTCGCCGTCATGATTTACGGCTCGCTCTTCATGGCGGTGGGTGCAGCGGCGAACGACATGAAGGAGACCCAGTCTTTGCAGACGCCGGTGATGATGACGCTGGCGCTTCCGGTGCTGATGCTCGGAGCCGTGATCCGTGATCCCCAAGGAAAGGTCGCGCTCATCGGGTCCTTCGTGCCGTTTTCTGCCCCCATGCTGATGACCGCTCGCGTCGCGACACGCGTGCCGGTTCCGCTGTGGCAACCCGTCGTGGCCAGTGCCGGAGTGCTCTTGACCGCGCTCGCGTGCATCTGGGTTGCGGGCCGCATTTTTCGCGTCGGGCTGCTCTCCCAGGGCAAGGGCGTTCGGCTCGCCGACCTCGTGACGTGGGTCGTGCGCGGCGGCTAGTGCGCGTCGAGAAATGCGCCAGGGCGCAAATGACGCGAGCGGCGGGTCCCGAAGGACGCCGCCGCTCACCATCACCGTGACGTCGCTCAGCGCGGGCCGCGTGGGCCGCCGCGACCGCCACCGCCGCCGCCGCGTGGGCCGCGATCACGATCGCGACCGCCGCCGGGGCCGCCCGCGCCGCGCGAGGGCGGCGGACCGGCTTCGCGCGACTGCATCATCCGCGCCTTCGCGCGCTCGCCCTCTTCGCCCTCGGGGAGGGGGAGGAGCTCGCGGCGCGAGAGACGGATCTTGCCGTCACGACCGACCTCGATCACCTTGACCTCGACCTCGTCGCCTTCCTTCATGATGTCGGTTACGCGCTCGACGCGTACGTGCGCCATCTCGGAGACGTGGAGGAGCCCGTCGGTGCCGGGGAAGATCTCGATGAACGCGCCGAAGTCGGTGATGCGTTGGACCGATCCCTTGTACGTCGCGCCGACCTCGGGCTCTGCGGTGAGGCCCTTGATGATCGCGATCGCTTTCTGGACCGCGTCGGAGTCAGCCGACGCGATGTTGACCGTGCCGTCGTCCTCCACGTCGATCGCAACGCCGGTCTGATCGACGATGCCCTTGATGGTCTTGCCGCCCGGTCCGATGATGATCCGGATCTGGTCGGGCTTGACCTTGAGCGTGGTGATGCGCGGCGCGTACTGCGAGAGATCCGGCCGAGCCTGAGCGAGGATCTCGTTCATCTTGCCGAGAATGAAGATCCGTCCCTCCTTCGCCTGATCGAGCGCCTGCGAGAGCACGGCGCGATTGAGACCTGCGATCTTGATGTCCATCTGGATCGCGGTGATGCCCTTTGCGGTGCCGCAGACCTTGAAGTCCATGTCGCCGAGGTGGTCCTCGTCGCCGAGGATGTCGCTCAAGATGATGTAGCGCGTCTTCGCCTGATCGACCGGGCCGTCGGTGATGAGGCCCATCGCGATACCCGCGACCGGTGACTTGATCGGGACGCCTGCGTCCATGAGCGCAAGCGAGCCGCCGCACACTGCGGCCATCGAGGAGCTGCCGTTCGACTCGAGCGTCTCGGACACGATACGGATCGTGTACGGGAACTTCTCCTGCTCGGGGATCATGCGCACGAGCGCACGCTCGGCGAGCGCGCCGTGACCGATCTCACGACGACCGGGGCCGCGCATCGGCTTGGTCTCGCCCGTCGAGAACGGCGGGAAGTTGTAGTGGAGGAGAAAGCGCTTCCAGCGCTCGCCGGTGAGGGCGTCGATCTTCTGCTCGTCCGAGCTGGTCCCGAGCGTGGTCGTGACGATCGCCTGCGTCTCGCCGCGCTGGAAGAGCGCTGACCCGTGGACGCGGGGAAGGATCGAAGACTCGATCGAGATTGCGCGGATCGTCTTGCCGTCACGGCCATCGATCCGCTTCTTCTCCCGAAGCACGTAGTCGCGGACGACCTCGTATTTTCGCTCTTCGAACTCCGCCTTGATGAGCTTCTCGTGCTCGGCGTATTTCTCGGCGCCGAGGTCGGCGGTGAGGGCCGCGGTCATCGCGTCCTTCGCGGCCTTGTAGGAGTCGTAGCGCTTCTTCTTCTCCTTGATCAGCGATGCCTCGATGATCTTGGAATCGACGAGCGCGGGGATCTTCTTCGCGACGTCCTCGGGGAGCTTCTTCGGTTCGAAGACGCGCTTCGGCTTGCCGACGGCGGCGCGGAGCTTCTCGATGAGCTCGAGGATCGGCTGCGCGGCCTTGTGGGCAAACATCAGCGCGTCGATGACGTCAGCTTCGTTTGCCTCCGCCGCGCCGCCCTCGACCATCGTGATCGCGTCCTTCGTGCACGCGACGACCATGTCGATGTCGCCGGCGGTCTGCTGCTCGAGCGTCGGGTAGGCGATGAACTCGCCGTTCACGCGCGCGACGCGAACGCCGACGAGCGGACCGGCCCACGGCAGGTCCGAGATGTGAAGAGCCGCGCTCGCGCCGGTGAGGGCGAGCACGTCGGTCGGGTTGACCTTGTCGGACGAGAGCACGGTCGCGATGACCTGCGTGTCACCGCGATAGCCGTCGGGGAACAGCGGCCGGCACGGGCGGTCCATGAGGCGGCATGTGAGGATTTCCTCGTCGCGCTGTCGCGCCTCGCGCTTGAAGAAACCGCCGGGGATCTTGCCGGCCGCGTACGTCTTCTCGACGTACTCGCAGGTGAGAGGGAAGAAATCGAGACCCGGTCGCTCGTCACCACCGACGGCGGTGACGAGGACGACGCTGTCCCCATAGGTGATGAGGATGGATCCGTGCGCTTGCTTGGCGAGACGGCCCGTCTCGAAGGTCATCGGACGGCCGTTGACCATCACGGACTCGCGAACGAAGGACATGTGGTTTTGCGCTCCTTGGCGCGATCGCCGCTGTCGCGCGGCAGTGGGGACGGGACAAGGGCCTTCTTCGTCGTGCCTTCGTTCCTCGGTTCATGGGCACGAGAACCTCGTGCGCATGAATCGAAGAGAGAAGGCGGTCTTGGTCGGCCCGGGGGAAAAATGAAACGAAACGAACGAGAGAAGCGAGAAAACGAAGAGGGGGACGACTTCGGGCCGTCCCCCTCGGGAATCTCTACTTGCGGAGGTTGAGTGCGGCGACCGTCTTTCGGTAACGGTCGAGGCTCGACTTCTTGAGGTAGTTGAGGAGCCGGCGGCGCTTCGAGACCATCTTGAGAAGACCACGACGTGAGTGGTGGTCCTTCGTGTGGGTCTTGAAGTGCTCGGTTAGGTAAGAGATGCGCTCCGTGAGGAGGGCGATCTGCACCTCGGGTGAGCCCGTATCGGACTCGTGCGTGCGGAACTTGCCGATCAGCTCCGCTTTCTTCTCGATATGAAGAGGCATTTCGTGGACTCCCCCGGGACGGGTCGGTTGGAGACGGACCGCCCGGGTGGTGAAGGGTTTCCCACAGTCCCGTTCGTTAGCGAACGAAACCGTATGGAACCGCGTGAGGCCGCCGATCTAGCCCGTTTTTCCCTGGGAGAGAAGGCCCGCAAGGAACCCACGAAGTGGAAGCCCGGAATGGCGAGGAATGCCCAGGGATGAACGAGGGATCGCGGAGGCGGGCGCAGTATAGGCGCGGTATTTGTCGCGTCAATACGGCCTTTCCGCGTTACGATTCACGGCTGTCATGGCGACGACGCCCGCACGGATCCCCCCCAAAGACGGGACGCCATTGGGATCGGCGCGGAAGGCCGGGCGCGAGTTTGCGGAGGGGACGCAGGACACCGAGCGCCCTCCGATGCTCGGCGAGGACGAAACGACAGATGCCGACGTCCTGCCGCCCAGCTCTCTCGCTGGACACCGTCCTTTCGCGCCCGACGCCGCGTCCGGTCTCGAGCAGGGCGGACTAGGACCGCCAACACCACGAGCGCTCCGAGCGGCGCCCGCGCTCGGGGCGGCGGGGCCGTCGAGCTCGAGGCTCGCGGCAGCGCCTCCGCTGCCCTTGAGCCCGGTGCCGACTCCCCGGGCGCCGCCGGCCAGGGCCTACGGTGCGGTCGCGAACGCCGGCGGCGCGCCGTTTCCGGGCTCGCCACTGGCGACGTCACACCCATCGAAGGCGCACACGCCTGCGCCTCCCGTTCGACCTCCGGTTCCGGACGGGACGAGCGTTGGGCTCGCACCCGTGCTCGCCGCGGGCGTGCCGCTGCGTTCGAACTCGATGACCGGCGTAGCGGCGCCGCTCACGCGTCGTTGCACGAGCTGCAACGAGCTCTACCCGGACGACTTTCTCGTCTGTCCTCGCGATGCCACGCCCCTGGCGGCTGCGGAGGGCGCGGACGCCGCCGACGATCCGCTCGTCGGATCGCTCATCGGTGAGACCTATCAGATCGTGCGCATCATCGGCGAAGGCGGCATGGGTCGCGTCTACGAGGCGCGCCATCTTCGGCTGAAGGAGCGCCGCTTCGCGGTCAAGTGCCTGCACTCGGAGCTTGCGCGCAATCAAGAGATGGCCGCGCGCTTTCTTCGCGAGGCCGAGAGCGCGAGCTCGATCAAACACCCGAACGTCGTCGACGTGTTCGACGTCCATCATCTTGCCGACGGGACGCCTTATCTCGTCGGCGAATACCTCGAGGGTGAAGAGCTCGCCGACTACGTGACGAAGCGTGGTCCACTGGAGATGCGTACGGCAGCGAGGATTGGCCGGCAGGTTTGCAGCGCGCTCTCCGCCGCGCATGCACGCGGCATCGTGCATCGGGACATGAAGCCCGAAAACGTTTTCGTTCTCGGTGCGTCGATCGAGGCCGTCGATCGAGCCGAGTCGCGGACGCTCAACGTGAAGGTCCTGGACTTCGGCATCAGCAAGGCCGGTCCCAGCGACAAATCACACCTGACCCGGACCGGCGTGATCATGGGAACGCCGAGCTACATGTCTCCGGAGCAAGCACGCGGGCGACCGGTGGATCATCGCGCCGACGTGTATTCCGTCGGCGCATGCATGTACTACATGGTGACGGGACGGCGCCCGTTCGACTCGGACGACCCGACCTCGACGCTCTCGATGGTGCTCACCGAAGAACCACTTCGTCCGCGTGAGATCGATCCGCGTATCCCCGAGATGCTCGAGCTCATCATCCAGCGCGCGATGGCGAAGGACGCGAACGATCGCTACGCGTCGATGGAGGATCTCGACAAGGCCCTCGCTGTTCTCGTGGGCAGGTCCAGCATCGCGGTTCCGTCCGGGCATATGATCCAGGCGCCTGCATCCAATGTGTCCGAGCTCCAGACGACCGGCGCTGCGCGCGCATTCGACGTCGCGAAGGCGATGCTCGGAAGCGAATCGATGGCGCCGCCCTCGATGCAGCAGAGCGGCAACATCGCGGCGACCGCGCGGCCCACGATCGTCATTACGAGTGGAGCTTTGGGCGGGTGGCTCGTCGGCGGTACGGTCGCGGCACTCGCCGGTCTGGTGCGCGTGCTTCACGACGGCGAGGTCACCCCCATGGAGGCGTCTCTCCTCGTCGCGGGTTGCCTCTTCGCCGCGGCGACGCCCATCGCGCTCTACGTGATGCATCTCCGCAAGGTGATCTGGCCAAACAGCGTTCGCGCTCTACAGCTCGCGAAGGATCTGACGCGCGTCGCCGTATCGGCGTTCGTCACGTACGGTGCGCTCTCGATCCTCGGCCGGATCGTCCACACCGTCTTGTGGCGCAGCTCGCGTGGGCTCGCGAGCGGGGTATGGGACATCGCGCTCTTCCTCGTGAGCCTGGGCGTTGCGATCACGCTCGGCGGCTTCGCCCCATTCTTGCGCAACCTCCGACGTCGCCGTGTCTCGCACGACTGACCGCGCGAGGGCAGCTTGACGGGCGACGGCCGTGGGACGGTGGGGAAGGTCGCGTGCCCGAGCTGCGCACGTGAGCTGCCCAGTGGCTTTCCCGGTGCGACGCTCACGTGTACGTGCGGCGTCAGCACGACGCTCGCTTTCTGCGCCGCTGGGGGAAAGGACGGGGGAGATTCATCGGGGGGACACGGCAGCGGCGGTCCTTATCGTGCCCCGAGCTCGCTACCGAGCGACCCGCTCGAGACACGCTGTCCGTATTGTGGAAATGGATGCCCTGCGCTCGTCCGCACGTGTCCTCATTGCGACGTCCGACTCGACAGCGTTCGCTGCGTTCGCTGTTACACGCTGCAGCCGCCCGGCTCGTTCGCGTGCGCTCGGTGCGGCCAAGCGCTCGAGCTCGAGCCCATGCTCGATGCGACCGATGCGCCGTGTCCGCGATGTCGAACGCCCCTCGAGGCGTCGGGCGCGGGCGCCTGGGATCGAGCGGCTCCGCCGGAGCTTGGCCGAGGCGAAGACCTGCGCGTCCGCGAGTGCCCGCGCTGCGGGGGCATGTTCGTTCCGCCGGATGCCCTCTTGGAGATCCTCTGTTACGCCGAACTGGCGGGACCCTTTCCCGAGGGTGCACGGCGACCCGCGGTGGGCTTGGGCGAAGTGACCTACGTCCCGTGTCCCCGCTGTCACACGTCGATGAACCGAGTGAACTTCGGCAAGCTCTCGGGCGTCATCGTCGATGTCTGCCGCGATCACGGCACATGGTTCGACGGCGGCGAGCTCACACGTGTCATCGCGTTCGCTGCCGGCGGTGGCCTGTCGAGGACGCGCGTGCGTGACGAGCTCGAAAAGAAGGCGGGGGCGGCGAGACGTGTCGAGGTCCGCATCGGGCTGGCGGGTGTTCACGCATCCAACGACATCGAAGGGCACCTCTCGGCCTGGCGCGAATTCTTGCACGACATTTTCGGGTGAGCGTCCGGGGAGTGATGGATCGCGCGCGGACCAAGTCGCGGGCAAAGACCGGCCGCGTCGCTGCGTTTTGGCTTGAAATTCAGCAATAGAGCCAATGTCGGTGAAGGTACGCTGATTGCATGGCGAACGTCGATGCCGTCCGAGATCAGCCTCGAAGTCGAAGAGAAACGCTCTCCGGTCTGGGCGCTCGCCGCGCCTGGTCTCTACGTGCTCGCGTGCCTCGCAGCCGTCCGTGCGGCCGCTATCGATCATGCGGACCTCGGCGTCGCGGGGATCCTTCTCGCGGCCGGTCTGTTCCCGGCGTTTGCGATCCCCGCGGTCTTCGCCTCGCGACGGGCGCGCCTTCTCATGACCGACAGCGGTCTCGCGATCGACGGGCGGTTCGAAAAGATCGACGATGCCCGTCTCGAGCGAGCCGAGCGCGGGACTGCTCTCGTGCATCTCGTCCTGCGGAGCGGCACGACGCGCTCGTTCATCGCTCCGTCGTACAAGGATGCCCAGCGACTCGTCGCGATGCTTCCGCCCGTCAGTGCCCCGGCCGGCGCCCTCGCGGCCTGAGCGCGCTCAGAACGTGGTCACGCCAGGAGCGCAGAAGTCTTCGGGTCCCTTCGCATAGTGATCGCGGACGAACTGCGTGAGGGACGGTACGTCGACGCAGTCCGCTCGATACGTGAACCCCCAGGCCGCGGCAGCGACCGGGACGTCGAGGGTCGGGCGCGGCGCGAGGACGATGCGCACTCGGATCGACGGATCGCAAGCGGGGTCCGTCGCGATGCTGTCGCGCACTGCGCGGAGCATTGCGAGCGTGGATGCGCACGCCGAAGGCTCGCATTTGTAGAGGAGGAGTACGGCACCGTGCTCCATGCTGTGCACGAGGTACCCGTCGACCACCGGCTCCGCGAACTCCTGGAAATTCGCCCAGCGAGGGTAGTGCGGTCCGCTCGACGGTGGGTTCGACGTGTACGCGATGGGGGTGCTCTCGGGGAGGTGATTGGCTGGCACGAGCGAGGGAGAGGCCACGACCACGTTGCACGACGCATCGCCGAGAGGCAGAGGCAGTGGAGCGGGCGCTGACGTCGACGCGGGCGTGGTCGGAGCGCCGATGCCAGGGTTGGCGCGGACGTGGTCGACGCCGCCGTCGATCGGCGATGCGGACGTCGTCTCGCTGCTCGCGCATGCGAGCTCCATCAGTGTCGAAATACCGAACAGGGATGCGACGACGACCGAAATTCGCGACCCGCGGCCGGTCGGCGGTCGCGAATCGTTGGGTGCGAACTTCTGACTCAGGACCCTAGGCCGGCGACGACCGTTCATCGTGGCAACGGTACGCGGGATCGTCGTTGTGCTCACCAGGCGTTCGAGGCGCCCAATCGCGCAGACCCACGGGGCATGGCTTCGATCGAAGGCAACGGCCTGCCGCGGAGCGACCGACCATGATCGTGCGGGGATCGGCCCACGATCGACCGGATCCGACGCGTCGCCAGCGAGCCCACGAAAATCGTGTTCCATCCATGGGTTGCGCGCGATCAAAGCGCCCGTCCGAAGGCGCGAGGAGGATGATAACTACGTTGTACGACAGTGGCACCGACCGTGCTTGAAGCCCCCCAAGAGGTGAATCCAATGATGCGAATTCTGACGACGTTGGTCGTGGTGGGAGGTCTTGCCGGTGTCGTGACGGGCTGTGCCACGCCGACCGACGGCGAGGACCCGGCGGACGAGAGCGCGGAGAGCAGCGAAGAGGCGGTCAGCTCTCTTCCGTTCGTCTGCAACAACCGTCCTCAGTTCCAGGAGAAAGCCGGCGCACCCCGCGGTCAAATCGTACGGGCCCGTGCCGCGAGTCATGGCGCCTTCGACCGGTTCGTCGTCGAGTTCGACCACCAGCGCGGCCTTCCGAATTACCACGTCTACCCGACGCCCAGTGCGCGCTTCACGTACGACCCTACGGACGCCGTGATCAGCCTCGCAGGTTCGGCCGGGCTCGAGCTGACGCTTCCGACTTCCTCGAGCTACGAAGTGACCCCCACGGCCTTCAAGGACCGTTTCATCGGGCCGACGCGCTTCAAGACGGCCGGCGGCAAGAGCCTCCTCGAGGTTTCACGGACCGGCGACTTCGAGGGCTTCTCCAGCTTTGGCCTTGGACTCAAGCAGAAGTCCTGCTTTCGCGTCTACGGGCTCGCGAATCCGGCTCGCCTCGTCATCGACGTTCAGAACACGGCTCCGTGATCGAGACGTAGCCGCGAACACTTCCAGCAGTCGCGTCTCGTAGGCACCGCACACCTCTCGGTGCGCTACGAGCGTCGACGGGCACGCTCAGAAGCGAGCTTGAACCGCCGCGGCGGCGCCGAGGCGGTTTGGGCTCTGGAAGACGCGGAGCGACGCGGATCCCTCGGTTGGATCGCGGACGACGAGAGTGCCGTTGTTGTCGCGAATGAACTGAACCCAGCTGACGAGCGCGAACATCTCGGAGATGTCCCAGCGAAGCGCCAGGCGGGCCTGGATGATGGGAGTGCGTTCCTTGTTGTACGGAAGGATCGACTCGTCGCCCTGTTGCCGGACGACGATCACGCGCTGGGCGGGGATGCCGCCGTCGGTGAACTCACTTCGAAACGTCGCTGGGAGCTGGAGACCACCGCCAACGCCAGGCGTGAGGTGAGCCGCGGCGATGTGATAGTCGGCGGCGACGGCGCCGAAGAGCTCCGGATCCGTCTTCGCGCTCGCGGGCAATGTCTCGAAGGGGATGAAGCCGGGCACGTTGCGCACGACGAAGTTGAGGTTGCGGTAGATACCGGTCGCGCTGAAGCGAAGGTAGCCCGCGCGGATGACGCCCTGAACGGCGCCCGAGATCGCCGCTTGATCCTTGGTCTGCCCAGCGGCGTCGAAGTCCTTCAAGTGCTGCTGGAGGACGGCGCCTTCGCCGCTGATGCTCCACGCGAACTGAGTCGGATCGTACTTCTCGGGCTTGAAGAGGATGAGGGGCTTCGCCGGGTCGTTCCGGTAGAGGAGGAAGTCGACGGACTGCGGCACCGGCATGTTCTGGTGGACGACGACGCGACCTGACCCGCCGTACGTGTAGACGGACTTGCCTCGGACGTCCTCGAGATCAAACTTGCCTTGCTGGAAGAAGCCGCCGCCGACGTCGAAGCGGAGGTTCTCGAACGCATCGACTCCGCCTCCAGCGAGAAAGCCGTAGTTCGTCTCACCGACGCGCACGACCTCGACTTCGCTCTCACCGCCAGGGTTGAGCACCTGTTCCGGCTGGACGATGGTGGCCGTTTTCAGGCCGCCGAAGACGTAAAACTTCTCGTGGTCGTACTGGATCTTCAGGCCAGGCGCGGCTCCCTGGATGCGGGGGAAGATCGACTGGTTGATGCTTGCCGCCGTTCCTCCCCACGAGAGGTCGTAGAGGTATCCGAGGCGGAAGCGGTCGGTGTCGAGTGGGAAGAACGTGATGCCGAGTCCCTCCTTTTCCTTGTCGGTCGTCTGGTAGAAGAGCCGCAAGTACGAACCGGTGTCGTAGAGCGCCGCGTTCAGGTTGCCGGTGTTCGCGGCGAGTTGCGCGAGATCGAAGCGAAGGACGAGCGCAGCTTCCGTCGTGAGGTACGGGATGAACGAGGGGAGCTTCTTGTACATCACGAGATGCGTGATGTTCTCTCGGCCGCTGAAGCGTGAGTTCAGGTTGTCGAAGAAGAGTCGATACTGCTGGCGTTCACCGACGCTGAACGTCGGAGAAAGCGGGACGAGCTCGCCGGTCTTGTGGAGGAAGTCATCGTCGCCAAACGTCCAGGTGAGCCGCGTGTCCATGAAGCCGCGCCCCTCGGCGGCACCGGGAGGAGGCGTTCCCGCCGCGCGCGCGCCGGCGGTTCCGGCGGCATCGATGGCAGGCGTCTGGGCTTGAGCGCCCTGCGCCGTACCCGCCGCGCCCGCGGCTCCGTTCGTGCTGGGCTCTCCCGGCGCGGGAGTTGTCGGCGGGGCGCCCGTCGTCGGAGCCGTTGGTGCCGACGTCGCCGGACCGGTTTGGTTGGGCTGCGCACGCGCAGGGCATGCGAAGAGCGTGACGACCACCGCTGAAGCGGTGGAAAGGCCGAGACAGCGCCGACCAAACGTCGGGGCCATTCGGGTTGGTTTGGGCGAAGCCTCAGGGACTAGCGTTGACCGAAACGAGCGCATCGAGCGAGCTCCAAGAGGATGGCGAGGACGAGGTGACGAGAGACAACAAAAAAGGAGTACTGCGGGCGAGTACTACTGGGGGTTTTCGTCGAGGACGGTACGCGGGAAGACGCACGCCTTGTCGGACGGAAGAGGCTGCGCCTTGACGTCTGTGACGATGTCGTCCTTGCAGCGGGCCGTGATGGTGAACTGCGAGCCCCCGGAGAAGAAGAGGAGGGTTCCACTGAATGACTTGATCGGGACGCCCTTCATCTCGACCGGATTGAACTCGGCGGATGTGGAGGAGTCCGCCTGAAGGGCGACCACGTTCCCGCCGACGATGTCTTTGACCGTGATGCGAAACGACCCACGAGAAGCGAAATTCGAGTACTCGGTGCACTCCGGGTCGATTCCACAGGCCGTGGAGCACTGCTCTTCCGGAGTGCCTTTGGTGAAGTCGATGTGGCCATCCTTGTTGAGATCGCAGTTCGTACCAGCCGTCGCGCTCGGAACGAACGCGCCGCCTTTCTGGGGCAGATCGCCGGGACCGAACTTGGGCGTGACCTTCACCTCGACCTTGCCGTCGACCGCGAGAACGCGAACGAGACTGCCGGACGCGGGCAACAGCTGATCCGGCGTGGCGTCCTCGAAGCCGAGGACACGCGGCTCGGGTACGAGACAAGGTCGCTTCTGTGGATCCCATTCCTCGAGTGTCCACGTGGGATAGGCCAGCTGGGTGAAGCCGAAGAACTCGTCCGCGGTGCCGCCGAGCGACTTGAGGCGATCGCACACGCGCATGCTCGGCGGTGCGTTGAAGTTGAACGCAAAGAGGCTGCTGAAGCCACCACGCGTGTCCTTGATGTCGGTGACGTAGAAGCCGTCCGACGCGATGCGCGTCACGACCATGTCGAAGTCGTACGCCTGCGTGCCGTCCGGTTTGTCGTGGTAGCCGGTGTCGAGAAGGATCTGCTCCTTCGGATATGCTGTCTTCCCGTTGCCGGAGCAGTTGGCGCCCGTCGCGTCGCATCGGAGGCCGCGGACGTCGGCGACGCGAGGAAGCTCATAGTAGATAGGGGTGCTGGAGCCCTGCGAATAGCTGCCACCCAGCTCCGAGTTGTCGTTGGCAAACGCGCAGCCCTCGTCCGCGGGAAAATCGATCTTCCCGTCGCCGTCGTCGTCGATCCCGTTCGCGCAGGCGGGCGGCGGCGTGCCGAGCGCGTCGCCGGGTTCGTAGCCGAGGTCGTCGGCGAGGATGTACGTCGCCCCGTAGGCGTTCGTGATCCGAATCTCGGTCTCGGGCGACTCACCGTTCGTGAGCTTCAAGCTGCGCCCATCGGCGTCAGCCGAGTTGATCCGCTCGATCGCGCCGGGTTTCGACGAGATGCGGACGAAGCCGTTGTAGCTCGCGTCCACGTTGCCATTCACGTCGAGCGCGCGAACCACGATGCGGAACGGCTGCGGGGCTTCGATCTTGAGCGGGAGCCGGTGCACGCGATCGCCCGCGACCTTCTCTTGATTCTTCAGCTCCACGGTGAGTCTCGTAGTGTTCCGCACCCTGCCGAAGCCGTCGCTGCACGCGCCCTGCGCGACCGCGAGAGCGATGAGCAGGACGACGAAGAGGAACGAGGAGAGGCGGGTCATCGGCCGATCAGCTCCACCCGTCCGTCGCTGAAGCTCCCGACGCCGGTATCGATGCACGTGAGGATCTTGCACTCCTCACCCGCAAGCGGACACGCCGCGACGGGTATACGGCAAGCCGCGACGTCGTTTGCGCCGGCGCAACGCTTGTTGTGAAACTGCGCGACTTCGTCGCGGCATGTCTTGCGGACGCACCGCCCATTACCGCTGTCGCAGGTGCCTTCGGTCTTGCAGCCGTTGCCATCCTCGACCGCATGGCCGGGGCAGGCGCATACCTGCGCGGGATCGCCGCAGTCCGGGTCCCCCGAGCACTGCTTCAGGTTGTCCGGCGTTCCGTTCTTGGGGTCGTAGCCGCAGGGTTTTCCCGCTCGCAGGTAATCGATCAGCGCGTCGCGCTGCTGGACCTTCGTGTCGAGCTGGGTCGTGTTGCGCTGGAGAACGCGGAACCCAGAGCCCCCGCCGGCGAGGTAGTTGCTCGTGGCGAGCTCGTAGAGATTGGTGTCCTTGATGACGGAGAGGCAAAGGCCGTTCTGCTTGCCCTCGGCCTTCGCGCACGACCCGGGGAGGGGATGGTCTTTGTCGTCCGAGCAGTCCGCGATGTCGGTGCAGGTTTTGCCCGTCGTGCCGATGTAGACCTGCTCGGCGCACGAATCGACCTCGCAGACGCTCTTCTCTACGTTGCAGGTGCTCCCCTTGAGGCGCGTGGCGCACACGGACTCCTGCCCCTTTGCGCATTTGACGATGCAGCGGCCCGCCGGCAGCTCGCAAGCGTCTCGGCCGGCGGCGACACATTGCCCGTCGTCGGAGCACGGAATCTCGAGACGATCGCAGCCGGTGCAGTTGAGTCGAACACGCGCGCCGGCGATCTGGATCTGCGAGGCACACCCGCGCCGCGCGGAACGGCGCGCGCTGAAATCGAACAGCTCCTGAACCTCGGCGCCGGAGAGCTGCATCTTCGCGATCGAGTTGTCGAACGGAAAGATGTTGAACATCTGCTCGATCGTTACCGGCCCTGGGTTCAGGTCTGCACGGATGCCGGTGGAGTTCGTCAGGGAGAAGTCCGTCTGGATCCCGAGACGGAGCCAGATCGCATTTGCGACCACGTTGCCGAGTGGCGCATCGCCACCGGTCGAAGAGTTGCGCTTCGAGCCTTCCGGGCTGTAGCCGACGAGGATGTCGAGGTCGGCAGCGTTGTCGAGTGCGCGCCGGTAGGGTTGCAGCATGTCGACCATGACGGGGTCTTCGGGCACTGCCGCATCGACGGGAAAAGGCAGGTATCGGATCGTCTGAATCTCGAAGCCGTTGACCGGATCGTAGTCGGCGGGATCGCCCGTGGGAGACGCGCGTGTCGGGTCGTTCGTAAGGACGAGATCGAGGCGGCCTACGTATTTCGCGAACGCACCCGAATGAACGATGACGACACGACGAGGCTTGCAGGGCCGCTTGAACGCGTACGGATGGAAGACGGGATCGAGGGCGCCGGCGGGACCTTGGAGCTCGGGCTCGCGGTCGTCCGGCGGAGCCAAGGCGGGATCGATTACAGCGTTCGGATCGACGGCCCACACAAAGCCTGGGTTGTTGGAATCGGCGGAGCAGTCGCGGATCTCCTGGGGCGGATTGATGACGACGTGGTTGTGGCCCCCCATGATGAAGTCGAGCCCCGTCGTTCCGCGGATCGCCCGCTGATCGATCTCGAGTCCCATGTGCGAGACCGCGCCGATGACGTCGACGTAGGGACGCAAGAGGTCGACGTAGAACTGGAGGACCTCCACCGTGTTCAGGGGAGTGATGCCCTGGCGGTTTGGCTGATCGAAGATCGAGGTCAGGCTCGACAGGTTCGCCATGCCGATGGCGGCGACCTTGAGGCCTCCGACGTTCATGACCGTGAACGCCCGTGCGACCGATCCGATCCGGCCGATCGTCGCGGTGGGCCCATCGTTCGAGGTGTTTTCGAACTTGTAGTTGGCGCTCAGGAGCGGAAAATCCGACCAGCGCTGAAACTGTGTGGCGACGTTCTGAGCGCCCGAGTCGAACTCGTGGTTGCCGATGACGGCGGCATCGACGCCGAGCTGGCTCATCGTGCGAACCTCGGGCTCTCCTTTGAAGAAGTTGAAGACGGGAGCACCCTGGAAACAGTCGCCCGAGTCCAGGTGGACGACACGCCCGGATCGCGCCCGTTCGCGATTCAGGATGTAGGCCATGCGCGCGACCCCGCCGATCGTCGCGACCGTGTTCAGCTCACCGAGCCCGAGCCCAGCGTCGACCTGTGTGATCACTTGCTCGTACGGGTAGAGACGCGAGTGGATGTCCGACGTGTGAAGGATCGTGAGGCTGACGTCGCACGTCTTCCCGTCCGGGCAGGGCCGCTCGACGGCCGCTCCACTCGACGAGCACGCCGGCGAACCGCCCCCGAGGAGGCCGAACCCGCCGATCGCTAGGAACGCCGCGGAGATGCGCGCAGCTAGAGCACCCATGTGGCGGCCGGAACCCTAACATGCTTCATCGCCCCGTTGGGACGGTATGAGGCGGGCCGACGCGGTACGTGCCGACGGACGGTGAGGCGTCTCTCGATGTGGTCTCCGGTGCCGCGTCGACCGCCGCGCTCGTAGACTCTGGCCCCGTGCATCGGCCTCTTCTGTTTGGGTTGTTGTTCACGGCGTGCGTGGAAGCGCAGCTGCCGCCGTCGCGGACGCTCTCGTCGACGCACGAGTCTCCCGAGGACGGGCCGGATGCAGGGACCGCGCCGGATCCGTCCTCGGTCGATCAGCCCATCGCCGTCCCCACGAGCTGCGCGCCCGGCGCCAACACCGGCGATGGCGGTCCCGCGGTCCTTTGCGTCCCTGGTGACGCGTTCGCGAAACGTTTCTGCAACGGGTCGCATCCGGACGTCGCGCTCGTGCTCATGGGCAAGGGCATGCCGTTCAGTCGGATGTACATGCGCGCCGACGTCGATGCATGGAATGCCGACGGAGGAATCAGCACACGTGCTCGCCTGCAGTTCGACGAGGAGATGCTCGTCTTGCGTCGTCGCAGCGCGCCTGTGAACGGCATCGTTGCGGGCGCGGGCGCGGGTTACCTGGTGATGCGCTGGGACGGCACGTGTTTCACACTCGATGATGGAGAGGTGACGACGACGAGACCGCCCGCCGCGAAGCACCCGCCGATCCCATGGCGTCGCCTGACCGATCGTACGAAAGACGCGCTCCTGAAGAGCGCAAAGATTCAGGCCGCGCTCAAGCGCCGTGGTCAACACTGCAAGGGCGCCAGCACCGGTGAGGTGTCGCGCGCGTGTGAGGACGCGGACACGGCGCTGTCCGTGGCGGTCGTGACCGAGACGCGAACGGGCCTTACGTTGCCAACCCCGGATCCGATCTAGAGCGCAGTTCGCAGCGTCGAACGCTCGAGCTCACGTGTCCATCGGCGGTGGAGAGCTCGATCGAGAGGCCAGCGCCGCGTCGTCGGTGAGGCCCGCCAGGAGATCGATGAAGCGTGGTGCGAGCTCGCGAGCGAGGATCTCCTCGACGGACTCCGCGCTGTCACAGTCCAGCGCGAGGATCGCTATCGCCTCGGCCTCCTGAACGGTGAGACGCCGGATGGCCTCCTTGATCTCGGGGATCGCTGCCGCCTCCATGGACAGGTCTCGGAGCCCGAGGCCCACGAGGAGACAAGCGGCGAGTGGATCGGACGCCATGGCTCCGCAGAGCGAGACGGGCCGGTCGAACCTCTTGCCGACGTCGGTCACGTTCTTGATGAGCCTGAGAATGGCCGGATTGAACGGCGACGCCTGCGCGGCGAGCGACTGGCTCGCCCGATCGATCGCGAGGGCATACTGGACGAGGTCGTTCGTACCCAGACTGAAAAACTCTGCCTCCCGAGCGAACACGTCCGCCATCACGGCGGCTGCTGGCACCTCGATCATCATGCCGAGAGGGATGTGCTCCTCGAACGATAGGCCGCGAGCCCTCACTTGCTCCGTCGCTTGCGCAAGGAGACGCTTGACCGAGCGCATCTCGTGGACGCTCGCGACCATCGGAACCATGATGCGCACGTCGCCGTGGGCGCTCGCGCGAACCATCGCGCGAAGCTGCGTGAGGAAGACCTCCGGTTGCCTCAGCGCGAGCCGGACGGCACGGAGGCCCAGCGCCGGGTTCATCTCCGCCGGCATCTGGAACGTGCTCGCGAATTTGTCGCCGCCGATGTCGAACGTGCGCAGCGTGACCGGCTGCGGGCTCACGGCCTCGACGATCGCCCGATAGACCTCGTACTGCTCGTCCTCCCCCGGTTGCGTCGTGCGGTCGATGTAGAGGAATTCCGTGCGGTAGAGGCCGATCCCCTGCGCGCCGTGATCGACGGCGAGGATCGCCTCGGCTGGGAGCTCTACGTTCGCCTTCAACGCGACGGGCACGCCGTCGGCGGTGACACACGGCTTGTGTCGCGCGGACAGGAGTCGGCGCGCAAACGCGAGGTGCTGCTCGGAGCGCTGCCGCGCCTCTCGGACCGACTGATCGCTCGGATGCACCGTGACGAGACCGGTGAGGCCGTCGACGATGAGCATGTCGCCGGTGCGAATGTCCGCGATGGCATCGGTGACGCCGACGACCGCGGGGATTTCGAGCGCGCGCGCCATGATGGAGGTGTGGCTCGTGCGCGTGCCAACGGCGGTTACGAACGCGAGCGCAGGCTCGCGGACCATGCTTGCGGTGTCGGCCGGGGACAGATCGCGTGCGACGACGATCATCGGCTCGTCCAGACGAACCGAATGATTCGCCGACTCGCCGACGAGGGCGCGGAGAAGGCGATCGCAGACGAACTCGACGTCGTGGCGGCGCTCACTGATGTACGCGTCGCGCTCGGCCGCATCGGGGGGCCCGAACATCGCGACGATCTCCTCGCAGGCTTCCGAGACCGCCCACTCGGCGCACTTCTTGTCGTGGCGAACTCGCTTTTCCACGCGCTCGTGGAGCGTCGGGTCCGCGAGCATCATCTCGTACGCTTCGAGAATCGGCGACGCATCGTGCATCGCCTTCGGCATGCGGAGGCTGACTTCGCGCAGCGTTTGCTTGGCGTCGAGGACCGCCTGCTCTTTCCAGCACATTGGGATCCTAAGCTTAGAATTCCACGTGGACAAGTTGTCGCG
>JADMIO010842054.1_pt1 | contig 19660 bp, 12 predicted proteins | sample 8958161 | NCBI WGS metagenome assembly JADMIO01 (sample SAMN16585339, study PRJNA669376) | soil metagenome | isolation source: Crop rotation soil | place: USA: Cullars Rotation, Alabama | collected 2011
GGTGCGCCCGATCGCGCCGCGGGCGACGCCGATGGTGCATTGGCCGGTTGCGCCGACGGTGGCGTCACGGCTCCCCGCGCCGGCGGCGCGGCCACCGGTGTATCGAGCGTCACGCGGCGGCGCTGGTCGTCGTACTGCAGCCGGGCCGCGCGGCCGGTGGCCAGGCCGTCGGTGAGCGGCAGCGACAGGCGGGCCGCTCCGTTCGCGACCAGGTTGCCGCTGTCGCGATCCAGGTCGATCGACGTCGCGCGCACGGCCGTGTCGCCCTGCCACAGCGCCGCATCGCCGCTGTAGGTGAAGCGTCCGCCGGATCCCGACGACGAGAGGCGTTCGGCATTGGCGTTCACGGCGCGCTCCTGTGCGAAGAGCCCCGGCATGTGCCGGCCTTCATCGCTGGGGGATGACGGCCGCAACTCGGTCTTCACGCCCCCCTGCGCCTCCACGTCGTGCCCCTCGAGGGCCACCTCGAGATGGGGCGCAGTCAACGACATGCGCTCGTCCACCAGGCGCGCGTCGCCACTGCCGGCCTCGGACGCCATCACCAGGCGGCCTCCTCGCACGTCGTACTCGATCGTGCGAGCCGCGCCCGACAGACCGCTCTCATCGAAGGTCGCGCCGCCGCCGAACGCCGCCGATTGGACGCCGTCGTCGGCAACCCGCAGTTGCAGCGTTCGGGCCTTGGCGGTTCGCGTGCCCGCTTTGTCTTTCTGCGCGGTCTTCTCCTGATAGACGACGTTTTCGGTGAAGTGCAGATTCGACAACGAGCCACCGGGCCCCGCTTCGGCCACCAGATTGACGGCAGTCACCGTCTGGCTGCTGCCCTCGTCGCTCCCCGGAATTTCGACGCGCGAGCCGTCGCTGCCGACGGACCTCGTGACCTTCCCGTCCTCGTCGAACGACAGGTCCATCACACCGGCCGAGAACCGGCGGTGGCTCTTCGCCTCTCCGGTCGCCGCAAGAACGACCACCGCGTCGCCTCGAAGCACGGCGTGCTGAATGGTCGTGCCGTCCTCTGCGTATTCCAGGTCCATATCCCGGGCCGTGAGCGCTTGAAACGTGCCTTCGTCTCCCGTCACCCGAGCGTTGCCGCGCAGTTCGACGAACGTGACGCGCTGCTCGTCCTCGGACAATCGAGCCAGCACGGAATCCCCGTTCAGGACCTGGGCGCCTCTGGCCACCGACGCCGCGCCGTCGAGCGACAACAGGTGCTGCACGCGATCGAGCTTCGCGGTGCCGGCGCGAAACGCCATGCCCTCGGTGCCCCCCTCGGGGTCCGGCGTCAGGCGCACGTCGGGATCCGCCAACAGGTTCAACACCTCGGTCGTCGTGTCGTAGTTCATGCCTTTCGACGTCCCCGACAGATGCCCCTTCAGGAACGAGACGTCGCCAGGCGCGCTGACGAGGCTGGCCTCCTGGCTGTAGGTGGCCCGCTCGACCTCCAGCTGGAATCCATCGGTGGCGAGCAGCTTGACGGCACCCGAAAGCTCGAGATCCTCCCCCTGCTGGGTCGAGCGCGCCTCCTTGGCCGTGACGGTGAAGTCACGGCCGCCCCGCTTGCGGACCGCGACCTGCACGCCGAACTGCCGGGTCGATCCATCCTCGTAATGCAGGGTCTTGTCCGACCGGACCTCGAAGGTTTCCTGGTTGTCCTTCACCCGCTGCAGGACCGCCTCGTGGCTCTCGAGGATGGCCTTGGGGTCGGACCGCTCCACCGGCGGAGGGGGCGCCGAGTCAGGCCGCCTCGTACTGGTCACGTAAGCCGCCACGGCGCTGGCGCACGCAAGCAGGCCGACCACGATTCGGGCAGGGCGATGCCAGGTCATGTCCGCAGAGTCAGGATAGCAGGTGACACCGCGCCACGGACGAGGTGGCCAGACCGCGGATTGGGCTCCACGTCACGCCGGAGGACGCTGGACACCGTCGCCTTCCGCGCCTTCGGACTCCCGGAAATCGGCCACCGAGAGCTGCACGTAGGTCTCTCCGTTCCAGATCTCCTGCTCGAGCGAGAAGGCCACGTCCAGGCCGCTGCGATGCTCGGTGACGAACGCCTCGCGCTCGGCCGCACGCCACGCCATGCCGCGCATGACCTTGCCGTCCTGGCGGAAGGCCATCTTCAGATGGCGCTCCTTGACCTTTCGCGGGCCGTCCACCACCTCGACGCCGCTGGCCGTGAACACCGGCGACGGATTGCTGGCGCCGAACGGCGCCAGATTCGCCAGTTCGGACATGACCTGGCCGGTGATGGCCCGGAAGCGGAGCGGGCCATCGATCCACAGCCGTGGCCGCAGATCGTCGGGACCGAGGCACGCATCCGCGTGGGCGTTGATGCGCGCGCGAAACTCTTTGATGCGTCCGGCTTCGAGACTGACCCCGGCTGCCTGCTTGTGTCCGCCGAAGGTCAGCAGCACGTCGGCGGCCGACTCCAGACCGCCGAGCAGATTGAAAGACGGAATGCTGCGGCACGATCCGTGCGCGACGTCCCCGTCCACCGACAACACGATGGCCGGCCGATGGAACGCGTCCACCAGCTTCGAGGCCACGATCCCGATGACGCCGCGATGCCAGCCGTCCCCGGCCACGACGAGGATCGTACGCGACCCGACGTCGATGTCGGTCTCGACCATCTTCTTGGCTTGCGCGACGATCTCGGCCTCCTCGAGTTGGCGCTTCGTGTTCTCTCCGTCGAGCGCCTCGGCCAGCGCCCGCGCTTCGTCGCCCATCGATTCGTCGTTGGCCAACAGGAGGCGGGCCGCAATGTCCGAACTGCTCATGCGGCCGGCGGCATTGATGCGCGGTGCCACCACGAACCCGATCTGGTAGCCGTCGACCGCCTTTCCCGTCAGACCGCAGACGTCGAGCAGCGCGCGCAGCCCGACGCGGTGCGGCCCACGTGACAGGAGGTCCAGGCCCAGCTTGGCGATGATTCGATTCTCGCCCACCAGCGGCACCACGTCGGCCAGCGTCCCGATAGCCGCCATCTTGAGGAAGGCCGGCAGCAGGTTCGTGCGGTTCGTGCGCATGCACAAGGCCTGCACCAGCTTCAGCGCCACGCCGACGCCGGCCAGGTTCTTGTCGGGATAGCGGCAGTCGTGCCGCTTCGGGTTCACGACCGCGAAGGCCTTGGGCAGCTCGACGTCGGGCTCGTGGTGATCCGTGATGATGAGGTCGAGACCGACTTCGCGGGCGCGCTGGGCCGCCTCCACACCGCGGATCCCGCAATCCACTGAGACCACCAGATGCGCGCCCTCGGCGCGCAGCCGCTCGATCGACGCGGGCTGCAAACCGTAGCCGTCCCGCAGGCGCTCGGGGATGAAATGCACGACGTCCGCGCCGATCACTTCGAGTACCCGGCGCAGGATGACGGTGGAGGTCACGCCGTCCACGTCGTAGTCCCCGTGTACGGCGATTCGCTCCTTCCGGGCCACAGCTCCCAGAATCCGATCGACGGCCGCGGTCATGTCGGTCATGGTGAACGGGTCGTGGAGCTGATCGATCGACGGCGCCAGGAAGCGCCGCGCCACGTCGAGATCGCCGAGACCGCGGATGCTGAGCAGCCGTGCCGTCACCGGGGCGACGCCCAACTCGTGCTCGAGCACGCGGGCCTGTCCCTCGTCGAACGCACGCGACTGCCAGATGCGCGGCCTCACCCCGTCACACCTCCATCAGCCCGACATTGCCCATCGCACGCCATTTCGCGTAGCGGGCGTCCAGCCGCGCCGGCGGCGACAGCGCGCTCACCGACGCCAGGGCCTTCGACAGCGCCAGGTCCAGGAGCGTCGCCGCCTGCTCGTGGTTGGTGTGGGCGCCGCCGCGCGGTTCCTGCACGATCTCGTCGATGAGCTGGGCCCGCAGCAGATCGGGCGCCGTCAACTTGAGTGCCGTGGCCGCCTCGACTTTCCTGCCGGAATCCCGCCACAGAATCGCCGCGCAGCCCTCGGGCGGAATGACGCTGTAGATCGCGAACTCGTGCATCAGGATCCGGTCGCCCACGGCGATGCCCAGGGCGCCCCCGCTGCCGCCCTCTCCGTGCACGATGACGATGATGGGGGTGTCGATCACCATCATCTCCCGCAGGTTCAGGGCAATCGCTTCCGAGATGCCGCGTTCCTCGGATTCCATCCCAGGGTATGCGGCCGGCGTGTCGATGAAGGCCAGCACCGGCCGGCCGAACTTCTCCGCCAGCTTCATCGCCCGCAGCGCCTTCCGGTAGCCCTCGGGACGGGCGTAGCCGAAGTTCCGGTAGATCTTCTGCTTGGTGTCGCCGCCTCCGCCCTTGTGATGGCCCACCACCACGACGTGCTCGTCCTTGTAGCGGGCGAAGCCGGCCACCACCGCGTGGTCGTCGGCGAAACGGCGATCGCCGCTGATCTCGGTGAAATCGGTGAACAGGCGGTTGACGTAGTCGAGCACGGTCGGCCGGTTCGGGTGCCGCGCCACCAGCACACGCTGCCACGGCGTCAGGCTGCGATAGATGTCGCCGCGGATCGAGTCGATCCGCCGGTGCAGCCCGTCGATCGAGCGCTGCCGCTCGGGTGTACGGGGCAGCATCGACAGCGCCTCGATCTCGCGAAGCAGCACGGCAATGGGTTCTTCGAACTCCAGGGTGTCTGGTGGCATGTTCCTCTCGTCAGGATCCGCCGGTCAGGCGCGCACGCGCGGCGGCTTGTCCAGAACGACGGACCCCTGGCCGCACACGCGCTCGATGTCGGCGACGAGGCGATCCGAGGGACGCACCCGGATCTGGCTGTGCACGTCCACGCGCACGCGCATCGGCTTGAGCGGCGGGCGCATCTCGACGGTGAGCGCCACACGGCGATCGCCCTTGTGTTGCGCCAGCACGTCCCAGAGGCGTTCGACCGTGGCGCGATCGTGCGGAGGCGTCGTCACCGTGATGGCGACCGACATCGCGAGACGCTCGCTGAGCGCCTCGATGGGTTGGAGCTCGGACGCCAGGATCCGCGCCGTCTCGTCGTCGCGCTCGAGCTTGCCCGTCGCCAGCAGCATCTTGCCGTTCTCGGCCAGGTGCCCCCACTGTTTGAACGTCTCGGGGAACACCACGACCTCGATGCTGCCGTTCGCGTCGTCGAGCATGAAGACGCACATACGGTCGCCCTTGCGCGTCTTCAGCGGGCGCAGGCCGCTGACGATGCCGCCGACCGACACGTCCTCCGGGCGCGGTTCGCCGCGTGGGGCGGGCGCCAGCGTGGCCTCGCCCTCGCCAGGCTCGGCTTCCTTGTCGGCGTCGCGCCGGGGCACCAGGTCGGCCGTCGTCCTGGCGCCGTAGTTCTCGAGATCGGCGGCGTAGCGATCCACGGGGTGGCCGGTCCAGTAGAGTCCCAGCGACTCCTTTTCGAAATTGAGCTGATCGATCTCGGACCACGGCGGTACTTCGGGCAGCGTCACGGTGAGCGCCGCGTCCTCGCCGCCCCCGCCGCCGAACAGGTCGGCCTGTCCGAGGTCGCGGTCGCGCTGCCGCCGCGCGCCGTGCTCGCAGGCCGCGTCGATCGCGGCGAACAGCCGCGCCCGCAGCCGCCCCAGGGGCATGCCGTCCTGCGGTGCGAGCGAATCGCAGGCGCCGGATTTCACCAGCGCCTCGAACACGCGTTTGTTCGCGATCCGCATGTCCAGGATCTCGCACAACGCGTGCAGCGTCGGGATGCGTCCGCCCAATTGCGTCCGCGCCTCGAGGATGGCGTTGATGGCGCCCTCGCCCAGCCCCTTGATGGCCGTGAGGCCGAAGCGCACGGCGTCCTCGTCCTTGTCCACCGAGAAGTTCAGCTGGCTGCTGTTAATGTCGGGCGCGAGGATGCGCACGCCGCGCTCGCGCGCTTCCGCCAGATACGTGGCGAGCTTCTCGGTGTTCTGCGCCTCGATGGTCAGCAGGGCGGCCGTGAAGTGCTTCGGATAGTTCGCCTTCAGATACGCCGTCTGGTAGGCCAGGAACGCGTAGGCCGTCGAGTGCGACTTGTTGAAGCCGTAACCGGCGAAATACTCCATCAGGTCGAAGAGCTTGCCGGCCTTCTTCTCGTTGAACCCCTTGCCCGTCGCGCCGGCCATGAAGTCGGCGCGCATCTTGGCCATGACCTTGGGGTCCTTCTTGCCCATCGCCTTGCGCAGCATGTCGGCTTGCGCCAGCGAGAAGCCGGCCAGCGCCTGCGCGATCAGCATCACCTGCTCCTGGTAGGCGATGACCCCGTAGGTGTCGCTGAGGATCGGCTCGAGCTCCTTGAAGTCGTACTTGACCTCTTTGGATCCCTGCTTGCGGGCGATGTAGTCGTCCACCATGCCCGACTTGAGCGGGCCGGGACGGTAGAGCGCGTTGAGCGCGATCAGGTCGTCGAGGCGATCCGGCCTGGCCTTGCGCAGCAGCTCGCGCATCCCCGACGACTCGAACTGGAAGATGCCGAAGGCCGCGCCCTCCTGGAACACCTTGTAGGTGCGGGCATCGTCCAGCGACACGTTGTCGATGTCGAGGTCGATACCCTCGGTGCGCTTGATCTCCGTCAGGGCGTCGTGAATCAGCGTCAGCGTGCTGAGCCCCAGGAAGTCCATCTTCAGGAGGCCGACGCGCTCGACCTCTTTCATGTTCCACTGCGTGACGATTTCGTCCCGCGCCCCCTTGTAGAGCGGCGCGTAGTCGGTGATGGGCCCCGGGGCAATCACGACGCCGGCCGCGTGCACCGACGCGTGCCGCGACATGCCCTCGAGGCGCTTGCCGATGTCGATGACCTCCTTGACCCTCGGGTCCTTGGTCACCATGTCCTTGAGGACCGGGTTCTCGGCCAGCGCCTTGTCGAGCGTCATGTCGAGCGCGGCCGGAATCTGCTTGGCGATGTTGTTGACGTCGGCAAACGGCATGTCGAGCGCGCGTCCAACATCCCGCACCACGGCCTTGGCCTTCATGGTCCCGAACGTGATGATCTGCGCCACGTTCTCCCGCCCGTACTTGCGGGTGACGTAGTCGATCACCTCGCCTCGGCGACGCTCGCAGAAGTCGACGTCGATGTCGGGCATTGACACGCGCTCGGGGTTGAGGAAGCGCTCGAACAGCAGGTCGTAGTGAATCGGATCGACGTCCGTGATGCGCAGGCACCAGGCGACGAGCGAGCCGGCGGCGGACCCGCGGCCCGGCCCGACCGGGATACCCTGCTCGCGCCCATACCGGATGAAATCCCAGACGATCAGGAAGTAGCCGGTATAGCCCATCTTCTTGATCATCGCGATCTCGTATTCGAGACGGCGGGTGTACTCGTCGATGGTATGCCGCAACGATCCGGCCGCCTGCAGTTGCTGCAAACGCGGCAGGCGCTGCGCGAAGCCCTCGCGTGCCACGTGCTCGAAGTAGTCATCGAGCGTCATGCCGTCGGGCACGCCGAAGCTGGGCAGATGGTTCGTGCCCTTCGGGATCTGGACGTTGCAGCGCTCCGCCACGAGCAGCGTGTTCTTCAGCGCGTCCTCGTGGCCGCGGAAGACGCCGGCCATCTGCTCGGCGGTCTTCAGGAAGAACTGATCGCCCGTGTAGCGCAGGCGCTTCTCGTCGGTGACGGTCTTGCCGGAGCCGATGCAGAGCAGGATGTCGTGCGGCTGGTGGTCTCCCTGCCGCAGGTAGTGGACGTCGTTGGTCGCCACCAGCGGCAGATTCAGCTCGCGCGCCAGCGGCACGAGCCCCCTGTTGACGACCTTCTGCTCCTCGATGCCCTGATACTGCATCTCCAGGAAGAAGTTGTCCTGGCCGAGGATGTCGCGCAGGCGCGCGGCGGCCTCGAGCGCCGGACGAGCCTGCTCGACCTTGAGCGCACTGGCCACCTCGCCTTTGAGGCAACTGCTGAGGCCGATGAGCCCCTTGCTGTGCTGGGCGAGCAGGTCCTTGTCGATGCGGGGCCGGTAGTAGAAACCCTCCGTATATCCCGCCGACGACAGCTTGATGAGGTTCCGCCAGCCTTCGTAGGTTTCGGCCAGAAGCACCAGGTGGTTCGTCTCGGTTTGCGGCCCGCTCTTGTCGAAGCGGCTGCCCTGTGCCACGTACACCTCGCAGCCGAGGATGGGCTTCAGCCCCCGGTCGCGGGCGTGGTCGTGAAACACGACCGAGGAGAACATGTTGCCGTGCTCGGTCACCGCCAGCGCGGGCATCTTCAGTTTGACGGCCTCGTCGAGCAGTTCGTCGATGCGGCAGGCGCCGTCGAGCAGGGAGAACTCGGTATGCAGATGGAGGTGAACGAAATCCATCACTCCCACTCGATGGTCGACGGTGGTTTCGACGAGATGTCGTAGACGACGCGGTTGATGCCCCGCACCTCGTTCACGATGCGCGACGAGATGGCGGACAGCACGTCGTGCGGCAAACGCGCCCAGTCCGCCGTCATGCCGTCCAGGCTCTCGACGGCCCGGATGGCGACGGTGTACTCGTAGGTCCGGGCATCTCCCATCACGCCCACGCTCTGCACCGGCAGCAGCACGGCAAAGCTCTGCCAGACTTTCTCATACCAGCCCGCCGTGCGGATTTCTTCGGCCACGATCTTGTCGGCCAACCGCAGCAGGTCCAGCCGCGGACGGGTGATGGCGCCGACGATACGCACGGCCAGCCCGGGTCCGGGGAACGGCTGGCGCACCACGAACTCGCGCTCGAGCCCCAGGTCGTAACCGACGCGCCGCACCTCGTCCTTGAAGAGGTCGCGCAGCGGCTCGACGAGCTTGAACTTCATCCGTTCGGGCAGTCCGCCCACGTTGTGGTGGCTCTTGATGACCACGGCTGGGCCCAAGACCGACGCGGACTCGATCACGTCCGGATAGAGCGTGCCCTGCCCCAGGAAATCGAAGCCGCCGAGCTCGGTCGCTCGTCGCTCGAACACGTCGATGAAGGTCCCACCGATGATCTTCCGCTTCTGCTCGGGATCGGTCACCCCGTCCAGCCGCGTCAGGAACTCGTCGGTCGCGTCCACGAAGTCGAGCGGCAGGTGCAGCCGCTCCGTGAACCGGCGGCGGATCTGCGCGGCTTCTTCGTAGCGCAGCAGCCCGTTGTCCACGAAGATGCAGGTCAGGCGGTCGCCGATGGCCTTGTGGATCAGCATCGCGGCAACCGTCGAATCGACGCCGCCCGACAGGCCGCAGACCACGCGGCCCTCGGGCCCCACGTCACGACGGATGCGGGCGGTGGCTTCGTCGATGAACGAGGCGATGGTCCAGTCCCCGGTGCAGCCGCAGACGTCGAACGCGAACCGGCGCAGGATCTCGGCGCCGTGCTCGGTGTGCACCACCTCCGGATGGAACAACAGTCCGTAGACGCCACGATCGATCGCTTCCATGGCCACGATGGGCGCCGACGCACTCGTGGCCGACGTCCGGAACCCGGGGGGCACCTCGGCCACGTCGTCGCCGTGGCTCGCCCACACCCGGAACTCGGACGGCAACCCGTCGAACAACCGGGGGGCGGGATGTTCCTCCACCTGTACCTGTGCATGCCCGAATTCCCGGTGACCCGATCGGCGCACGGTGCCGCCCAGCATGCTGGTCAGGAGCTGCATGCCGTAGCAGATGCCGAGGACCGGCACGCCCGCCTCCACGACACCCGCGTCACAAATGGGGGCATCGACGTCGGACACGCTCTTGGGACCGCCGGACAGGATGATGCCGGCCGGTTCTCTCTCCCGCAGGCGTTCGACGGGGGTGTTGAACGGGAGGACCTCGGTGTAGACCGAGAGCTCACGCAGCCGGCGCGCAATGAGCTGGGTGTATTGCGACCCGAAGTCGAGGACGACGATGGTCTGATGCGGCACGATGGAAGTGGTGGGAATCGCTATTATAAGTGGTGGTGACGTACTCACGCCCAAGATATTGCGGCGTGGCCTTTCGGCCTCCCGCGAGAACGACCTCAGGTTCCAGGCTTCGAAGTACCGGAGGCGCGCTCGCCTGGATCCTGAGCATCGCCGTGTGCACGCTCGTGGTGCGCCAGCCGCTGGCTGCGCAGGGCCGTCGCAAAACGGAACCGCCTCCCAAGACCGCCACGCTTCTGCTGCCGGCCGAAGTGGCATGGACCGCCACGCTTCCCGAGGGCCCCTCCGCGCCCGGTGTCCTGGCGGGTGCCACCGTCGTCGTCCCGCTCGTGTCGGGAGAGCTGCATGCGCTCAATCGCGATTCAGGTGAAACCGAGTGGGTGCAGGAGCTGCGGACGCAACTGGCACCGGTCGCAGCCGGCCCTCATGTCGTCGTCGCAACCGGCACCCAGGTCGAGGCACGGACAATCGAAACGGGCGATGTGGTGTGGAGCTACGCGCTCGACGCGCCGCCGCGCGCGCTCGGCGGACTCGGCAACCGCGTCGTCGTGCTGAGTGAGGGCTCGCTGGTCGCGCTCGACGCCATGACCGGCATGGTCCTCTGGCGTCAGGAGCCTGGACCGGACGCGACGTCTGTGACGGTCGGAACCACGGGCGTGGCGGTTGTCGCTCCCACGCGGATGGCCCTGTTCTCGGCTGCCGAGGGCGAGCGTCTGTGGGAAAGGGAGCTGCCGGGCCCTCCGGGCCCCCTGGCCTGGGCGGGAAACATCTTGATCGTCCCGGCGGGCCGCACCCTCCTGGCGCTGAACGTCCGGAACGGCAAAGAGGACTGGAAGTGGGTGTTCGGCGGCGCACCAACCGGCGTCGGGGTGACTGCCGACGACGCCTACGTCACCGCGCTGGACAACCTGCTGCGGGGGTTGCGCCGTGGTAACGGCCATCAACTGTGGCACACCAGCCTGGGCAGCAGAGCGCTGAACCCTCCCGTCGCGATGGATGGTTCGGTCCTCGTCTCGGGCTATTCGCCGACGCTCTCGCTCTTCGATGCGAAAACCGGCAAGCCGATCGCCTCCTACGACGCTCCAGGCCGGCTGCTGGGGCAGCCGCTGGTTCCCCTGCCCATCCGGCCGGGAGCCGTGTCGACACTACTGCTGCTGCTCGACGGACGCCTGCTGGCGCTTCGGTCCACGGGCCTGCGGTTTCCCGAACTGCCGCTCGTGCCGTTCACGGCGCTTCCGGGCCGGCCCCTCGGCCGAGAGCACCAGCCGCTCGCGGCACACTAGCCGAGCGTCGAGAGTTCGCCTTCGCGGCCCCACGACGGCCTGACCTGGGTGCCGGTCAGACGGTAGATCGACGCGTAGGCCGCCACCGCGCCCACGGTGATGTACTGAAACACCAGCCCGCGGAGCACCCAGGCCAGCAGTTGCAGCGGCACCACCGCGAACCAGAAGAACGGCACGAACCCGACGAACCCGAGGGCCGCCGTCGCCAGGAGCGACGCAATCGTGGCGCCGGCGATGATCACCAGGACGAAGCCACACACGCGTCCGACGAGGCGCCAGGCGCGCGTCAGCAATCCGCCCACCCGCATGCATGCCGTTCCAACACCGCAATCGCCGGCGACGATCGCCACCTGGGCGAGCATGTAGAACAGGTTGACCGCGGTGATCCACGCGACGAAAACTACGGTCAGCGCGGCCACGAGCGTGCCGCCCACCCGATCCTGCAAGACCATCTCCAGATAAACCGCGGCGGACAGCACGTAGACCACCAGCAGGGCGCTTCCCAGCCTGACGAACCGCGGTCCGAAACGCCCGAGATTCTCGGTGAACCGTTCGATGCCGAATGCGGAGACGGCAGTCACCTGTTCGAGGTGCATGGGCGGCACCTCGATGGGACCGGCCAGCCGTTCGGACTCGACGATCGTGGCGACCGTGCCCGCCTTGACGACGAACGCGAAGACCGAAGCGCCGATGACCGCGGTCGCCACGGCGGCCACGAACGCCGCGAAGGGCGCGGGTCGCGCGGTCAGCAGGCCCATGACCGCCGCCGTCAGCTCGCGCACGTCGAGGGTGAGGAGCGCCGGCGGCTCGGCGCCGATGACGAGCGCGGCGAGCACGATGCCACCCACCACCGGCACGGCGACGACCACCTTGAAGATGGCGTCGGTCGACGCCTGGATGACGATGGTCGGCCAGTTGGACGCGGCGACGAGCGCACCGCGCTTGAGCAGCCGTCGGGGTGAATCCGCCTCGTACACGTCCATGATGGTACCAGCCAAGGGCTCGGAACGAGCTCACGTCCTCGGTCGGGCTGCACAACGGTCCGTGTTTCCGGTCGCGCAACTCGTCTAATAATTGAGCCGTGGAACTCTCGGCGCCGACGCCCCGCGACGTGCTGGCGCGCCGTCTGCGCGTCATCCTGACGATCGCGTCCGTGACGTGTCTGCTCGTCTGGATCGTCGGGTCCGTGGCGCGCGGGATCGTCCTCGGGCCGGACGTCGCCGCCGCGCGCCGGAACGTCGAGCGGGCGGTGCGCGCTGCAGTGTCCGCCGAAGCGGCAGCGGCAGCACGACACGCGTCGGCGGTCGACGAGCTGGTCGCCGCGACGCCCTCGTTCGAGACGGACACGCAGGCACTGCGCCGGCTCTTCGATGCGCTGGCCGCCCGGGTCAGCGAGGACGAGGGCACCGAGGCCACGACGATCCTCGATGCCGACGCCGTTCCGCTGGCGTGGGCCGGACGCCCCTCCGACATCCCGATGGACCGCGTGCGCCGCGCCACGGAAGACTGGTTCGCGCTGGAGTGGGCCCTGGGCCTCCGCCTGGTCCACGTGCATCCGCTGACCGGCCGGCCAGGCCGCGTCCTGGTCACCGAACGCAACCTGGCCTCGGCGGGCTCCCCCACCACCCTGACCAGTCTGCAGGGTCCCGGCATCACCCGCTACAGGCTGGAAACGCAGTGGGTCTCGACGTCGCTCGAAGTGCCGGCCGCCGACGGCCGGACCAGCGAGGATCCCTCGCGTCTGCGCATCGACGGCCCGACCGGCCGGCCGCTGGTAACTGCGGTCATCGAATCCGACGACGTCGACCGCGCCTTCACCTCCTGGGCCGACGCGGTCCAGTGGGCCGTATTCGTCGGCATCGCGCTGACGGTCCTGGTCTGCGCCGGCGCCATCCTGGACTGGCGCTCGCTGACACAGGCGTCGCAGCCGCTGACCGGCGCCGTAGGCCTCATCGCCTGCCTGTGGATCGCTCGCCTGGTCCTGCTGGTGGAACCGACATCGGGTTGGACCGCCTGGCCGGTCTTCACCGCCGTCACCTACGCCTCGCCCACGCTGCCGCGACTTCTCGCGTCGCCCTTCGATTTTGTCGCCACCGCGCTCTGTGCGACCGGGACGGTGCTCGCGCTGGTGCACTGGAGCGAGACAATCGGCCAGCGACGCGCCCGCCGCCGCGGTGCGCGCCCGCGTTCCTGGCTGACGCTGGTCCTGCGTGCCGCCGCAGCGGGGATGGCCGTCGCCGCCGGATTGGAGCTGTACGTCGCGTTCCTGGAAGACACCGTGGGGCACGCGACGGTCGATCTCATGCATCTGTCGCTGACGCCGTTCAGCGGACCGCGACTGCTGCTGCAGTTGGGGCTCGTCGTAGCGGATACGGGACTGGTCGCCGCGCTGGTCCTCGTCCTGCGGGCCAGCGCCTGGTGGCGCCGCCGCGCGTGGAGCCGGACGAGTCTGGCAGTGACGGCCGCGTGCTGGATCCTTCCGGCCGTCTCCTGGGCCATCCTGTCACGCGACACCTCGGAACGGCCGTTCCCGACGACGCCGCTGGCGCTGGCGGTGCTCCTGGCGCTGGCCGCCCCGGTCATGTGGCGGCGCTACCGCCGGGGGTCGCAGGCCTTCCGCCTCGTGGTCCTGGCGCTCTGCCTGATCGTGCCGGTTCTCACCTTCTATCCCACGATGTTCGCGCTGTCGTGGCGGGCCAAGTCCGATCTGGTCGAGACGCGGTTCGCGCCCCAGGCGCTGAGCCAGCGCCGCACGCTGTATGCGCTGCTCGAAAAGAGCCTCGGCGAGATCGACGTCATTCCGGAACTTGCCGGGCTCGTGACCACGGCGCGACAGCCCGGAGGACCGATCGACACCGGGCCGGCGTTCCAGGTGTGGCAGGCCACGGCTCTCGCACGCTATCCCGTCACCTCCTCGGTCGAAGTGTACGGAAGCGACGGAACCCTGCTGAGCCGCTTCGCGTTCAACCTGCCGGAGGACCTCAGCGCGGCTCCGCCGTCCGACGAACGCTCGTGCAACTGGACGGTCGCCGAAGAGGTGGCCCCGTTCTTCGCCGAGGAGCGGCGCATCTACCATGCCGGACGCGCCATCTGCGACGCCGACGGCGCGGTGCGCGGTTCGCTCGTCGTGCACGCGATGCTCGACTACGAGAACCTGCCGTTCACCGCGTCGCGCACGCCGTACGTCGCGTTGTTGCAGCCGCCGGATGCGGCCCGCGGCGGACCGGACGCCCCCGACGCCGACATCCAGTACGCCGTCTACGGGTGGAGCCGCACGCCGCTCTACTCGTCGTACGAAACCGCGTGGCCGCTCGACGACGCCGTGTTCGGCCTCCTCGAGCAATCCCGCTCTCCCGTCTGGGCGACCCTGCGCCGCAACGGAGATCCCTTCGACGTCTACCTGCAGAACGATCGGGGCGGCATCTACGCGCTCGGCTTTCCCGCCGTCACCCCGTTCGGCCATCTCGTCAACCTGGCGGAACTGACCATGCTGGGCACATTGGCGTTCCTGTGCACCGCCATTGGCGCCGCCCTGTTTCGCTTCGGCGCCCGGCGCGTGGTCCCGGCCGAGACACTGCTGCGCGAGGTGCGCGGCAGCTTCTACCGCAAGCTGTTCCTGGCCTTTGTCGCCGCGGTGGTGGCGCCGGTGGCGCTGCTGGCGCTGGTCGCCCGCAGCTTCGTGGCCACCGAGATGCGGACGGGCGTGGAGCGCGAGGCTCTACGGACGAGCGCGGCGGCCAGTCGCGTGGTCGCCGACCTCATTGCCCCCCAGGCCGCACAACAAGGATCGAGCCTGGACGACAACCTGATGGTCTGGGTCAGCCGGCTCGTCGACGAGGACGCGAACATTTTCGCGGGCACGACCCTCCAGGCTACCAGCGAGCGCACGATCTTCGCGTCGGGCCTGCTCCCCTCGCGCACGCCCGCCGAGGTGTATCGCGGCATCCTCCTGCAGCGCGAAGCCGGAGTCGTGGCCCGCGAGCGCATCGGCGACTTCGAGTACGTCGTCGCGGCCGCCCCGATCCGGCTGGGATCGCTGGATGCCGTGATGACGGTGCCGCTCACCTCGCGCCAGCGCGACATCGACCTGCAGATCGACGCCCTCGACCGGCGCGTGCTGCTCGCCGCGCTCGTCTTCATTCTGGGGGGTGCGGGCCTTGGCTACACCATGGCCGAACGCATCGCGGATCCGGTGAGCCGGTTGACGCGCGCCACCCGGCGCATCTCCGGAGGCGACTTCGACATCCGCGTCGCCTCGGCCTCCTCCGACGAGTTCGCCCGCCTCGTCGCCGACTTCAACAAGATGGCCTCCGAGCTGCAACGTCAGCGTCAGCAGCTCGAACGTACCCACCGCATCGAAGCGTGGGCCGAGATGGCACGGCAGGTGGCGCACGACATCAAGAACCCGTTGACGCCCATCCAACTCAACGCCGAGCACCTGCGCCGCGTGCACGCCGATCGCGGCGAGCCCCTCGGTCCCGTGGTTCGGGAGTGCGTGGATACCATCCTCAGTCAGGTTGCCTTGCTCCGGCAGATCTCTTCTGAGTTTTCGAACTTCGCGTCGTCCCCTTCCGTGAAGCGGTCCGTGGTGGACAGCGGCGAGCTCGTCGCCGAGCTGGTCGCACCCTACAGCCGCGGGCTCGCGCACCAGGTGACGGTCACCGTGCAGGTGGACGAGGACCTGCCGCCCGTCTTCATCGACAAGGGACTGGTGCTGCGATCGCTGACCAACATCGTCGAGAACGCCCTCCACGCGATGCCCTCCGGTGGGGTGCTGACAATCGCGGCCACGATGCGGGACGGCATGGTGTCCATCGCGGTCGCGGACACCGGGGCCGGGATGGACGAGGACGCGCTCCTGCGCGCGTTCGAGCCCTACTTCTCGACCAAGGCCCGTGGGACGGGGCTGGGCCTGCCGATCGCCAAGCGCAACATCGAGTTGAGCGGGGGCACCATCGCGATCACGAGCCTCGTCGACCATGGCACGCGTGTCGAAGTGCGTCTGCCCACGCAAGCGTCGCAAGCCACGGGCGACCGGCGACGGGCTGACGGCCTGTAGCCCTTCTAGCCGTGCTGCTGGTGATCGGCCGGCTGGTCCGCCGGAGCGTCCGACTCTACCAGCGGCCCCGCCTGATCGACCGAGACCAGCACCTCGTTGGGCCGGCGCCAGCGCTGCCACGCCATACCGAGGAACGCCGACGACAGATAGCCGTAGGCCATCGCCAGCAGCACGATCTCGGGCTGAGCGGCCAGCGCGGCCAGGCCCAGAGCCAGCAGGAAGAGCATGGGCGAGCTGCGGCGAGTCTTGAGGTCGAGCGTCTTGAAGCTGCGGAAGCGGATGGTGCTGACCATCAGCAGCGCCGGCACGATCACGATGGTCAGGACCGCCGCGGCTTCCCACGGGCCGCTGAACCCGGCGGGAAATGCGAACACCGTTGCCGCCGGCACGCCGGCGGCGGGCGGACTCGGCATGCCGACGAAGTAACGCTTGTCCTGACTGCCCGACTGGATGTTGAAACGGGCCAGCCGCACCGCTGCCGCCGCCACGAAGAGGAACCCCGCGGCCCAGCCCAGCCGCCCCAGCGGCTGCAGGCCCCAGCCGAACGACAAGATCGCGGGCGCGACGCCGAACGAGACGACGTCGGCCAGCGAGTCGAACTCAAGACCGAAGGCGCTGGTCGTGCCGGTCATGCGCGCGATCCGGCCGTCCAGCATATCGAGCACGATCGCAACGCCGATGAAGACCGCCGCGGTGTGGAACTCGCGGTGCATCGTGTGGACGATGCACGCGTAGCCGCAGAACAGGTTGGCCATGGTGAAGGCGCTGGGCAGCAGATAGGCGCCACGGCGCAAGCGCCGCTGCTGCGGTTTGCCGTCACGCCGCCCGGGCGTCAGAATCGACAGCTTCGCTCCTTGATAGCCGGTCCCGCCGTCGCTCATGAGGCCTCACGCTCGAAGGACGCGATGATGGTCTCGCCGCCGCGCACGCGATCGCCCACTGCCGTGAGCAGCCGGGCGTCGGCCGGCAGGAACACGTCCATCCTGGAGCCGAACTTCATCACGCCGAACCGCGCGCCCCGTGCCACCACGTCACCTTCACGGACACGGCACACGATACGGCGCGCCAGGATGCCGACGATCTGCCGCACGATGACCGGCCGGCCGTTCACGTCCATCGTGACCTCGGTGTACTCGTTGAGGTCGCCTGCCTCGCGGCGGTAGGCCGGCAGGAACCGTCCCGCGTGATAGCGCACGCTGGTGACGCGTCCGCCCACCGGCATCCGGTTGACGTGCACGTCCATGGGTGACAGGAAGATGCTGACCTGACGCCACGCCGAGCCCGCGAAGTCGCCGATCGGGTCGCCGACGATCATCACCCGCCCGTCGGCCGGCGACACGACGTCCGCGGGACCGCCGGCGATCGCGCGCTCGGGATCCCTGAAGAAGAAGAGGAAGAAGCACGGCAATACGACGGCGACGACGCCCCATGGCCATCCGGCTGCCGCGACAATCAGGGCGGCGATGACTACTCCGCCCCAGATGAACGGCCACCCGGCCGGATCGATGCGCATCACGAAGAACCGTCATTGTCGCGTACGACCCGGCCGTTGGCCACGTCCCGAAGGACAGGAAATCAAGCGTCAGGAACTGGGGTGCGCGTGGGTCCAGTCCGTCGCAATGCGCACCATCTGGTCCTTGAGGGCCAGCTTGCGCTTTTTCAAGGTGACTTCTTCGACGTGTTCGGATTCGGAGAGATGACCGATTGCGTAGAGTTGCTGGAGTCGGTCGTCCAGTTCGTGGTGCAGGTGGGAGAGCTCCCGGTAGAGGTCATTGCTCGCCAGCAGGTGTTCCTTAACCTCCGGCGCGTCGGCAGCGTTCATTGCCGTACCCTCCTAAGGTCACATGTGTGACCGCTGGGCGCAAGGTAACACAGTTGTGGCCCGGTCAGGAATAGGTTAGCCATTCATGACCGGTCCTCACGCAAGGTCGCGCCACAGGATGAGGGCGTCCTCGGTCGGATTCGTGTAATAGCGCGGGCGCGTGGCGGTGACGGCAAATCCCATGGTCTCGTAGAACCGCCGCGCCCCTTCGTTCGAGGCCCTGACCTCGAGGGTGGCGCGGACGGCGCCGAGGCGGCGCGCCTCGGTGAGCACGCGCCGCATCAACAGGGTGCCCAGCCCCTGTCCTCGGTACGGCGGGCGTACGGCGAGATTGTTGATGTGTGCCTCGTCGACGACGAGCCAAAACGCGCAGAACCCGGCCACGCGATCCCCGGAGGCCCGGACCACGTAGATGTGGCATACGTCGGGATTGCGCAGCTCCCACGCGTACATCTCGCGCGTCCACGGGTTGGTGAACGACGCCTCCTCCACCTCCAGGACACCCGCGAGATCGTCCTCGCCGGCCAGCGGCTCGACCACCACGTGCGACGCGTCACGCATGTCAGGTGTGCGGCCTGGCATCGCGGGCCAGCTCGGGATCCGGGCGGCGGACGTACAGCGGAGCGATGGCGTCGGGCCCGGGCCGCTCGCCGCCGGCCGCCCGGGCGCTGGCCAGCCGTGCGATCGTCTCGGCAAGCGCCGGCCGCATGACCGCGGCGAGGTGTGCCGTGCCGCCCATCCACGCCGCCAGCCGCGCCCGATGCGCGTCGCAGCCATCGCCCACGAAGAGCACGTCGCCCGACAGGTCCCGCAGCACGTCGTCCGGTCGGGCGACCACGGGCGGGCGCGCCTCACGGCCGTGCCGGTACAGGCCGGCGTAGACCTCGTCTCTCCACGCATCCACCCATGCGGCCACCACGCCGGCGTTGCGGTCTCCTGCGGCGTGCACCGCCAACGCTTCGAGACTCGAGACACCAACGAGCGGCAGGCCGAGCGCGACGGCCAGTCCCTGCATCGTCGCGATACCCACCCGCAGCCCCGTGAACGACCCGGGACCTACGGCCACGGCCAGCACCTCGAGGTCGCTCATCGGCCGGCCCGCCTGGGTGAGCGCACGCTGCAGACCCATCGGCAATTGCGCGGCGGTCGATTCATCGGCGCGCCCTTCCCACGCCCCTTCGACGACGGCATCGGCGACCAGGGCGCAGGTGGGCGTACGTGTGGTGGTATCGAGCGCCAGGGTCACCATGCGACTACGCGATAATAACAACTGCCCGGATGTCCACCGTCACCCCTGCCATGCGGCAGTACCTCGAGGCCAAGCGGCAGCATCCCGACGCCCTGGTCTTCTTCCGCATGGGCGACTTCTACGAGATGTTCTACGACGACGCCGTGGTCGCGGCCCGCGCGCTCGATCTCGCCCTGACCTCGCGCTCGAAGGATGCGGACGGCACCGGCATCCCGATGTGCGGCGTGCCGTTCCACGCGGCCGACGGTTACGTCGCCAAGCTGGTGAACAAGGGCTTCCGGGTCGCGATTTGCGAACAGGTCGAGGATCCGAAGAAGGCCAAGGGACTGGTGAAGCGCGAGGTCGTCCGCGTCGTCTCTCCCGGTACGCTCACCGACAGCAACTATCTCGACGCGCGTGTCCCGTCGTTCCTCATGGCCATCGCCCCGCCACCGCGCGCCGCGACGCAGGCCGGGGACGGGCCGCTCGCGGGGAAAG
>JADMIO011040750.1_pt1 | contig 19660 bp, 11 predicted proteins | sample 8958161 | NCBI WGS metagenome assembly JADMIO01 (sample SAMN16585339, study PRJNA669376) | soil metagenome | isolation source: Crop rotation soil | place: USA: Cullars Rotation, Alabama | collected 2011
CGACAACTTGTCCACGTGGAATTCTAAGCTTAGGATCCCAATGTGCTGGAAAGCTTTTCCGTTCGTTTACCGACGGACTGGACTGGCCTCAACGGTAAAATCGCCGATACATTCAATGATATTGTTAGCCTAAATCAAAAAATCGCTGGAGAGATCGAGCGGGTGAGCCAGGCGGTTGGCAAGGAAGGCCGGATTAGCCAGCGAGCCGCGCTTAATGAAGCAGGCGGGGCTTGGGCGAGTGAGATGGTCGCTATCAATACCCTTATTGAAGATTTAGCCTGGCCTACCAGCGAAATGGCCCGGGTGGTCGGCGCTGTGGCGAGAGGGGACCTGGCGCAAAGCATGGCCCTGGAAGTGGAAGGGCGACCTTTACAGGGGGAGTTTTTAAGCACAGCCAAGACGGTCAATACCATGGTTAGCCAGCTTAATGCGTTCGCCTCGGAGGTCACCCGGGTGGCTCGCGAGGTAGGTACGGAAGGTAAACTCGGCGGCCAGGCGGCTGTACCCGGCGTCTCTGGGACCTGGAAAGATTTGACCGACAATGTCAACTCGATGGCGGCTAACCTGACGGCTCAGGTGCGTAATATTGCCGAGGTGACCATTGCCGTAGCCGACGGCGATCTCTCCAAAAAGATTACCGTCGATGTGCGTGGCGAGATTCTCCAACTGAAAGAGGCCATCAATACGATGGTGGACCAGCTCCGCTCCTTCGCCGGAGAAGTCACCCGCGTGGCCCGCGAAGTCGGTACTGAGGGTAAACTTGGCGGCCAGGCGGTGGTCCCCGGTGTGGCTGGGGTTTGGAAGGATTTGACCGATAATGTGAACCTGATGGCCAGTAACCTGACCGGCCAGGTGCGGAATATTGCCGCCGTGACCACTGCCGTGGCCCGGGGCGACCTGACCCGCAAGATTACGGTTGATGTTAAGGGCGAGATTTTGGAGTTGAAGGATACCATCAACACCATGGTCGATCAACTCGGTTCATTCGCCGCTGAGGTCACCCGCGTGGCTCGCGAAGTGGGTACGGAAGGGAAGCTCGGCGGCCAGGCGGATGTGCGAGGGGTCTCAGGGACCTGGAAGGATTTGACCGACAATGTGAATTCAATGGCCAGTAACCTGACCGGCCAGGTACGAAACATCGCCGCCGTGACGACCGCTGTGGCCAACGGCGACCTTTCTCAGAAGGTTACGGTTGATGTTAAAGGGGAAATTTTGGAGTTGAAGAACACCGTCAATACGATGGTGGACCAACTCAACTCCTTTGCTTCGGAAGTCACCCGCGTGGCCCGCGAGGTGGGTATTGAAGGTAAGCTTGGTGGCCAGGCCGATGTGCGGGGTGTCTCTGGGACCTGGAAGGATTTGACCGATAATGTGAACCTGATGGCAGCCAATCTGACCGGCCAGGTACGGAACATCGCCGCCGTGACGACCGCGGTGGCGAATGGCGACCTCTCTCAGAAGGTCACGGTCGATGTTAAAGGGGAAATTCTGGAGTTGAAGAACACGGTTAATACGATGGTAGACCAACTCAACTCCTTTGCTTCGGAAGTCACCCGCGTGGCCCGCGAGGTGGGCGCGGAAGGTAAACTTGGCGGCCAAGCGGAGGTGCAAGGCGTCTCCGGTACCTGGAAGGATTTGACCGACAGCGTCAATTTTATGGCCGGTAGCTTGACGGCCCAGGTGCGAAACATTGCCCAGGTTACCACGGCTGTGGCCAACGGCGACCTGTCTCAGAAGATTACGGTCGATGTTAGAGGGGAAATCCTGGAGTTGAAGAACACGGTCAATACGATGGTGGACCAACTCAACTCCTTCGCCTCAGAAGTCACTCGCGTGGCCCGCGAGGTGGGTACCGAAGGCCGGCTGGGGGTTCAGGCGGAGGTGAAGGGCGTCGGCGGCACCTGGAAGGACCTGACCGATAATGTGAATTCAATGGCCAGTAACCTGACTGGCCAGGTGCGGAACATCGCGGCTGTGACCACGGCTGTGGCGAATGGCGACTTGTCCAAGAAGATCACGGTCGATGTTAGAGGGGAAATCCTGGAGTTGAAAAATACCATCAACATTATGGTGGACCAACTCAACTCCTTTGCTTCCGAAGTCACCCGCGTGGCCCGCGAGGTGGGTACCGAAGGGAAGCTCGGCGGCCAGGCGGAGGTCCGGGGGGTCTCCGGTACCTGGAAGGATTTGACCGATAATGTGAATCTGATGGCCAGCAGCTTGACGGCGCAGGTGCGGAATATTGCGGCTGTGACCACGGCCGTGGCCAACGGCGACCTGTCTCAGAAGATTACGGTCGATGTTAGAGGGGAAATCCTGGAGTTGAAGAACACGGTCAATACGATGGTGGACCAACTCAACTCCTTCGCCTCAGAAGTCACTCGCGTGGCCCGCGAGGTGGGTACCGAAGGCCGGCTGGGGGTTCAGGCGGAGGTGAAGGGCGTCGGCGGCACCTGGAAGGACCTGACCGATAATGTGAATTCAATGGCCAGTAACCTGACTGGCCAGGTGCGGAACATCGCGGCTGTGACCACGGCTGTGGCGAATGGCGACTTGTCCAAGAAGATTACCGTCGATGTTAGAGGTGAAATCCTGGAGTTGAAGAATACCATCAATATCATGGTGGACCAACTCAACTCCTTCGCCTCAGAAGTCACCCGCGTGGCCCGCGAGGTCGGCACCGAAGGGAAGCTGGGCGGCCAGGCGGAGGTCCGGGGGGTCTCCGGCACCTGGAAGGATTTGACCGATAATGTGAACTCGATGGCGGCCAACCTGACCGATCAAGTGCGGGGTATTGCCAAAGTTGTTACGGCAGTCGCCAATGGTAACCTCAAACAGAAATTAACAGTGGAAGCCAAGGGTGAGATTGCAGCCCTGGCCGAGACCATCAACGGCATGGGTGATACCCTGGCGACCTTTGCCCAACAGGTCACTTCGGTGGCCCGCGAGGTAGGTGTTGAGGGTAAGCTGGGCGGCCAGGCCAATGTGCCAGGCGCAGCCGGCACCTGGCGAGATTTGACCGACAACGTGAACGCGATGGCGGCCAACCTGACCAGCCAGGTCCGGGCTATTGCTGAGGTGGCGACGGCGGTGACCAAGGGCGACTTGACCCGCTCGATTACGGTCGATGCCCGGGGTGAAGTGGCGGAACTCAAGGACAATATCAACGAGATGATCCGCAACTTGCGGGAAACGACCCAACGGAACACCGAGCAAGACTGGCTGAAGACCAACCTGGCCCGCTTCACCCGGATGCTACAAGGCCAACGGGATTTAATGACTGTTTCCCGGATGGTGTTGTCAGAACTCGCACCGCTGGTGTCCAGCCAACATGGCGTGTTCTATATCATGGAAGCGCCAGACTCCCAGACTGATCCTTATCTAAAGTTACTGGCCAGTTATGCTTACAAAGAGCGCAAGCATCTGGGGAATCGGTTCCACCTGGGTGAAGGCTTAGTGGGACAATGTGCTCTAGAAAGGGAGCCTATCCTGCTGACGGATGTGCCGGGGGATTATGTTCAAATCAGCAGCGGCCTGGGCGCTGCCCCCCCCCGCAGTATCATTGCGCTGCCCGTCCTCTTTGAGGGGCAGGTTAAGGCGGTCATTGAGTTAGCCTCTTTTAGCCGCTTTAGCGAAACGCACCAGGCTTTCCTTGAACAATTGACCGAGAGTATCGGGATCGTGCTCAATACCATCGAAGCCAATAGCCGCACTGAGGAACTCCTGAAACAGTCCCAGACGTTAGCTCAGGAACTCCAAGGCCAGCAGGAAGAGCTACGGCAGACCAACGAAGAACTGGAAGAGAAAGCCCGCTTGTTAAGCCAGCAAAAGGCTGAAGTTGAGACGAAGAGCCGCGAAATTGACCTGGCCCGGCGGGCGCTGGAAGAGAAAGCAGAACAACTGGCGCTAACCTCCCGCTACAAGTCCGAGTTTCTGGCCAATATGTCTCACGAGTTGCGGACCCCACTGAATAGTCTGCTGATCCTGGCCCAGCAAATGGGAGAGAATCCTGAGGGTAATCTATCCGACCGGCAGGTCAACTTTGTCCGCAGCATCCACGCCTCTGGCAATGATCTACTGAACCTGATCAATGATATTCTCGACCTGTCCAAGATTGAATCCGGCACCGTGACCATAGAAGTCGAAGAGATCCTCCTGAATGACTTGCAGCTTCAAATGGAACGAACCTTCCGCCACATTGCAGCCGATAAAGGGCTCGACTTCTATATTACGCAAGCGCTTGATTTACCCCCAACCATCTATACCGACTCTAAACGCTTACAACAGGTACTCAAAAACCTCCTGGCCAACGCCTTCAAGTTTACGGAGAAAGGCCGGGTTGATTTACGGATGGAATTGGTTACTGAAGGCTGGAGAGCGGATCATGCTACCCTTAATAATGCTAAACAGGTCATTGCCTTTTCGGTGGGTGATACTGGTATTGGTATCTTACCTGATAAGCAAAAGATCATTTTCGAGTCCTTTCAACAGGCCGATGGCAGCACCAGCCGCCAGTATGGCGGTACGGGCCTGGGCCTGACCATTAGCCGTGAGATTGCCATTCTATTAGGTGGTGAGTTGCGGCTGATGAACAGTATCCCTGGTCAAGGCAGCATCTTTACCCTCTTCTTACCGATTTGGGATCTTGACTCGTCCCCCTCTCAGACCGAGTCATCGCCCTTGCGAGTCTCCCATTTAATATCGCCGCCGCCAACTAATCCAGTCAGTTCAACCTCACGGACAGGAGAGAGTGTTATTCCAACCATTGTTCAGGATGATCGACAAATCATCCAGGTGGGGGATCAAAGCATGTTGATTGTCGAAGATGATCCTCGCTTTGCTGATATTTTGTTGGAGCAAGCCCGGAGTAAGGGGTTCAAAGGCATTGTGGCGCTACGCGGTGAGGAAGTCTTACCTTTGGTTCAGCAATTCCAGCCTAATGCCATTACCCTGGACCTGTTGCTACCCGATGTCGATGGGTGGACGGTGCTCAACCGTTTAAAAATTGACCCGGCCACCCGGCATATCCCGGTGCACATTATTTCGGTGGAAGAAGCCCGTGAGCTGGGCCTAAAACGCGGTGCCCTAGCCTTCCTGGAAAAGCCGGTGAGTAAGGCGGCCCTGGAAGAGTCATTTACCCGGCTGCAAACTTTTCTCCAACGCGCCCAGCGTAAGTTACTGGTGGTGGAAGATAAGGCCGAAGAGCGTCAAAATATCATCGAGCTTATTGGCAATGGCGATGTAACCATTACCGCTGTAGAGAGCGCCCCTCAAGCCCTGGCAGCGCTCCAGGCCGAACATTTTGACTGCATGGTGCTGGATCTGAAACTACCCGGCATGTCCGGCCTGGAACTGCTGCGGGTGATGCGTCAGGAACAGGGGCTGGCCGATCTGCCAGTTATTGTTTATACGGCCAGAAACCTGACCAAAAAAGAGGAGTCTGAGCTTAACAAAATGTCCCGAGAGATCATCATCAAAGATGTGCGTTCCCCTGAACGACTCCTGGATGAAACATCCCTGTTCCTGCACCGGGAGGCGGCTAGTATGCCCCCGGCCAAGCGCCAAATGCTGGAACGTTTATATCACCCAGATACTGCCTTAGCCGGCAAAAGAGTCTTAATTGTTGATGATGATATCCGGAATATCTTCGCATTGACGGCGGTCTTGGAGCGTCACAAGATGGAGGTCCTTTCAGCCGAAAATGGCCAGGGTGCCCTTGACTTGTTACAGAAGACGTCCAATATTGAGCTTATCCTCATGGATATCATGATGCCAGGCATGGATGGTTATGAGACGATACGGGCTATTCGCCGTATTGCTAAGTTCAAGAATCTGCCCATCATCGCCTTAACCGCCAAGGCCATGAAAGGCGACCGGGCCAAGTGTATCGAGGCTGGCGCTTCCGATTATATTACCAAACCGGTAAATTTGGAACAGTTATTGTCTTTACTCAGAGTGTGGTTGTATCGATAGCAAGAAGATGACGGCCAACAATCAAGACCTGGAAGAGATCGAAATTCAACTCCTCCTGGAAGGGATTTTTTTGCGGTACGGCTACGACTTCCGCGACTACTCTGCGGCTTCGCTCAAGCGTCGTATCCGATATTTTCTCTTAGAGGAGAGAGTTGGTACAATCTCAGGGCTTCAGGAGAGAATCCTGCATGACCCGGCCTGCCTGCTCCGTTTCCTTTGGACTCTCTCTATCAATGTCACGGCCATGTTCCGGGACCCGAATTTTTATAAAGCTATTCGGCAAAAGGTGGTACCGCTGTTGCGCGATTTCCCTTTCATCCGGGTCTGGCATGCCGGTTGCTCTACGGGCGCAGAAGTCTATTCTATGGCCATTTTGTTGCAGGAGGAAGGTTTATACGAGAAAGCAATCTTGTATGCCACGGATATGAATGAAGTCGTGCTCCAAAAGGCGAAGGAAGGAATTTTTCCTTTGAAAGAGATGCAAAACTATACTCGTAATTACCAACAGGCGGGGGGCAAGCACGACTTCTCCAAGTATTACACGGCTGGATATGATCATGCTAAATTTTGCCCGACGCTGCAAAAAAATGTTGTTTGGGCACAGCACAACCTGGTAACAGATGCCTCCTTTAACGAGTTTCATGTTATCCTTTGCCGAAATGTACTGATCTATTTCAACAGGCCGCTCCAGAACCGGGTCCACGAATTGTTTTATGAAAGCCTGAGCGATTCAGGCATTTTGGGATTAGGCGATAAAGAGACGCTTCAATTCACCCCCCATGAGGTGGATTATGAAGCTTTGGATGGCCGGGAAAAGCTGTACTGGAAGGTCAAATGATTGTCGTAATCGGTGCTTCTCTGGGTGGTTTACAGGCTCTACAGGTGATTCTGGCTTCTTTATCTACCGGATTTTCATCACCTATAGCGATTGTTCAGCATCGCAAGTCAGACGCTTACCATACCTTGCAAGAGGTTTTACAATGGCATAGCGCCTTGCCGGTGCATGAAACTGAAGACCATCAGGCTATCTTATCGGGACACGTTTACCTGGCTCCAGCAGATTATCATCTCCTGCTGGAACCGGGCTACTTCAGCTTATCGACGGCTGAACCGGTGAATTTTGCCCGTCCCGCAATTGACGTACTCTTTGAGTCGGCTGCCGATAGCTATGGTGACCAGGTGGTTGGGATAATCTTGACAGGAATGAATCATGATGGGGCCCAGGGGTCGGCGGCGATCAAACGACGGGGAGGGCTAATTATTGTCCAGGACCCGGCGACCGCCGAAGCCCCGGCTATGCCCAAGGCGGCTATTGCCGCTGCCCCTGTAGACATGATTTTACCCTTAGCCGCTATTGGGCCATTTTTGAGAACACAAAGGCGCAGGGCTTGAGAAGTAGCGAGTTTGAGTTTCTTCAACTCAAACTCGTAACCCAAACAGAGAGAGAATTCATGACAGACGATGCGTCAAACCAGAATCAAAAGCCGGAAGTCGCCAATGTCTTGATTGTGGATGATCGGCCTGAAAATCTGCTGGCCCTGGAAACTGCCCTGGGCGACCTGGGCCAAAACCTGGTCAGAGCCACTTCCGGCGCAGAGGCCCTCCGCTGCCTGCTCAAACAAGACTTTGCTGTTATCCTACTTGATGTACAGATGCCAGGGATGGACGGCCTGGAGACGGCGGCGCTGATACGAGAACGGGAGCGGTCCCGGCATACCCCCATTATTTTCTTGACCGCGGCTGACCGGAATGAAGCCTTAGTCTTCAAAGGGTATGCTGCCGGAGCCGTAGACTATCTCTTCAAACCGCTTAACCTGGATATTCTGAAGGCTAAAGTTAAGGTATTTGTGGACTTGTTCCTGGCAACCGAGCAGGTGAAAGGCCAGGCTCAACAATTAGCGAAGCTCAATCAGGAATTGGCCTTCGCTAATCAAGAGCTTGATGCCTTCGTTTACGCTGTCTCCCACGATTTACGAGCGCCTGTCCGGGCTATCTCAGGTTATTCTAATATCTTGCTTAGAGATTATACCGCCCAGCTTGATGAAAAGGCCCAGCACTATCTAGAAAATATGCTTAAAGCGACCGAAAACATGGGCCAGATGATCAAGGCGCTACTGGACCTGTCACGACTGGCCCGGCGAGTACCTCAACGTGAGCCGGTTGATCTCAACATGGTGGCTAAGGTGGTTATCACTGAACTACGGCAACAAGAAACAGAGCGCCAGGTCGAGGTTATTCTGGCTGAGAATTTGGCGGCTCAAGGGGATATTCGGCTGCTGCGGATAGCTTTAACGAATCTGTTCAGTAATGCCTGGAAATTTACTGGCCAGCGCCAGCAGGCCCGGATTGAGTTTGGGGTAACGGTCAACGAAAAAGAGAAGGTTTATTTCATCCGGGATAATGGGGCCGGCTTTGATATGGCCAATGTCAACAAATTATTTAAAGTGTTTCAACGGCTGCACAGCGCGTCCGAGTTTCCGGGGACAGGGGTTGGCCTGACCACGGTGCAGCGGATCGTCCACCGCCATGGCGGCCGCATTTGGGCTGAGGGCGAGGTGGATAAAGGGGCCACCTTCTATTTTACCCTGAGTGAGGAATGAAGGAACGTGAAACATGAAACGTAAAACGTGAGCTTTGGCCGCGCCGACTTCTTAGCCTAACCTCACGTATCACTTATCATGTTTCACGTTTCCCTCGTCACATTATTTACTTCTGAGCCACGCGCAGCATCGCTGCCAGGCTTCGCTCCACATCTTCCGTGGTAGTAGCCCAGGAAGAGACACTTATCCGCATGGCTACCTGACCTTGCCAGACAGTGCTGCCGCACCAACAGGTACCTTCGGCTTGAATACCGGCGACGACCCGCCGGGTCGTTTCGGCGTCGCCAAAGGAAACCAGCACCTGGTTGAGAACCACATCATTTAAAACGGTATAGCCTGCTGCCTGCAACCCCTCGGCAAAGCGGGCGGCGTGGCGGCAGGTGCGCTCGATGAGCTCAGCCAGGCCGGACCGTCCCAGGCTACGTAAGGCCGCCCAGACCTCAATTCCTCGCGCCCGGCGGGACATTTCGGGGGTGTACTGCATAGGAACCCGCTCCTCATCTTGCATCAAATAAGCCGCACTGGTAGACATAGCGGCTCGAAGATCAGCGCCGTTACGACAGAAGACCAGACCACAATCATAGGGTACATTAAGCCATTTGTGGGCGTCGGTGGCCCAGGAGTTGGCCTCGGCGTAACCGGCCATCAAGTAGGCTCGTTCCGGCGAAGCGGCTGCCCACAGCCCGAAAGCGCCATCAACATGGACCCAGGCACCGGCCTGGCCAGCGACAGCGCAAATCTCTGGGGCCGGGTCAAAGGCTCCGGTGTTGACATTACCCGCCTGAAGGCAGATGATGGTGCTTTCATCAAGTTCAGGCAGCGCATCAGCCCGCATCCGGCCCTGGCCATCCACCGATACCCGAATGACCCGTTCCCGGCCCAATCCCAACAGGCTTAAGGCTTTAATCAGGCTAACGTGGACCTCGTCGCCCACCACGACCTTGAGCGGCGGCGCGCCGAACAAGCCCTGGGCTTCTACATCCCAGCCCTGGCGGGCCAGCAAAGCATGGCGGGCTGCGGCCAGACCGGTAAAATTAGCCATGGTCGCGCCGGTTACAAAACCACCTCCTGCTTCCACCGGTAGGCCCAAAAGCTCAAGCAGCCAGCGTAGGGCTACCTTTTCCAGGTGCGAAGCCCCCGGCGACATAACGGACAAGCCTCCATTCTGATCCCAGGCTCCGGCCAGCCAGTTGGCAGCCAGGGCAGCCGGTAGACTCCCGCCCGTCACAAAGCCGAAGTAACGTCTTCCGGCCGAGGCCACGGTCGCCGGCGAAACGATTTCAGCCAGGCAGGCCAGGATCGCCTCAGGGGCAAGCGGCTCCTCGGGCAAGGGTTCAGCCAGCTCGGCCAACCCGGCAATGGCTTCGGCTGGTGGAAAGACAGGACGGTCATCAAGAGTTTCCAAATAATGGCTGGCGTGTTCAGCAGCAGCTCTTAATAAATCTTTCATAGGTATCTCCTTCGTAAATAGCTTGGCCTGTCACTGCGAGCGACCTTGGGGAGCGAAGCAGTCTCTACTGCCAAGACCGAGATTGCTCCGCCGCAGGACGGCTCGCAATGACATTTTCATTCTTGGTGGTGAAACCGAAGGTTTTGTAACGGCTCCTTCCTAATTATAGCGAAGCTCAATTATAGAAGCAGTTAATGGAAGAGAAAAATTCATATTGATGGACATGGTGTACTCTGGAATCACCAAGCTAGCTTGGTGATTCCAGAGTACAGGCCCTGAAGCTACTTATGCTCAGGATAGTAGCTCATCTGGGCGAGGAGGAATAGCCCTGATTGAGAGGCTTGGTATCATCCTATCTAGTATAGGCATGCCCATTAAAGTCGGCTACTATAGGAAATGGTTTAGCTTCCCTGACCGAAGCATAGACTGTTTGATGATTCGAGAGGATGATTATGAACCCTCAGCAGAATTTTACCAAAGACATATCTTTGTTTAAGAGCTTTTTTATAGGTGGTTTTGAATGCTCCTGCCACCGGATTGGTTCCGGGAAACGGCTGGACCTACTGGCTTCGACTCAACATGATAAATATGTAGTTAAAGATTATCTACGCTTACAAAAGCTTGGCATCTCTACAGCCCGCAGCGGTATCCGCTGGCACCTGATTGAAACCAGCCCTGGCTACTATGACTTTTCGACTGTTCTGCCTATGCTCCAGGCCGCACGAGAGACTGGCATGCAAGTGATCTGGGATTTATGCCATTATGGCTGGCCTGATGATATTGACATTTTTAGTTCAGAATTTATCCGGCGCTTTAACGGCTTCGTAACTGCCTTTGCCAGGTTGCTGGCGAATGAAACTGATACAATACCCTTACTCTGTCCCATGAATGAAATATCCTTTTTTTCCTGGGCGGGGGGAGATAAAGGCTACATCAATCCTTTTCAGCATGAGCGCGGGCATGACCTCAAGCGGCAATTGGTGCTAGCTACGGTAGAGGCGACTGAGGCTGTCTGGAATATATTGCCTCAAGCCCGGATGGTGCAGGCTGAACCCGCGATCAACATTATTCCCGCGCCTGATCGCCCTGAGGATCAGGCTATGGTTGAAGCCTATCGGCTGGCTCAGTACCAGGCCTGGGATATGCTCTGCGGCCGGTTGGAGCCTCAACTGGGCGGCCAGGAGAAGTACCTGGATATTATCGGTATCAATTATTATGCGATTAATCAGTGGATTCATGAAGGTATCACCCTGAATCATCGCCACCCACTGTACAAGCCTTTCCGGAATATTCTCCAGGAGATTTACGAGCGCTATGGTCGCCCCATGTTTGTGGCCGAAACCGGAACTGAGGGGGAGGCCCGGGGGGACTGGTTGAGTTATATAGGAAGTGAAGTCCGGGCAGCGATAGAAGCCGGGCTGCCGGTACATGGCATCTGTTTGTATCCCATCCTGAATCATCTGGGCTGGGATAATGACCGGTATTGTCCCAACGGTTTATGGGATGATCCGGACGAAAATGGGGAAAGAAAAATTTGTGAACCGCTGGCACATGAACTCCGGCGCCAGCAGCGTCTGTTAGTGCAGGTGGAGACGAAAGTGCAGTACCGACGTATGGATAATAAATCGAATGAATCCCGCTTCTATACAAAGAAAACCAAGCCAGTCATTTGCTTGTTCACCGACAGCCACGAACCTTCCGGTATGGGAGAACATATGTTGACGCTGGCTACTGAACTGCTCAGGCAGTATCACATCTTGTTTGTTTGTCCGCCCACCACAACCGGTCAGCGTTTCTTAGAGCGAGCTACAGCCGCAGGCTGTATGGCCCTGGCTCTTGACGTGCGGGGGCGGGGCGCAGATTGGGATCATCTATGCTACTGGCTTCGCACCCTACCGGTCGATGTTTTCCACAGCCACGCTGGCATTGGCTGGGAAGGCCATGATGGTACTTATGCTGCCAGAGAAGCCGGGGTTCCGGTCGTATTGCGCACCGAGCATTTGCCCTATCTCATCACCGACCACCACCAACGCGTGGCCCATCAAGCCCTGATGGGTGCGGTTGATCAACTTATTTGTGTTTCTGAAGAAGCTCGCAAAAGTTTTTTAAGAGCGGGTGTTTCGGTAGAAAAGCTGTCGGTGGTTCGTAATGGTATCCTGCCGCCGGTATTACGGTCCAAAAAGCAGGCTATACGGACTGAACTGGAATTGCCGCCCACGGCTAAAATTGTCCTGACCGTAGCCCGGATGACCGAGCAAAAGGGACATTGTTATTTACTTGAGGCTATTCCCCGGATTATTGAGCAAGAACCAGAAGCTCACTTTGTTTGGGTAGGGGATGGGCCGCTGGAGACCCAGCTACGCCAGCAAGTAACGGCTCAAGCTCTTGAGCAGCATGTTCATTTTATCGGCCGGCGGAATGATGTACCGGCACTATTGAGTAGTGCTAACCTATTTGTCCTTCCTTCTCTCTTCGAGGGACTTCCTCTGGTGGTCCTTGAAGCCATGGCGATGGGTGTGCCTGTGGTAGGAACTCGCGTCTGTGGGACCAGCGAAGCGGTACTGGATGGGATCAATGGCCGGCTGGTGGCTCCAAGAGACTCAGCCGAGCTGGCTGCCGCTATTTTAGAGGGCCTGGAACAGCCTCAGATAGCGGCTCGTTGGCGCAACAATGGCCGGCAACGCTTTCAGCAGGAGTTCAGCGCTACCCGGATGGCTCAAGAGATGACAGCCATTTATGAACGGCTGCGGTATGAAAAGGAAGCGGCTCCGATTAGGGCTGCAATAGGCATGGCTGCTTAATAAGGTGGATTTTTAGTCTTGGGGTGCAGAATAATTCGCACCCCAAGGGTTGAACTATCGCTAGACCCTCCTTAATAAATCGTGTTCTCCTTACTTTTAAAGTCCTAAATCCCCGGCAGACATTGAGAGCCTCTCTTAGTACAATGTTCCTAATAGGGCATCGAGGCCAGAATGTGTCCTGGGGGAGCGCAATCCTACCGGTTAATTTCCCTTAACCAAAACTTAAACAGAATTAGAGGAGTGGAAGATGGAGTCGGTACGTATTGGTTTTATTGGCGCTGGTGGCATTGCCAGCCGCCACTTGGGGGATTTAATCGGATTTGAGGATGTACAAGTGGTGGCCCTGGCTGATCCTGCACTGGAGCGAGCGCAGGCGCAGGCAGAGCGATGTGGAGCGAAGTCATATAGCGATTATCAAGAGATGTTGGATAGAGAGAAGCTCGATGCCCTCTATATCTGTGTCCCTCCCTTTGCGCATGGCCCTCTGGAAATGGCTGCCCTTGATCGGGACCTTCCTTTTTTTGTGGAAAAACCTCTGGCGATTGATCTAGCTACGGCCGAGAGGATTGCTCAAAGAGTAGCCTCGCAAGGTCTGGTAACCGGCGTGGGATATCACTGGCGTTATCTGGATACTACCGAAGAAGCTCAGACGTTACTCAGCCAGAATCCAGCTCGCCTGGCCTTGGGTTATTGGCTGGACTTTACGCCGCCGCCAGCCTGGTGGAGACAGGAGGCCCAATCGGGGGGACAGATGGTGGAACAGACCACCCATATCTTTGACCTGGCTCGGGTGCTGGTGGGAGAGGTTGAGCGGGTATATGCGGCCGGCTCAAGGGTTGAGCGGGCTAAGTTTCCTGAGATGGATGTTTTTGATGTCTCCCTGGCTACTTTACACTTCAGTTCCGGGGCGCTGGGCTCGATGGCTTCTACCTGCTTGTTGAATTGGCCTCACCGGATTGGTCTCCACCTCTTCTGCCAGGAGATGGTCATCGAACTCTCTGAGTTTGAGATAATGATTGATACGGGCCGAGGGCGTCCAGTCAGGCCAGCCCAAGGCGACCCCTTTGTGCGCGAGGATCGGGATTTTGTTGATGCTGTCCAGGGTAAAGGCAATAAGATTCGTGCGCCTTATACCGAGGCTATAAAAACTTTTAAGCTCACGATGGCTGCGGCTCATTCCGCTCACGAAAGTCAGATTGTAGATTTAGCAGCCTTTAAAGGAGAGAGTTGACAGGCGCTTCGCGGAAACCTGCCAACTTTGCCTGGCTAAGAAGAGGGAATGGATGTCACAATCACGAATTATTTATTCTTTAGGTGTGGAAGAAGTTGGCAAAGCTTATTTTCTTACCTACGAAGAGGGGCCACCTCCACCCGACCATTTCCGGGTAGAAACGGTCTATACCGGCATTTCGGCCGGAACGGAACGCTCTTTTCTACAGGGCACCAATCCTTATCTTAAAGCCCGCTGGGATGACCAATTCGGGGTTTTCCAGGCAGGTGAGCCAACGACCCATTACCCGGTCCCCTTCCTGGGTTATATGGAGGTTGGCCGGGTAATTGAAAGCCGGTCCCCCCAGGCGCAGGAGGGGCAATTGGTCGCCATGACATATGGCCATAAGAGTGGCCACACGGTCAATCCTATGCATGAATTCTTTGTACCCCTGCCTGATGACCTGGACCCCATTCTGGGAATCTATGTAGCTCAGATGGGACCCATTTGTGCTAATGGTCTTTTACATGCGGCTGCCAACCTGGTTGGCCCCACTGTCCGACACCTGGGGGACGGCGTCCGGGGCCAACATGTGCTGGTATCGGGGGCTGGGGTGATTGGGCTTTTCATTGCTTTATTTGCTCGCTTCTGCGGGGCGGCCGAGGTCGTGATAGCCAGCAGCACCCAACCCCGGTTGGAGGCTGCGGCCGCTATGGGCCTGACTACCGTGAACGAGAAGGAGATAGAGGTGTGGCGTTATTGTAAAGAACGCTGGCATCACGGGCCTCAGGAACGGGGAGCAGATGTTGTCTTTCAGACTCGACCTAATCCGGCTAGCTTGTCGATGGCCTTGCGCTGTCTGCGTCCCCAGGGCAGTGTGATTGACCTGGCCTTCTACCAATCTGGCGCGCCAGATTTGCGCCTGGGTGAAGAGTTTCATCACAACGGCCTGAATATTTGCTGTGCCCAGATTAACCGGGTTCCTCGTGGCTTGGCCGCTGTTTGGAACCGGCGACGCTTAAGCCAGGAGACGATTGCCTTGCTACAGGCTTACGGCTCAACTATTCGGGATAATATGATAACCAATATTATTCCTTTTAAGAAAGGTCTTGAGTTTGTCTCTAATCTGGCCGATTATCAACCTGAGATTATTCAGGCAGTCCTTGAGGTGGCTCATGAAGATTAAGTCTCATCCCAGGCGGATACTCTTTGTGTTTGCCTGGTTAGTCGTGGGGGGTGAAGAAACAGAGGTCCGTCTGCTCGCCAAAAATCTTAATGCAGCCCGCTATCAGCTTGAGGTGATTCCTTGCTTTCGTAAACCCAACATGCCTGAACAGACTCATGAACAACTAGAAGCCATAGGCGTACCGATTGACCAGGCCCCTTACCAACTCTCTTTTGAGGATACTATCAGCTATTTGGCTCAAAAAATTCCTCAGTACGACATTGTCGTCGCCTGCCAGGCTGTTCCCGATATCTATCCAGCACTGGAGCGTCTCACTTCGCCGCCGCCTTTCATTGAACATGGAGGGCTGGCCTCTGAAGCCTTACGGGGTCCTAAGCATCTTACGACGCGCTATGTTGGGGTCTGCCGCTCGATTTGCGATACCGCTATTTCCCGGATGCCGGACCGGCCTCATCATGTCCTGGAGATTCCTTCCATGGTAGACCTTTCTGAGTTCGACCCAAGCCAACGCGATGAGGTCCGGCGTGAGTTGGGGGTCTCAGAGGATAACTTTGTGGTCGGTTGGGTGGGACGACTTGATCGTAAGAAGCGGGTTGAGGATTTTATCCAGGCGGCTGCACTTCTCAATCACACCCACCCTCAGGCTCGTTTTGTCATTATAGGTGGGCCAGATGCCTTTATGCCCGAATATGCTCAAGAATTACGCCTGTTAACCCGCATCCTGGAGATTCAGGAGATCACCCAGTTTCTGGGAAATCGTAAGGATATCCCCCGCTTACTGTCGGGACTGGATGCTTTTGTCTGGCTATCCAGGGGAGAAGGGATGCCCCATGTTATTGCTGAAGCAGGCGCAGCCGGTTTACCGGTTATTGCAACGCGGGATAACGGGGCCGAGGAACAGATTATCAATCATCTGAACGGCCTCTTTGTACCTTATGAGGCGCCATCTGAGGTGGCGGCTGCACTCAAACGATTAATCGCGGACCCAGGGCTATGTCGCTACCTGGGCCGCAATTTACGCCGGAAGGTAACTCGGGAGTATAGCACTGAGGTTATCACCCGGCGCTGGGAAACCCTGTTTGACGAGGTAATTATGGAAGTACAACGTGGAATTAGAGCAGAACCCAGAGATCAGTATCAAACATCGATAAAACAATTAGTTGAATATGGAGATTAATGATGAAAATAAAAGAGAAGAACTACATACTTGGTGGCGGGATGACCGGTCTATCTGCCGGCCTGAGTTCAGGGTTGCCTGTTTTTGAAGCGACTCCTGATCCTGGGGGCATTTGTTCCTCTTATTATGTTCGCCCCGGCGAGACTGAGCGTCTATCCCAAGCGCCGGTGGATGAAGAGGTCTACCGTTTCGAAATTGGCGGGGGGCACTGGATTTTTGGGGGAGACCCCATGATTTTGCGCTTTATCAAAAATATTGCGCCTGTAAAATCTTATGAACGACGCTCATCCGTTTATTTTCGGGAACAAAATATTTACGTACCCTACCCTTTGCAGAACCATCTACGTTTCTTGGGAAAAGATACGGCGATGCAGGTTTTGCTAGAGTTGGTACGTCCTGCCACTGGCCCGTACCGGACAATGAAGGAATGGCTGGAAGGTAGCTTCGGCCCAACGATGTGCCGTCTCTTCTTTGAGACCTTCCATGATCTATATACCGCCGGGTTGCATAAAGTAATTGCGCCGCAGGATGCCTATAAGTCACCCGTGGACCTGTCGCTGGTGATCCGAGGGGCCTTTGATGAAGCGCCTTCAGTGGGTTATAACGTTACCTTTATCTATCCTGAGGAAGGATTAAACACCTTATCCCAACGGATGGCTAACCTGTGTGATGTTTATTACGATAAACGCGCGGTTAAAATCGATGTCAAGACCAGAGAAGTCTACTTTGCCGACGGCACTGTCCTGCCCTATGAAACACTGGTATCCACGCTTCCCTTGAATGTCGCCATAGAAATGGCTGACCTGGAGGTCGAGGCTCAACCCGATCCCTATACTTCTGTACTGGTTCTCAATATCGGAGCCATTCGGGGTGAGGAATGTCCCGACGATCATTGGCTCTACAACCCGGATGCCAAATCTGGTTTCCACCGGGTCGGCTTCTACAGCAATGTGGACCGCTCCTTCCTCCCGCGTTCAGCGCGTAAGGATAATAAAGCGGTAAGCATTTACATCGAGCGGGCCTATGTCGGCGGCGTCCGGCCCAGTGATGAAGAGGTAGCCCGTTATGCTGAAGATGTGGTCCGGGAACTCGAGTCCTGGGGTTATATTGAGAAAGCCGAAGTGGTAGACCCGACCTGGATTGATGTGGCTTATACCTGGGCCTATCCCAACTCCCGTTGGAAGCAGCAGGCCATCCGCAAACTGGAAGAGCATGGCATTCAACAGGTTGGCCGCTACGGGCGCTGGATTTTCCAGGGAATTGCCGACTCCATTAAGGATGGCTTTTTCGCCGGGGCCAGCTTGAAGAATGCCGAGCCTGTTCCGCTACAGCTTGGAACTAGACAAAATGGACGGAAAGCGACAAGCCCGGTGGCTTCCCAATCTGCGGCTTAAAGCTACAAACTTAGGAGAAGATTTATGTCTGATTTAATCTGTATCAGCCATTTACGCTGGGATTTTGTTTGGCAGCGGCCTCAACACCTCCTTTCTCGACTGGCACAGCAATACCGGGTGGTATTTGTTGAAGAACCCGTGACCACTGTGGACGAGACTGAACCGCGCCTTGACGTTTTTCCAGGGCAGAATAGCCCTAACCTCACGGTAATCCGGCTGGTACAACCCGTTGAAGCGCATCGATGGATTGGCCATGGCGATCCGCTGACTCAGCAGACCTATGCCCGGCTATTGCTTAATTATCTGCAAGCTGAGGGCTATACCCAGCCATTGTTGTGGCTGTACACCCCAATGGCCTCCGAATTTGTTGAAGTTATTCAGCCCCGGCTGCTCATTTATGATGTTATGGATGAGCTTTCGGCCTTCAAGGGAGCACCGGTTGAGCTAAGGGAACGGGGCGAGGCCTTGCTGAGGCAGGCGGATATCGTCTTTACCGGGGGTCTGAGCCTTTACCGGAGCCGGCAGCCCTATAACAGCCATACCTACCTGTTTCCCAGTGGGGTTGAAATTCAACATTTTGCCCAGGCTGCCAAGGCCGGGGCTTTCCAACGACCGGCTGATCTCCAGGGAATTTCTGGACCTATTCTGGGTTACTTTGGGGTCATCGATGAACGGATGAACCTGCCCTTACTGGCTTACATGGCTGAATCCCACCCTGAATGGCATCTGGTGATGATTGGTCCGGTCATCAAAATCGACCCGGCGGAACTTCCCCAGGCCCCTAATCTCCATTATCTGGGGATGAAGGATTACAACCAACTCCCGGCCTACCTAGCTCACTTTGAGGTGGCCCTGGTGCCGTTTGCAATGAATGAAGCAACGCGCTACCTGAGCCCGACGAAGACCCTGGAATATATGGCGGCTCACAAGCCGGTCGTTTCTGCGCCCATCCAGGATGTGGTGGAATTGTATGGGGATTATGTGCGGATTGGCGAGACGCCGGAAGAATTTGTGGCTATGGTGGAAGCTGCTTTGGCTGAAACTGAGTCAGAACAGGCCGTTCGTCAAGCCAAAGAAACTGAGCTACTGGCGCGGCATACATGGGATAGCATCGCTTATCACCTGGGCCAGATCATCGAGCAACGTCTAGCTCAAAAAATGATATCCTCTATGACGGAAAGGGCCTCAACCCTAGAGGCGCACTAAAAAATGTCATAACGCCTTTAAGGGGTGCGGATAAACATCCGCACCCCTTATTTTATGAGCTCTTTTGACCCATTGATTTCAGCGAATCATTCTTTTCACCAGGGGAACATCCCCTTCCCAGACAAGCTCACTTAGATGCATGCTTCGGTAGCCATCTACGGACCAGGAATGGTAGATCAGCAAGGTCCGGCCATCTGGAGTAACCGTAATATCTTGTCCGCCAGGGCCAACGATACCCTCAGCCGGATTGGTCTTAAGCAAAGGTTCCTCAGACTTACGGTAAGGACCTAGCAGATTATCTGCGACCGCATAACCGATGGCGTAACAGGAACTGGCATAGGCATTGGCTGAGTAGAAGAGGTAGTATTTGGTTCCGTGCTTCCAGAGGGTCGGGGCCTCAATTAAGTCCCCTTCCCAGGGCAGGTCAACCGTCAGCAAACGGCTGAGTTCCCCTTCTAGCCTCAACCCCTCCTCTGAAATCCGCTGAAGATAAATCCAGGTCCGCTCGCCACAGGCGTTTCCATCATTCTTCCATAAAAGATAACGAGTGCCCTCCGTGTCAACGAAGACATAGGGGTCAATGGCCCCACCTTCCTCAAGCTGAGAAATCAGAGGGGTATCTGTCGTGACCTGGAAGGGACCTTCCGGTTGGTTACTAACGGC
>JADMIO011197772.1_pt1 | contig 19659 bp, 19 predicted proteins | sample 8958161 | NCBI WGS metagenome assembly JADMIO01 (sample SAMN16585339, study PRJNA669376) | soil metagenome | isolation source: Crop rotation soil | place: USA: Cullars Rotation, Alabama | collected 2011
GCTGGCCGGACGGTGGTGGTGGCCGTCTTCCTCGGCGAGGCGGAACTTCGAGACGACCGCGGCCAGCTTGACCGCCTGCGCCTTGAGCGATTCGGCGGCGGCGGCGCTCTCCTCGACGAGCGCGGCGTTCTGCTGCGTCATCTGGTCGACCTCGCCGATCGCCGTCTTGACCTGGCCGATGCCCTGGCTCTGCTCGGAGGACGCGGCGCTGATCTCGCCGATGATGTCGGTGACGCGCTGCACGCTGGCGACGATCTCGGTCATCGTCGTGCCGGCATCGTGCACCAGCTTCGAGCCGGTCTCGACCTTGTCGACGCTGGTGCCGATCAGCGACTTGATCTCCTTGGCCGCCTCGGCCGAGCGCTGGGCGAGGTTGCGCACCTCGCCGGCGACGACCGCGAAGCCGCGGCCCTGCTCGCCGGCACGCGCGGCTTCGACCGCGGCGTTCAGCGCCAGGATGTTGGTCTGGAAGGCGATGCCGTCGATCACGCCGATGATGTCGGCGATCTTCTTCGAGCTCGTGTTGATCTCGTTCATGGTCGAGACGACCTTCTCGACGACGTCGCCGCCGCGCGCGGCGACCTCGGCGGCCGAGGAGGCGAGCTGGTTCGCGGTGTGCGCCGACTCGGCCGAGGACAGCACCGTCGCGGTGAGCTGCTCCATCGAGCTGGCGGTGCGCTGCAGGTTGCCCGCGGCGAGCTCGGTGCGTTGCGACAGGTCGGCGTTGCCGCTCGCGACCTCGGAGCTGGCGACCTCGATGCTCTCGGACGACTCGCGCACCTGGCCGACGAGGCCGCGCAGCGAGGCCTGCATGTCGGCCAGCGCCTTCATCAGGCGCGCCGGCTCGTCCTTGCCTTCGGCCGCGACGCGGCTGCTCAGGTCGCCCGAGGCGATGCGCGTCGCGACCGCGACCGCCTGGTCGAGCGGGCCGCAGATCGAGCGCAGCGTCACCCACATCAGCGGCAGGAAGATCGCGAGCGTGATGCCGACCAGCGCCAGGCGCGCGGTCGAGGCGATCATCGAGCTGGTGGCGATGTCGGCGCGGATGCCGGCGGCGGCGGTCTGCTGCGATTTCAGCACCGCGGTCAGGTTCGCCTGCACCGCGTCGAGCTTGGTGTCGGACTGGCCTGCGTAGGCGAGCGCGGCGGCGGCGTCCATCTTGGCATCGCCGAGCTGCTGCGCGATCGGGTCGATGATCTCGACCACTTCGGCCAGCAGCTTCTTCTGCTTGTCGATCATGCCGGCCAGCGCGGCATCGGTGGGATGGGCTTTCACGAGGCTGTCGCCGCCGGCGTTCAGCGCGACGATCTGCTTCTTCCAAGCCTGGTGCACCGGCTCGACGCCGGTCGGGTTCGAGACCGCGGTCGCGATCATCTCGGCCTGGTAGCGCCGCGTGCTGGCCATCGCCTCGCGCATCGCGCCGACCTGCTGCGCGGTGGTGTCCGCCTGGTCGAACATCTCGGTCACGGTGGCGATGCCGCTGCGGGCCGAGACCATGCCCCAGCCGGCCTGGACCAGCAGCGAGATGACGACCAGCGACATCACGACGTAGAAGCGTGAGCGAACTGAAATATTGCGCATCGACAGCATGGGTGCCTCGCGAAGACTCTGGGATGGGGCCCGAACGGGGAGGGCCGGATGGCTCGCCCGAGCCCGTCGCAATGCGGGCCTGTGAAAGGTTCTCGGCACGATTGTGGGAGGAGTGAATGGCTGCCAAGGGCCGAAGACGGCCGGAAAAGCGGCCAACTTCACGCCCTGGGCGCCTGCGTCGCGGAATGCACCCGACCGGTGCCGACGCTCACCGACCGGGGCGACGCATTCCGGCACGACCGTTCGCAAATCCCCCCAGGCGGCGCACGCCCGTCGCTCTACCGTTACGCTTGCCCGCCATGACGAACCTCTTCGACCCTCTCCAGCTCGGCGACTTCCGCATCGCCAACCGCGTCGTGATGGCGCCGCTCACGCGCGACCGCGCCGGCCCGGGCCGCACGCCGCATGCGCTCAACGCCGAGTACTATGCGCAGCGCGCCGACCCGGCGACCGGCGCCGGCCTGATCATCTCGGAAGGCACCCAGGTCGACCCGATGGGCCAGGGCTACCTCGACACGCCCGGCATCTACAGCCCCGAGCAACTCGCCGGCTGGCGCGCCGTGACCGACGCGGTGCATGCCAAGGGCGGCAGGATCGTCGCCCAGATCTGGCATGTCGGCCGCATCTCGCACAGCTCGCTGCTGCCCGGCGGCGCGGCACCGCTCTCGTCGGTGGCGAAGCCGGCGAAGGCGAAGACCTTCACCGCGGCCGGCTTCGAGCCGGTCTCCGCCCCGCGCGCCCTGGCCACGGAGGAGATTGCCCAGGTGATCGGCCAGTTCCGCCATGCGGCCCGCGTCGCCGTCGACGCCGGCTTCGACGGCGTCGAGGTGCATGGCGCGAACGGCTACCTCGTCGAGCAGTTCCTGCGCGATTCGCTCAACGACCGCAGCGACCGCTACGGCGGCCCGATCGAGCACCGCGCGCGTTTCCTGGTCGAGCTGATGACGGCCGTCTGCGCCGAGATCGGCCCCGGGCGCACCGGCCTGCGCCTGTCGCCGGTGACGCCGGCCAACGACATCGGCCAGGACTCGGACCCGCAGGCGCTGTACGAATACGTCGTCCGCCAGCTCGCGCCGCTCGGCTTCGCGTTCATCGAGGTCGTCGAGGGCGCCACCGGCGGCCCGCGCGACTTCGCGCCGTTCGACTTCGACGCGCTGCGCAAGTGCTGGCCCGGCGCCTGGATCGTCAACAACGGCTACGACCGCGCGATGGCCCTGAACGCGGTCGCCACCGGGCGCGCCGACGCCGTCTCGTTCGGCAAGCCCTTCATCTCCAACCCGGACCTGGGCCGCCGCCTGCGCGAGGACCGCGAGATCGCGCCGCTGGACCCGAAGACCCTGTACGGCGGCGGCGCCGAGGGCTACACCGACTATCCGCCCCTGCCGCCGAAGGCCTGAGCGGCGCGCGCCGGCCGTCAGCGCCGGCGGCCCTGCGTGCGCGCGCGGAACAGCTCGAGCAGCGCCACCTCGCGCGGGCCCGGCACGATCGTGAACGCGTCGCCCGCCGCGAGGCGGCCGGGCGCGAGCACGCCGAGCCAGGCGCCGCACCAGCGCGACTGCAGCACCATCTTCGAGGCGTGCGGGAAGCCGAGCGTCTCGTCGAAGCGCGCATCGGGCAGCCGCGGTCCGGTGACGACCAGCTCGCAGCCGGGGAAGCGCAGCCGGTCGCCGAGCCAGAGCTGCGACTCCTGCACGCCGTCGAGCGCGAGATGCTCGTCGAACATGCCCGGCACGATCGCGTCGTCCGGCTCGGCCACGCGCGCCTGCGCACGCACGGTGCGCCAGAAGGCATGGTGCACGGTCGGGTAGGCGTAGAGCGCCTGGGTGCGGACATGCGCCGGGTCGGTCGCGAAGCCCGCGAGCCCGATCTCGACCGGGCCGTCCGCCGGCGCGAGGCGCAGCGGGCCGTCGCCGGCGGCGCGCGGGATGTTGACGGAGCGGACGATCATCGACATCGACCGATTGTCCGCGACCGCACAATGGCCCCATGACGACCCCGATCCGCGATCTCGGCGCGCTGCTCGCCGGCCTGCAACCCGTGGCGCAGCCCGGCACCTGGGCCTGGTGCGCGCTGGCCGAGGGCGCGCTGCCGGCCGGCGTGACGCCCGCGGCGACCCTGCGCGAGCCGGAAGGCCTGACCGTCGTCGTGCCCGAGGACGTGGCGCTGCGGCACGGCTGGCCGGTCGTCTTCCGCTCGGCCTGGCTCACGCTGCGCGTGCATTCCGACCTCGAGGCGGTCGGCCTGACCGCCGCGGTCGCGGCCGCGCTGACCGAGGCCGGCATCGCCTGCAACGTGATCGCCGGCGTCCACCACGACCACCTCTTCGTGCCGGTCGGGCGCGCGCAGGACGCGCTGCAGGCGCTGGGCGCGCTGCAGGCGGCGGCGCGCGCCTGAACGGCCTCAGTGCGCGCCGTCGTCCGGCGGCGGCGTCGCGTCGGCGGGCTTCTTCAGGAACCCGGACAGCGCCTGCGCGACGCCGGTGATGCCCTCGTTGGACAGGCCGGCGTCCTTCATCACCGCATCGACGATCGGCTTGGCGAGCTGGTACTGCAGCGCCGAGTTCATCACCTGCTCCGGAAAGGTCGCGCCCTGGCCGGCGCCGCCGTCGCCCGCGCCCGCCGCGCCGGCGCCGGGCATGCCGCTGACCTGGAAGATGCGGATCGAGTCGATCTTCTCCATCGGCCGCACCGCCTGCTCGAGGATGGCGGGCAGTTGCTGCAGCAGCAGGGTGCGCACCTGCAGGTCGATCTGCGCCGCCGACAGCGTGTTCAGCGCCTCGTTGATCGCGCGCCGGCCCTCGGCCTCGGCGAGCGACGCGGCCTGGCGGGCGCGCGCCTCGATCGTGAGCGCCTCGGCGCGGTCGGTCGCGGCGTCCTTCTCCGCCGCGGCGGCGACGCGCACCGCGATCGCGTTCTGCTCGGCCTGCTTCGAGGCCTCGATCAGCTGGATGTTCTTCTCGCGTTCCGCGATCGCGACCTGGCGCGCCGTCGCGACGCCTTCCTCGGCCTTCACCGCGTCGGCGCGCGCGAGGTTGGCCGCGGCATCGGCGTCCGACTGCTCGCGCGACTTGGTGGCGATCGCGATCTGCGTGTCCTGGCGCGCGATCTCGACCTGCTTGCGCTGCTCGGCGCGCTGGACCTCGGTCTTGCGCTCGAGCTCGATCTCGCGCATCTGCACCGCGAGGTTCTTCTCGAGCTCGGCGGCGCGGATGTCGCGCTCGGCCTCGATGCGGCGCTGGCTGACCGCCTGCTCCGACTCGATCTTCGCCGCCTCGGCCTGGCGGCTGCGCTCGGCCTGCTGCGTCGCGATCTGCGCGCCCTGCTCGGCGCGCGCGGTCTCGATCTCGCGCTTCTGCGACAGCGAGGCGAACTCCTGGTCCTTCTCGATCGTCAGCTTCAGCCGGCTCGCCTCGAGGTTCTTCGTGCGCACCTGGACCTCGGTGTCCTGCTCGACGTCGTTGCGCTGCTTGCGGCGCACCTCGGTCTGCTCGGTCAGGCGCGTCAGGCCTTCCGCGTCGAAGGCGTTGTTCGGGTTGAAGAACTGCTTGTCGGTCTGGTCCAGGCTGGTGAGCGAGACCGATTCGAGCTCGAGCCCGTTCTTCTCGAGATCCTCGGCGACCGCGTTCTGCACCGCCTGCACGAAGTCGCGGCGCTTGTCCTGCAGTTCCTGGATCGTCATCGTCGCCGCGGTCGCGCGCAGCGAGTCGACGAACTTGTCCTCGACCAGCGCCTTGAGCTCGTTCGGGCTCATCGTGCGCGCACCCAGCGTCTGCGCGGCGATGCTGATCGATTCCTCGGTCTGCTTGACGCGCACGAAGAAGGCCGCGGTCACGTCGACGCGCATCCGGTCCTTCGTGATGAGGCTCTCGCGCTCGCGGCGCAGGACCTCGAGCTTGAGCGTGTTCATGTTCACGAGCACGCGCTCGTGGAAGACGGGCAGCACGACCGCGCCGCCGTCCATGATGACCTTCTGGCCGCCGAGGCCGGTGCGCACGAAGGCGGTCTCCTTGGTCGATCGCTTGTACAGGCGCGCGAAGATCGCGCCGATCGTCAGCAGCGCGACCAGCGCGATGGCGGCCAGCACGGCGAGTTGCAGCAGGTTGTCCATGCGTCTCTTTCCCTCTCGTTGGATGTGTCGGCCCGCCGCTCAGAGCAGGCCGGGATGCGGATTGGCGATGCAGCGGAAGAACGCGCCGGCCTTGCGCACGATCAGCACCTGCGAGCCCTCCTCGAAGACCTCGTCGTCGACGTCCGGCTCCACCATCAGGTAGTGGGTGCGGCCGTGGCCGTCGCGCACGCGCACCTGGGCGGCAAGGCCGCGCCGCGCCGCGCCCTGCGTGACGATGCCGGCGCGGCCGATCAGCGTGAGCTCGCTGACGGCGCTGGTCTCGTCGCGCGGGACGATGTGCGCGACGAGCGCGCCGAGGCCGCGCACCGTCGCGAGCCCGGACGGCACCGCGAGCAGCCCGGCGGCCCAGGCCGGCAGGTAGGCGCCGAACAGACCGCGCGCCGCCATCTGCATCGCGTAGCCGAACACCGTGTAGCCGCCCAGGAACAGCACCAGGATCACCAGCGCCGGCACCTTGCCGATGTGCAGCCAGCCGAGCACGCGGTCCACGCCGGAGTCGGCATGGAGCTCGGGCAGCGCATGGTCGATCAGGTTGCTCGGGCTGAGCGAGATGAGGATGCCCAGGCCCTCGATCAGCGCGACCGCGACGATCAGCGCCAGCGACACCCCGAACGGATAGGTCTCGGGCGCGATGAAAAGATTCATGTGGCGACCTCCGCCCTGCGGGCTGCGGTTCGAGCGCCCTTCGGAGCGGCCGGGCGAGCGCTCACGCCTTGCCCACCTTCAGCTGCGCCATGCGCTCGGCGATCTTGTTCTCGCGCACCAGCTCGTCGAGCTCGCGCAGCTGCGCGGTCTGCTTCAGCGTGTTCGTGCGCGTCGTGCCGTCCAGGCCGGTCTGGCGCTGGTAGAGGCGGTCGAAGGCGCTGGTGACGGCGTCCATGCGCCGCTCCGCGCTGCCGGCGCCGGGGACGCCGCCCGACGCCGTCGCGGCGGCGGCCGCGCGGCTGCGGCGGTATTCGGCGAGCGACTCGGTCATCTCGCGCTTCTTGGCGAGCAGCGCGGCGACGTAGCCCTGGAGATCGCTCTCCTGGCGCGCCTGCTCGGCGAGCGCGGCCTCGAGCACCGGGATCTGCGCCTCGATGTCGAGCTGGCGCGCGACGCCGGCGCGCGCGAGATCCTCCCGGCCCTGGGCGAAGGCCTGGTCGATCTGCTCGGTCAGCGCCTCGTGCTGGCGGTTGAGGCCGGCATGCTGCTGCTGCGCGAGATGGCGGTTGGCGCTGACGGTGCCCAGCTCGTGGCGGACGTCGTCGATCACGCCGTCCGCGTCGCGCAGGGACTGCTCCATGAACGCCTCGGGCGCCTGGTCCTCCAGGCGGTCGACCAGGGCATGCATGCCGCCGGCGATCACGCGGCCGACGCGGCTCTTCAGGGAATCGGACATGACGGTCTCCTCACTGTTGTCCATGGATCCGGGTCGCCAGCTCGATCGTAGCGGCCATGTGCCGGCGCACCACCGCCGGATCGTAGGCGGCGGCCGAAACCGTCGTCGCCTGGCGCAGCAGCGCCTCGCACAGCGCGAACGCGCGGCGCACCAGCGCGTCCTCGAGCTTGATGCTGTCCGCCACGTCGGCCGGCGCGCGGCTGACGACGAGCGCGAGGCTGGTCGTGGCGTGATCGAGCAAGGCATTGAGCACCTCGGAATGGCGGCCGGACTGCGCCTCGGTGCGCACCAGCGCCTCGCGCAGGCCGGCCGTCATGTCGCGCGCCCAGGCGTGGGCGGCGACGTAGTCGAGGGCGCCGTCGTGCTGGCGCTTGAGCTGGCCGAGCAGGACGCGCAGCTTGTCGCTGTTGGTCGTCGCGCCTTCGACCTGCAATTGCGCGAGCCAGAGATAGAGATCGCTGGGGATGCGAGCCGAGAGCGGCTCCATCGACGATGCCGGCGTGACCATGGCGTCCTTCCTTGTCGGGCTGACTTGAATTCAAGTGTATTCAGTCGAATTCAAATGTCAATAGCCGAGTTGGCATGGTGCAGGGGCCGGGGCTGCAGCGGGCGCAACAGCCCGTGCAGGCAGCGCCGCTTCATCTGCGGCGCCCGACTCCTATACTTGCGCGCCGCCGCTCGTCCGGGCCGCGCCCGCACCCGACCTGCCCGCCACGATGACTTCCGCCCCCGCCGCCGCCTCGCCGGCCGCGCCGCCCCTGCTGCCCACGCTCCGCTTCGTCGACGTCGCCTGCCGCCGCGGCGAGCGGCTGCTGTTCGCCGGGCTGACGGCGGCGCTCGCGCCGGGCGAGCTCGCCTGGCTGCGCGGCGGCAACGGACGCGGCAAGACCAGCCTGCTGCGCCTGGTCGCCGGCCTCGCCGCGCCGGAACACGGCCGCATCCTGTGGGGCGATGCCCCGGTGCGCGGCAATGCGGCGTATGCCGAGGCACTGGTCTACGTCGCGCACGGCAATGCGCTGAAGGACGACCTGAGCGCGCTCGAGTCGCTCGCCTTCCTCGCCCGCATCCATGGCCGCGACACCGGCATGCCCGCCTTGCGCGCCGCGCTCGCGCGCCTCGGCCTGGGCGGGCGCGAGCGCATGCCGGTGCGCAGCCTGTCGCAAGGCCTGCGCCGGCGCGTCGCGCTCGCCCGGCTCGCGCTCGAATCGCGCCCCGGCCTCTGGGTGCTGGACGAGCCTTTCGACGCGCTCGACGTCGCCGGCACCGCCGTGCTGCACGAGCTGCTCGCCGCGCACCGCGCGCGCGGCGGCAGCGTGCTGCTGACGAGCCATCACCTGCACCTGGACGCGCAGGCCGCGGTCACCCGCACGATCGACCTCGACGCGCTGCCGGCCGCCCGGCCCGGGGCGGCCGCGACATGAGCGCCGCCCGCTTCACCGCGGTCTACCTGCGCGACCTGCGCCTCGCCTGGCGGCGCCGCACCGAGGCCGCGCTGCCGCTCGCGTTCTTCCTCGTCGCGGCCAGCCTGTTCCCGCTCGGCGTCGGGCCCGAGCCGCAGGTGCTGCGGCAGATCGCGCCGGGCGTCGTCTGGGTCTGCGCGCTGCTCGCGGCGATGCTCTCGATGCCGCCGCTGTACGCCGCCGACTACGCCGACGGCTCGCTCGAGCAGCTGCTGCTCGCGCCCGGCGCCGGCCTCGCGGTCGCCGCGGCGAAGGCGTGCGCGCACTGGACGATCAGCGGCGCGCCGCTGGTGGTGGGCGCGCCGGTGCTCGGCCTGCTGCTCGGGCTGCCGCCGGAGGAACTCCCGGTGCTGTTCGCCTCTCTACTGCTCGGAACCCCGGTGCTGAGCCTGCTCGGCGGCGTCGGCGCGGCGCTGACGCTCGGCCTGCGCAGCGCCGGCATGCTGATCGTGCTGATCGTGCTGCCGCTCGCGATTCCCGCCCTGATCTTCGGCGCCGGCGCGGCGGCGGCGGTCGACGGCGGGCAGTCGCCGCAGGCGCACCTGTCGCTGCTCGCGGCGCTGCTGATCGCCTGCGCGATCGGCGCGCCGCCGGCCACGGCGGCCGCGCTGCGGATCGCGCTGGAATGATCTGGCGCAGAACCGTCCACCGACGACTTCGCGCATGATGTTCGACTGAACGCCGCCCTGGACCCGCCTCGTGACCCCACCTCTCGCCGACCCCGAACTGCGCCGCAAGCCGGGCGCCCGCCTGACCTGGTTCACGTTCGCCTCGCCGGTGAACTTCTACGCGCTTGCCGGCACGCTCGCGCCGCTGTGCTTCATCGCCGCCGTCGCGTTCGCGCTCGCCGGGCTCTACATGGGCTTCTTCGTCGCCCCGACCGACGCGACCCAGGGCGAGGTCTACCGCATCATCTTCATCCACGTGCCGGCGGCCTGGCTGTCGATGGTGCTCTATGTCGCGCTCGCCGGCTGGGCCGCGCTCGGCTGGCTGCTGAACGCGCGCATGGCCTTCATCTTCGCGCGCGCGATCGCGCCGACCGGCGCGCTGTTCACGCTGCTCGCGCTGTGGACCGGCGCGCTCTGGGGCCGGCCGACCTGGGGCACCTGGTGGGTCTGGGACGCGCGCCTCACCTCCGAGCTGATCCTGCTGTTCCTCTACCTCGGCTACATGGCGCTGGTCGCGGCGATCGACGACGTGCGCCGCGCCGACAAGGCAGGCGCGCTGCTCGCCATCGTCGGCGTGGTCAACGTGCCGGTGATCTATTTCTCGGTCATCTGGTGGAATACCCTGCACCAGGGCGCGTCGCTGACCATGGGCGCAGCACCGAAAATGGCGGCACCGATGCTCTGGGCGATGCTGCTGCTGACGCTGGCCTGCTGGGCCTACGCATTCGGGGTGTCGTTCGTGCGCGCACGGGCGATCGTGCTCGAGCGCGAGGGCGGCAGCGCCTGGGCGCGCGCGCGCTTCGGCGACGGACAAGGAATGTGAGAGCCATGCACTGGCACGATGCGAACGAATTCTTCTCGATGGGCGGCCGCGGCGGCTTCGTCTGGGGCGCCTACGGCGTGGCCGCGCTGCTGATGGCGATCGAGCCGCTGCTCGCCTGGAAGCGCCATCGCGCCGCGCGCGCCGCGATCGCCGAGCAGATCGCCGACGAGGCGATCGCCCGCGCCGGAGCCCGGCCATGACGCCGCGCCGCAAGCGCTTCGCGATCATCGGCGGCATCGCGGCCGGGGCGGCGGCGATCGTCGCGCTGGTGCTCAACGCGTTCAGCTCCAACCTGGTGTTCTTCTATTCGCCCTCGCAGGTCGCGGCCCACGAGGCGCCCGACAACCGCCTGTTCCGCGTCGGCGGGCTGGTGGCCCAGGGCAGCCTCAAGCGCGAGGGCGTGGACGTCAGCTTCACCGTCACCGACCTCGCCAAGTCGATGACGGTGCGCTACCACGGCATCCTTCCCGACCTGTTCAAGGAGGGCAAGGGCGTCGTTGCGCAGGGCCGGCTCGGGCCGGACGGCGTGTTCGTCGCGCAGGAGGTGCTCGCCAAGCACGACGAGAACTACATGCCGCCCGAGGCCGCGGCGGCGCTGAAGCAGGCCCAGGACCATGGCGCCAAGGGCATGGGCACGATGGCGATGGAGAAGAACAAATGATCCCCGAACTGGGCCAGATCGCCCTGCTGCTGGCGCTCGGCGTCGCCCTCGTGCTCGGCACGCTGCCGCTGGTCGGCGCCGCGCGCGGCCGTGCCGACTGGATGGCGCTCGCGCGGCCGGCGGCGCGGGCGCACTTCCTGCTGGTCGGCGTCGCCTTCCTCTGCCTGCTGAGCGCCTTCGTCCGCAACGACTTCTCGGTGCTCTATGTCGCGAGCAACTCCAACAGCGCGCTGCCGCTGCCCTACCGCATCGCCGGCGTCTGGGGCGGCCACGAGGGCTCGCTGCTGCTGTGGCTGTCGATGCTCGCCGCCTGGATGCTGGCCGTCGCGCAATGGAGCCACAAGCTGCCCGCGCCCTTCGTCGCGCGCGTGCTCGGCGTGATGGGGCTGATCGCGGTCGGCTTCCTGCTGTTCATGCTGACGACCTCCAACCCGTTCGACCGCCTCGTGCCGGTGCCGATGGACGGCAACGACCTGAACCCGCTGCTGCAGGACCCGGGCATGGTGGCGCACCCGCCGATGCTCTACATGGGCTACGTCGGCTTCTCGGTCGCCTTTGCCTTCGCGGTCGCGGCGCTGATCGAAGGCCGGCTCGACGCGACCTGGGCGCGCTGGACACGCCCCTGGACGACCGCCGCCTGGTCCTGCCTGACGATCGGCATCATGCTGGGCAGCGCCTGGGCGTACTACGAGCTGGGCTGGGGCGGCTGGTGGTTCTGGGACCCGGTCGAGAACGCCTCGTTCATGCCCTGGCTGGCCGGCACGGCGCTGATCCATTCGCTCGCCGTCACCGAGAAGCGCGGCGCGTTCAAGTCGTGGACGGTGCTGCTCGCGCTGCTCGCCTTCACGCTGTCGCTGCTCGGCACCTTCATCGTCCGCTCGGGCGTGCTGTCCTCGGTGCATGCGTTCGCGACCGATCCGCGGCGCGGGCTGTTCATCCTCGTCTTCCTCGGCATCGTCGTCGGCGGCGCGCTCGCGCTCTACGCCTGGCGCGCGCCGACGGTCGGCCTGGGCGCGCGCTTCGCGCCGGTGTCGCGCGAATCCATGCTGCTCGGCAACAACATGCTGTTCGTCGTCGTCTGCGGCTCGGTGCTGCTCGGCACGATGTACCCGCTGCTGATGGATGCGCTGGACATGGGCAAGTACTCGGTCGGCGCGCCGTACTTCGAGGCGATCTTCCTGCCGCTGATGGTGCCCACCGTGCTGCTGATGGCCTTCGGGCCGCTCGCGCGCTGGAAGGAGGCGGCGCTGCCCTCGCTGCTGCACCGGCTGCGCTGGGCGGCGCTCGCCTCGGTGCTGGGCGCGCTCGCGACCGGCCTGCTGGCGGGGCGGCTGGCGCCGGTCGCCACGCTCGGCTTCCTGATGGCGTACTGGATCGTCGCCTCGATCGCGACCGACCTGGTCGAGCGCCTGCAGGCCGGCGACCGCGGCCTGTCGGTCGTCGCCCGCATGCGCCAGTGGCCGCGCGCGATCGTCGGCATGTGGCTCGCGCACCTGGGCGTCGCGGTGTTCGCCTTCGGGGTGAGCATGGTGCGCACCTACGAGGTCGAGCAGGACCTGACGATGGCCTTCGGCTCGAGCGCCGAGATGGCCGGCTACAAGTTCGAGTTCGCCAACGTCCACATGGCGCACGGCCCGAACTACGAGGCCGCGCAGGCCGACATGACCGTCACCCGCAACGGCAGCGTCGTCGCCGAGCTCCACCCGGAAAAGCGCGTCTACCGGGTGCAGCGCAACCCGACGACCGAGGCCGCGATCCAGCCCGGCATCACGCGCGACCTCTACGTCTCGCTCGGCGAGATGGTCACGCCCAACACCTGGACGCTGCGCCTGCACGTCAAGCCCTTCGTCGACTGGATCTGGGGCGGCTGCCTGCTGATGGCGCTCGGCGGCTTCCTCGCGATCAGCGACCGCCGCTACCGGGTGCGCCCGCGCAAGGCGGACGTGGACGAGCCGGTCGTCGTGCCGCCGGCGCCGACGCCGGTCTCGCCGCGGCCGGCGACCGTGGTCGGCGCCACGGGGGAATCGGCATGAAGCTGGTCAAGTTCCTGATCCCGCTGGCGCTGTTCTTCACGCTGGTCGGCTTCTTCGCGGTCGGCCTGCACCTCGATCCGCGCGAGGTGCCGTCGCCGCTGATCGGCAAGCCGGCGCCCGACTTCGCGCTCACCCGGCTCGACGCGCCGACGCAGACCATCCGCCGCGCCGACATGCTGGGCAAGGTCTGGATCCTCAACGTCTGGGCCTCGTGGTGCGATGCCTGCCGCGACGAGCATCCGCACCTCGTCGAGTTCGCCAAGACGAGGGCGGTGCCGATCTACGGCCTCGACTACAAGGACCAGCGCGAGCCGGCGCAGGCCTGGCTCGCGCAGCGCGGCAACCCGTACGACGCCTCGCTGTTCGACGGCGACGGCCGCGTCGGCATCGACTTCGGCGTCTACGGCGTGCCCGAGACCTTCGTGATCGACAAGCAGGGCGTGATCCGCTTCAAGCAGATCGGCGCGCTGACGCCGCAGGTGCTGCAGGACAAGGTGCTGCCGCTGCTGAGGAAGCTCAATGGCTGAGCGCCGCCTCCGCGCGCTGGCCGCGCTCGTCCTCGCGCTCGCCGCGGCCGGCGCCGCCGCCCAGGCGAGCGGCGCCGCACCGGCGCCCGCCGCCGCGCCGCTCGCCGCGCCGACCGCCTCCGACCCGGCGCTCGAGGCGCGCATGCTCGCGATCGCGAGCGAGCTGCGCTGCCTGGTCTGCCAGAACCAGACCATCGCCGACTCCCATGCCGACCTCGCCGCCGATCTGCGCCGCCAGGTGCGCGAGCTGATCGCGCAAGGCAAGACGGACGCGCAGATCCGCGACTACATGACCGCGCGCTACGGCGACTTCGTGCTGTACCGCCCGCCGCTCAAGCCGACGACCGCCGCCCTGTGGCTCGGTCCGGCGGCGCTGCTCGCGATCGCGCTCGTCGCCCTCGCCCTCACGATCGCGCGCCGCCGCCGCCTCGCCGACGACCGCTTCGAGCCCGACCCGGCCTGGGACGACGACGCCGACCTGCGCGACGCCGCGCCCGGCCCGGGCCGCCCGGCCTGAGACCCACGCCATGCACCGCACCCCAGGCTTCCCGCAATGACGCTGTTCGTCCTCCTCTCCGTCGCCCTCGCCGCGGCGACGATCGCCCTCCTGGCCTGGCGCCGCCCGGTCGCCGCGCATGTCACCGATCCGGCGACCGCGGCGGTCGCCGCGGCCCGGCCCTCGCGCGGGCTGGTGATCTCGATCGCCGTGCTGCTGGCGGGCGTCGCCGCGGGCGGCTATGCGCTGGTCGGCACGCCGCAGATGCTGCCGGTCACGCCCGACGCCCCGCCCGGCCCGGGGCCGGCCGCCGACGCGCAGCTGGAGATGCTGCAGCAGCGCGCGCAGAAGAACCCGTCCGATGCCGCGGGCTGGGTCCTCGCCGCGCGCGCGCAGCTCGAGATGCGCGACGAGGGCGAGGCCCAGAAGGCGCACCAGGCCGAGGCGCTCGCCGACTACCGCCACGCGCTCGCGCTGCGGCCGAACGATGCCGACCTGCTCGCCGACACCGCCGACCTGCTCGCGGTGGCCGCCAACGGCCGGCTCGAGGGCGAGCCGATGCAGCTCGTCGAGCGCGCGCTGGCGGTCGACCCGAACCATGTGAAGGCGCTCGCGCTGAAAGGCAGCTTCGCGATGACCCAGCGCGACTTCCGCACCGCGCTGCAGTCCTGGGACCACGCGATGCGCGTCGCCCCGCCGGGTGACCCGATCGCCGCGTTCCTGCGCCAGCAGCTCGAGTCGATGCGCGCGATGGCCGCCCGCGCCGCCGCCGCCAGCTCGCCCGCCCCCGCGCGCTGACCGCCGGGAGGCGGTCCTGTTTCGATTGCACACATCTGACGCAAGTACAAGGGACGGCAAACGTCTCGTTACCCATTGCTTCCAAGCGTTCGTGAATTAAGCCGCGGCGCGCCGGAATCGATGTCGTGAAAACCGCGTTCGCTGCGAAGATGCGCACACGGCACGCGACAGTGCAATCGACGTGCCCGGTCCGGTGACCCGTTCGCCGCGACCCCCCTCCCAGAACTCTTCGAACGAAACGTCGGGAAGGCCGCGCGCTGAAGGTCGCGCGGCGACCATCCATGAACCCTCATCCGTCGCGCACCGCCGTTGCCGAATCGACCCCGCCGTCCGCGGCCGGGCCGGCGCCGGCGCATGCGCCGGCGACGGCCTCCGGCCCGGGCTGGTACCGGCGCGAGGAGGCCATCATGGGGACCGCGATCACGGTCGAACTCTTCGCCGACACGCGCGAGCGCGCGGACATGGCGACCGCCTCGGTGATGGCCGAGATGCACCGCATCGACGCCGCGATGAGCCCGCACAAGGCCGACTCCGAGCTCTCGCGCATCAACGCGGGCGCGGCCGCCGGGCCGGTCCCGGTCAGCGCCGAGATGTTCACCCTGCTCGAGCGCGCGCTCGCGTTCTCGCAAGCGTCCGGCGGCGCGTTCGACATCACCTACGCCGGCGCCGGCCACCTCTACGACTACCGCGCCGGCATCGCGCCCGATGCCGCGGCGCTCGCCGCGGCGCGCCCGCTGGTCGGCTGGCGCCACCTCGAGCTCGACGCCGCCGCGCGCAGCGTGCGCTTCGCGCGAGCGGGCGTGCGCATCGACCTCGGCGGCTTCGCCAAGGGCCACGCGGTCGACAACGCGGTCGCCATCCTGAAGCGCCTGGGCATCGCGCATGCGATGGTGGCGGCGGGCGGCGACAGCCGGGTGCTCGGCGACCGCCGCGGCCGCCCGTGGACGATCGCGATCCGCGACCCGCGCCGCGAAGGCGAGGTCGTCGCGCTGCTGCCGCTCGAGGACGTCTCGATCTCCACGTCGGGCGACTACGAGCGCTTCTTCGAGCGCGACGGCGAACGCTTCCACCACCTGCTCGACCCGCGCACCGGCCAGTCGCCGCACGGGGTCCGCAGCGTGACCATCATCGCCGACGACGGGCTGACGAGCGAGGCCTTCTCGAAGACCGTGTTCGTGCTCGGCGTCGAGGACGGGCTGCGCTTCGTGAACGCGCATCCGGGCATCGACGCCGTGATCGTCGACGCGCACGGCGACCTGCACTATTCCGACGGCCTGGCCGGCTGACAAAAAGTACACCCGAGGACGACCCATGAAGCTGCCGCACTCCCTGACCCCGCGCACCCTCGTCGCCGGCTCGGCCGCGCTAGGCGCCGCGAGCCTGCTCGTGCTCTCCGCCTGCGGCGGGGGCTCGAGCTCGAACACCGACTCGAACACCGTCACGGTGCAGGGCGACGTGCCCATCGCCTACGTGATGCGCGTCAACACGATCGGCATGAACCCGACCAACGGCGCGCCGAGCGCGCCCGGCGGCGACCTGATGATCCGCGAGAAGTCCTCGCCCAGCGCGCCCGAGCACAACATCACCTCGGTGTTCACGCAGGGCAAGGGCGACGCGTCCGACCCCGAGGTCTCGTACGACGGCAAGAAGATCATCTTCTCGATGAAGTGCCCGACCTCCAACACCGCGAAGATCGGCGACCAGCCGGCCTGCACCGGCCGCTGGAACATCTGGGAATACGACATGACGACCGGCGGCTTCACCGGCGGCACGTTCCGGCGCCTGACCTCGTCGACCACCGACGACGACGTCGACCCGGTCTACCTGCCGGCGGGCCAGGGCTTCGTGTTCTCGTCGAACCGGCAGACCAAGTCGAAGAACAACCAGGCGCTCGGCCACACCTACTTCGCGCTCGACGAGTACGAGCGCGAGCGCGTGTTCAACCTCCACACGATGGCGGCGGACGGCTCGAACATCACGCAGATCTCGTTCAACCAGAGCCATGACCGCAACCCGGTGATCCGCCCGAACGGCGACATCATGTTCTCGCGCTGGGACCACGTCGGCGGGCGCAACCACTTCAAGATCTTCACGGTCAAGCCGGACGGCACCGACCTGTTCGTGCTGTACGGCGCGCACAGCGAGGGCAACAGCTTCCTGCACCCGCGCGACCTCGACCCGAACGGCAGGTTCCACGGCATGCTGGCCTCCGACCTGATGCCGCTGCAGCGCACGAACGAAGGCGGCGCGCTGGTGGCGATCGACGTCGAGCACTACTCCGAGCAGAACACGCCGGCGAGCAAGGACGTGCCGGCGACCGGCGGCCAGATCCAGGCGACGCTCAACGAGCTGAACATCGACCGCGGGCTGTCGTTCTACGGCCGCATCACGACGCCGTACCCGCTCTGGGACAGCACCGACCGCGTGCTGATCGCCTACCGCCCGTGCGAGGTCACGAAGAACGGCGCCGTCGTCTCCTGCGCGACGCTCACCGCCGAAGAGATGGCGCGCGTCTCGGACATGAACCGCCCGATCGCCGAGACCGATGCCGACACGATCAAGGACAACGTCCCGCCGTCGTACGCGATCTACATGTTCAACGCGCTGAACCAGTCGTTCCTGAACGTCGCCTCGCCGCCGGCCGGCTTCATGTACACCGACCCGATCGCGCTGATCCCGCGCGCCGAGCCGGCCTCGACCTCGCCGACCTCGATCGACGCCGACCTCGCCGCCAAGGGCCTGGGCACGCTCGACGTGCGCAGCGTCTACGACACCGACGGCCTCGGCCGCATGGGCGACCCGGTGCTGGTAGGCGCCGACCTCGCCCCCGGCTGCACGACCGCGATCGCCAAGACCACGCCGACGGACCCGAACGACCTGCGCGCGCAGGTGGCCGACCTGGCGAAGATGAAGGACCCGGCCGATCCCGCCTACCAGTGCGCGCCGGCGCGCTTCATCCGCGCGGTGCGGGCGGTCGCCCCGCCGGCCAGCATGATGGGCCTGCGCAGCGCGATCGGCGAGACCGACTTCGAGCCGCAGCAGATCCTCGGCTACGCGCCGATCGAGCCGGACGGCTCCTTCAAGCTCAACGTGCCGGCGGACACCCCGATCGGCCTCGCGGTCGTCGACTCCAAGGGCCGCGCGCTGCAGACCCACACCAACTGGATCCAGGTGCGCCCGGGCGAACGCCGCACCTGCGACGGCTGCCACAGCCCGCGCCGCGGCGGCGCGCTGAACTCCGGCGCGGTGGTCAACACCGTCCCGGCCACGCTGCTCGCCCCGATGCAGGCGGCGCACCAGTCCGGCGAGACCATGGCCGACACGCGCACCCGGCTCGACCCGACCGCGCTGACGCTGAAGCCGGACATGATCTACACCGACGTCTGGGCCGACGCCGCCAAGCCGGGCGTCACGCGCCTGCCCGACGTCGCCATCAAGTACCTGAACAACCTGAACCCGGCCGACGACCTGAAGACACCGGTGCCGACGAACGGCGTCATCAACTACCCCGACCACATCCAGCCGCTGTGGTCGCGCGACCGCGGCGCCAACACCTGCACCAACTGCCACAACGTCTCGGCCCACATCGACCTCTCGTCGACGATCGCCGGCGACGGCCGCATGGTGTCCTACGACCGCCTGCTGATCGGCGACCCGCAGCTCGACTCCTCGGGCCGCCCGGTCATCACCTTCGACGACGGCGTGCCCATGTTGCAGCGCCTGCCCGCGCTCGTGAACACGATGGCGAGCGAAGGCGAGGCGCTCGGCCTGGCGCGCAAGAGCCGGCTGGTCGAGATCCTGACCGGCCAGCTGCTGCATGCCGGCCCGGACGCCCTCGCCGCGCATCCGGCCCCGCCGTCCACCGCGCCGAACCACGGCAACATGCTCAACGCCGCCGAGAAGCGCCTGGTGGCCGAGTGGATCGACCTGGGCGGCAAGTACTACAACGACCCGTTCAGCGCCACCGGCATGGTGCGCGAGGTCGATACGCTCGACGAGCCGAGCTTCGCCTCGACGATCTACCCGATCATCAGCGCGACCTGCTCCGGCTGCCATGAAGCGCACGGCAGCACGAATACCCCGAGCACGGCCACGTCCTTCCGCGACAATCGCTACGTGCTCACGGGCGACCCCGACGGCGACTTCGGCGCCACCCTGGCCATGATCTCGGACACCTGCCACCCGCGGACCAGCTACCTGCTCACCCGTCCGTCGACGATCCCGCACCCGGCGGCCGCGACGACGCAGACGCAGGCGGTGCTGCCGGCCGACGGTGCGGACTACACGTCGATCCTGAACTGGATCGCGGGCGGTTGCGCGACGCCTTGACGAAGGACTTTTCCTTGAAGCCGATTCCTTTCTGCGGCGGCCTGCTGGCCGCCGCGCTCCTCGCCAGCTGCGGCGGCGGCGGCGATCCGCTGTCCAATCCGCCCTCGGTCCAGAACCCGCCCGGCGCGACCGGCGAGAAGCTCGCGTTCGCGTATTTCCAGAAATGCATCGCGCCGATCTTCCTGGAGCAGCTGCCGGTCGTTCAAAATGGCGGCTCCTCGACGAACACCTGTTCCGGTTCCGGCTGCCATGACAGCAACACCGGCACGGGCGGTGCCCTGCGCATCATCGTCGCCGCGCAACCGGTCGACCTGAGCGACCCCGCCAACACGCCCGACGTGATCCGCACGACCGACATGTACAAGAATTTCTACTCGGCGCAGGGGGTCACCATCCCCGGCAGCCCGATCCAGAGCCGCTTGTTCGAGAAGCCGCTGCTGCTGAACATCCTGCATGGCGGCGGCCAGATCTTCCCGAGCCAGGACGACCCGCACGCCAAGCTGATCGCCTACTGGATCAGCCATCCGGCGCCCTCCGGCCAGGACGAATTCAGCACCGCGACCTACAGCATGTTCACGCCCGCGGACCCGGCGACCGGCACGTGCAACACGCAATGAGCGGCATCCGGGCCGCCCTCGACCGGATCGCGCCGGCGCTGGCGCTCGCGGCCGCATTCGCCTGCACGCCCGGCTTTGCCGCGGACGCGCCGGCCGCGCCCGCATCGGCCGCCGCCCCCGCGGCCGCGGCCTCCGCGCCCGTGGCCGC
>JADMIO010789810.1_pt1 | contig 19658 bp, 17 predicted proteins | sample 8958161 | NCBI WGS metagenome assembly JADMIO01 (sample SAMN16585339, study PRJNA669376) | soil metagenome | isolation source: Crop rotation soil | place: USA: Cullars Rotation, Alabama | collected 2011
CTTTCCCGGGCCGCTCGCGTAACCGCCGGATCAGCCCGTACCCGTCGACGACCGGCATGCCGATGTCGCTGAGCAGGACGTGCGGCGACTCGCGGTGCTCGCGGTCGAGTAACTCGATCGCCTCCGCCGCCGACCCCGCCACCACGACGGCCGCCCCGTGCTCCTCGAGCACCCGTCGCAGCAGGTCGCGGGCGTCCGGCTCGTCGTCAACGACCAGCACGCGGATCCCCGCGAGGGACGGGATCGCTTCCGAGGGTGCGACCGCCGCCGACCGCACGGGCTGGCGATCAGCCGCCGTTTCGATCGCGCCGTTTGTCCCCTCGGCGTTTTCGGACGAACGCACGGCCCGCAGCGGCAAGTTCACCACGAACGTCGACCCCCGCCCCTCCCCCTCGCTCATGGCCCGCACCGTGCCGCCGTGCAGCTCGGCCAAATGCCGCACGATCGACAGCCCGAGTCCCAGCCCGCCGTGCCGCCGCGTCGACGACGAATCGCCCTGGCGGAATCGCTCGAACACGTGCGGCAGCAGGTCGGCGGCGATCCCCTCGCCCGTGTCGGCCACCGCGAGCTCGACGTGCGAATCGACTTGGCGGAGCGTGACCTCGATCTTCCCGTGCTTCGGCGTGAACTTGATCGCGTTCGTCAGCAGGTTCCACACGACCTGCTGGAGCCGCGCCGCGTCGCCGCTGACGGGTCCGGCGTTCGGGTCCGTCACCGTCCGAACGCGCAGGTCTTTCGCCGCCGCCGCTGGGGCGGTCGACCGCACGACGTCCTCGACGATCGCCGACAGGTCGACCGGCGCGACGTCCAACCGGATCTTCCCCGAGATGATCCGTCCCATGTCGAGCAAATCCTCGATCAGCCGCGCCTGCACCCGCGCGTTCCGCTCGATCACCTCCAGCCCGACCGCCAGGTCGTTCTGGTGCGGCGCGAGAACCGCCGCCCCCGCGACTTCGTCGTCGTCCGCCGGGTCGGCCCGCCGCAGCATCTGCGCCCACCCGTAAATCGCCGTCAGCGGCGTCCGCAACTCGTGGCTCAGCGTTGCGAGGAACTCATCTTTCACCCGCCCCGCCCGCTCGGCCTCCTCTCGCGCGCTGCGCTCGCGCTCCAGGAGTTGCCCGAGCGAGGCGTTCGCGCGGTCCAACTCGTCGGTTCGTTCCCTTACGCGCGCTTCGAGCTGCGCCGGGCTCGGCAGCGCGAGCGCCTTGGGAATCAGCGGCCACAACATCACCGCCGTCACGACCGAGATCCCCGCCGTAAAAATCTTGACCAGCGCGTCCAGCCGATACAGTGGCTGCCAGATCGCCCAGATGCCGAACAGGTGCGTCGTCCCGCACGCGAGGATGAACCCGGCGAACATCACGAACATCCAGTTGAACGCGACGTCGCGGCGGCGGCGGACGAAGTAGATCAGCGCGATCGGAATCGAGTAGTACGACGCCGCGATCAACAGATCCGACGCGACGTGCGCGCCGATCAGCGGGCGCTCGCCGTACATGCATTGGCTGCGCGGCACGTACACTTTGAAGAAGTCGGCGAAGAACCCCGACCCGCCCGCCGCCGGGGAGCGCGCCGCGTGGGCGGCGTGGTCGTGCCCTCCGCCCCCCGACCCTTCCGCCCGAGCAGGTCCGCACACGGCAACCGTCAGTAACAATATCAAGCGGACGAGTCGGTATCTCATGCCTTCCTTCGCACGGTGAAACGGGGCACGGCAGGGGGAGTGACATCTTCGATTCCGCGCAATATATTTCAACCGACCCGCGGCGGATCAGATCACCCAAACCGCCACGCCGCGCTCTCCCTTGCAATTCACCGCGGTTTCCGCTAAATTTCCCCGCCCGCGCGCGAACGCCGCGGGCGTTTTGTTCGTCTGATACACGGGCCCGCGCCCGACGCAACGATTGAAGTAAAGGTGACTTATGGCACATAAGAAAGGCGCCGGCTCTTCGAGCAACGGCCGCGATTCCAACCCGCAGTACCTTGGCGTCAAGATTTACGGCGGCCAGGCGATCGGCGCCGGCGCGATCATCATCCGCCAGCGCGGCACGAAGTTCCGCCCCGGTTTTAACGTCGGGCTCGGCAAGGACGACACCCTGTTCGCCCTGAAGGCGGGCACGGTCGAGTTCCAGGGCCGCAAGGTGCATGTGCGGACCGACGCGCCGACCGCTTAGCAACCGTTGCGCGGCCCGAGGCCCGCTTAGCGGGTGCACCGCAGGTGCCCGGTTTTCCTCGGTTCGGTCCGTGCATAAGATCCCGAAACCAAAACGTGAAGCGTGACGCGCCCCGCGTTCACGTTTCACGTTTTCACGTTTCCGGAGAGTCTGATCATGTTCGTCGACGAAGCTGAAATCCACGTCAAGGCCGGCGACGGCGGCAACGGCTGCGTGTCGTTCCGACGCGAGAAGTACATCCCCAAGGGCGGCCCGGACGGCGGGGACGGCGGGAACGGCGGGTCGATCATCTTCGTCGCCGACACGTCGAAGAACACCCTGATGGACTTCGCCGGCAAGCACCACTGGCGCGCGACGCGCGGCCAGGACGGGATGGGCAAAAAGATGGCCGGCGAGGACGGGCCGGACATGGTCGTGCCGGTGCCGGTCGGCACGCTGGTGTATGACCTTGAGCACATGACGCTGCTGGCGGACCTCGAAACGCCCGGGCGCGAGATCACGATCGCGCGCGGCGGGCGCGGCGGACAGGGGAACTGGCACTTCCGCTCCGCCACCAACCAGACCCCGCGCTACGCCCAGCCCGGCACGATCGGGCAGGAGCGGATGCTCAAGCTCGAGCTGAAGCTGATCGCCGACGTCGGCCTGGTCGGCATGCCCAATGCAGGCAAGAGCACGCTGCTCAGCGTCGTCTCCGCCGCCCGCCCGAAGATCGCCTCCTACCCGTTCACGACTCTCGAGCCGCAACTCGGCATCGCGATTTTGCCCGGCGACCGGCGGATCGTCGTCGCGGACATCCCGGGGCTGATCGAGGGCGCGCACGCCGGCTCCGGCCTCGGCCACGACTTTCTGAAACACATCGAGCGGACGAAGGTGATCGTCCACATGCTGGATTTGTTTCCCGAGGACGGCTCCGATCCGGCCGAAAATTACCGCACGATCCGCGCCGAGCTCGAAGCCTTCAGCCCGGCGCTGGCGAACAAGGAAGAAGTGATCGCGGCGAACAAGATCGACCTCGCCACGGACCAGGACGCCGCCCTCGACCACCTGCGGTTTGAACTGAAGGGCAAGGAGATTTTCCCGATCAGCGGTGCCGCCAAACTGGGCGTGGAAGACCTGCTCGTGGCGCTCTGGCGCAAGCTGCAAAGGGTGCGGGAGGAAGAGGCCGCGAGCAAGCCCACGCCCGACCCGATCGTCGTGGCGACCACGCGGGTCGAGACGCCGGCGGTTCCGCCGTCGGAAGAGACGCTCGAGTAGCGTTGGATGGCGTTGTTTGGGGCGCGGTGGCGGGATTCGCGGATCGCGCGGCGGGGGGGAGTTCGTTTTGCGCCGGCGGGAAAAGTGTTGCGCGATGTTGCGCCGTGTGGCGCGGCGCGGGGAATCAATCCGAAAGTTGTAGCAAACTGTAGCATTTTGTAGCACGGGGGAGGTGAGGGCGCCGCGCGGCACGTGAAAGTGCTCGCTCGCTGAAGCGAGCCCTGCATGGGGACGTTGCTCGGTGCGCATATCGGGCCTCCACATTGCGGGGTGGCGGTGCGCGTTGGTGATCAAGAATTATTGAAATCGTCGGGAAAAGCGGGGCAATTTTTGTGTTTTAGGCAGGTGCGCGATGCGCGTCTAAAACGCGCATCAGATGGAGGCAAGAGCTGGTGACGAATGGCGTTGGGTATTGCGCCCGGGCGGCAAGGGGCGTGTCGGAGATGAGCTTCGCGCAAAAAAGAGCCTCCCCGGCTTTACCCGGCCGGGGAGGCGTGATTTGTGCTGGCATGCCACGCGCCAACGCTTCCGTTTAATCCGCGGATCAGGCTCAACCCGTCTGCTCTGCCTTTGAGCTACCCCCTCGCCTGGGCGTTGGCGGCGAAAGAGGGGGGCTGGAATTGAACCAGCAACTGACGGACACGGTCCGCGGAACTTGATTTGGCGCTCAGCACAATCCTGAACTTGGAGCGATAGCCTGAAGCTGACGGCCTGCCTCTGCCGATTGGGCTACCCCGCCGGGGTTAAAAGGCCAATGGCGGGGGCAGGATTCGAACCTGCACTGGGGGCCGGGGTTTACACTGAAGCTGAGCTTAAGCTTGCGCTCTAATGCGTCGTAATTTTAGGCGCGTCACGCGCCGAAGACGTACTCGAAGAGCTCCTTTCCGATGCTGCGGTTTTTGACCTCGATGCCGTTGGCCTGTTCGCGGGCGAACTTGACGGCCTCGGAGAGCTTGTCGATCCGGGCGAGGAACTCGTTGCGCTGCTTGGCGGGGATCGCGCCGGAGAATTTTACGGTGGACCAGTGGCCGGCGGTGACGTCCTCCTGGACGAGCTGGGTCTGGGCCGGGTGCTCTTTGGTCGGCGGGTGGAGGACGACCGGCTTGGAAATCTTGCGGGTGCGGATCGTGCGGGTCGGCGGGGTGGCGTAGAGGTCCTTGTTGTTGTCGAACTGCCACTCCTCGGCGGGGTCGAGGACCGGGAGCTTGTCAACGAAAGTGTGGAGGTCGTTTAGCTGCTTTTCGAGGAAGAGCAGGTTGGTGACGGGCACCTCCTTGGCGATCGTGCGGCCTTCGACGGCGATGTCGGCCTTGGCCTCGGTGTTGGCGGCGTCTTGGGTGAGGACGACGTCGAAGAGGTCGGTCAGGACGGCGCGGACCTGCGCGACTTTCTCGGTGACCTTGACCTGGAGATTTTTCGATTCGGGCGGGAGCTGCTCGCCGTTCTCTTCGACGGGCTGGTAGGTTCGGCTGATGCCCATCAGGAGCTCGGACTTCTGGAGCTCCTTGTGGATCTCGGTGAACTCCTTGGTGGCGCGGCTTTTCTTGCCGTTGGTGACGGCGATGATCTGGTTGAGCTTGGGCATGGGGTCTCCCTTGGTTGGGGGTACAGGGGGAATGTAACCGCGCCGTTGTGCGCGATGCAATTGGACGGGTGGGTTACGTCGGCGCGGTGCGGCATCTGACAACGATGACGGCGACGTCGATCGCGGCGAAGGCCCCATCCCAGCCCTCCCCCGGAGTTCCTGGAGAGGGAATCAGACTTGGAGTGCCGCGGGAGAGGGGGAAAGAGGTCACCGCGGCTACGGCACGCCCTTCACAATATCGATGGCTCGGATCAGTTGCTTCGCCAGGCGTAGCTTTTGTTCGTCGCGTTGTTCCTTGGGGAGGGCGGTGGCGACTTCGATGTAGCGCTGGAGGTATTGCTTGGCTTCGGGGCGGCCGGCGTTGGCGTAGCTTTGGCCGAGGGCGAAGAGGGCACTGGGGCTGGGCGGGGTGGCGGCGGCGGCGGATTTCAGGGCGGCGTCGATGTCCGCGGCTAGCCGGTCGTCGTTGCGCATCGACAGCGCGGCGGCGAGGTCGGTATAGATTGCGCCGCCGTTTTGGGGGGAAAGTTTAGCGGCCTGGTCGTAGAGGGATTTGCCGGGCTTGATCTGGCCTTGCGCGACTTTGAGTTGCCCGGCGATTTCGGCAAACGTGTAGTCCTTGGGGTCGGCGGCGAGGGCCTGGTTGATCTCGGCCTCGGCCGCGTCGAATTGCTTGAGGGCGATCAGGCTGAGGGTTTTGTAGGCGCGGAATTTGGCGCCCTTGGGGTCGGCGGCGAGGGCGCCGTCGTAGTCGCGAAGGGCGGACTTGTGGTCGCCTTTCCGCGCGGCAGCCTGGGCTTGAGCGAAGAGTGCGTCGGCGGAGGGCGGGACGAGAACCATGCCGGGGCCGCTGGTTTTCGTAAGGCCGACGGAGGCGAGTTCGGTGGTCATCTCGCGCGTGGCGACCTTGCCGTCGGGCAGGGGGGCGCGCTCGGAGAGGGTTTCCTTGACGACGCCGACGTCCTTGGCGAACCAGCGGTAGGTGTCGCGTTGGAAGTTGCCGTCGGGGCCGCCGATCGTGACGAGGTAGACCTTGATCGCGTCGTACTCGCCGGCGGGGACTTTGATTTTTTCGACGCCGAGGCAGGTGGCGGAGGTCGCGCCGGCGTCCTCACGATACTCCCACTTGTCGCCGGCCTTCGGGTCGGCGGGGAGGATTTTTTGAGGGTCGTTCAGCGGCGCGACTTTGCCTTCCGAAACGGCGCCGACGAGGTAGACGCCGTCGGGTTTGGACTGGTAGGCGAGGTTGTTGGCGATGACGGGTTGGTCGGCGGCGGCGGGCTGCTTGGGCGCGATGACGAGGTCGAGCGATTGGGGCTCGGACTGGTCGACCTTGGTGGTGACCTTGTAGGAGAGCGCGCGGCCGGGGGTCAGCGGGAGGTAGGAATGCGTCGGTTCCCCAACCACGGGAATCGCCGAGGCGAACAGCACGAACAGCAGGGGTCGGTAAATCATCGGTCTCTCCGGAGATGCTTGGCGTCGCTTCGGGCGTATCTTACTATCGGCGGCATGTCCGCAACGCTACCGGAAACGCTGGAAACTGGATTGAAGGAATGGGCGACCGTTTGCCAGGCGATGGCGGACGGGGGGCAGATCATTTTGCTGCGGAAAGGGGGGATATACGAGTCGGGCGGGGAATTCGAGTTGGAACATCGGCGGTTCGTATTTTTCCCGACTTACTTGCACCAGAACCTGGAGATGTTGAAGCCGGAAGCCCGGGTCGGGTTCGAGGCGCGGTCGGCGGAGCCGGACAGAGTGACGCTGAGCGTCGGGGCGGAAGTGACGGACATTTTGCAATTGAAATCGCGCGAGCAGATGGACGAGCTCGATGACCAGCACGTGTGGGGGCCGTCGCTGATCGACATGCGGTTCAATTATAAGCCGGCGAACCCGCTGTACCTGCTCGTCGTGCGCGCGTGGCGGTTGGCGGAGGTGGTGACGGTGGAGAACACGCCGGCGTACGCGGGGTGCAAGAGTTGGGTGCCGCTCGAGCAGCGGGTTTCGACTCAAGGGGCGACGCCGGTGCTGGACGATACGACTTATCAGACGCGGCGGGAGTTGATCCGCGCGCGGTTGGGAGAAGTGTGGACGGGTTTTTAATGGAATTGAGCGAATGCCGGATCAAGCTGCGGTGACGTTTTTGCCCGGGGCGATCGGGTTGGGGCGGTTGAGGGTGTACGACAGCGCGGGGCCAGACCGACTGGCGGGAGGCGCGCCGCACGTCCACCTGGCGTCGACGGAGGCGTATTACGTGCTGGCCGGGCGGGGGTCGGTGCAAACGTTGTGCGTGACAGGGCTGGGGGAGAGTGAACTGGAAGAGGGGAAGGTGGTTTGGTTTTCGCCGGGCGTGATTCATCGGCTGGTGAACGCGGACGGGAAACTGGAAGTCCTCGTGATCGGGCAGAACGGGGAGTTGTCGATGGGGGAGGACGTGGTGTTGACGTTCCCGCCGGAGTACATCGTTGACGCCACGCGGTACGCCGAGGCGATGAGCCCCGTGGACGACCTTGCGGCGGCGATGCGCCGGCGCGACCTCGCGGTGGACGGGTTCAACGGCCTGCGGGCGGATTACCAGTTCAAAGGGAAGGCGGTGCTAGACAAGTTTTACGCCGCGGCGGGGAAGCTGGCGAAGCCGCGGGCGCCGGAGTGGTATCGGCGGTGGAGCACGACCGCGAGCGCGGCGGCGTCGGCGACGAGCGTGCACCTGAACAATTTGCGGCACGGGCACGTCGGGCATTTGACGCAGGGGCGGGTGGGCGTGGCGCGGGAGCCGAACGAGGATCGACGGCGGGCGGCGGCGTGTGGTACGCTGGGCGTCTACCAGCCGGAAGGAAGCGCGTCATGATTCTTCGGACCGTTCACGTGGGCGTCGGCGGGAACGGGCAGTGGTCGACCGAGGTGCTCGGCGCGGATCCGCGGTTCAGGCCGGTCGCGATCATCGACACGCACGCGACGTCGGCTAAGACGGCGCAGTACAAGCTGGGGCTGGCGGGGCATAAGAACGTGCCGACGTTCTCGGGGCTGACCGGGGCGCTCACGCAGATCGAGGCGGACGCGCTGGTCGTCACGACGCCGACCAAGACGCACGCGGAATTCGTCCGCATGGCGCTGGCGGTCAACATGCACGTGCTGGTCGAGCGGCCGCTGACGATTAGCTGGGACGACGCCAAGGCGATCGTGGCGGACGCGGACTCGGCGTGGGTCAAGCTGTGCGTGGCGCAGCGGGCTCGGTACACGGCGTGCGAGCAGACGGTCGCGTACATCCTGAGCAAGCCGGACCACCCGTATTCGCCCGGCGCGGTGCGGATCGTCGATTACGTGCACCACCGCCACCGGCCCGAGCCGGGGAAACTGGATTTCCCGTTCGCGATGGTCTGGGACGCGGCGGTCGACCACGTCGATTCGCTGGCGACGTGGCTGGGGCCGGTCAAGCGGGTGACCGCGCGGTCGTACGCGACGCCGTGGACGCACTACACGTATGACGCGAATTTGTCGGCGTTCATCGAGTTCGAGGGCGGGGCGGTGTGCAACTACGTGATGACGCACGACGCGAACATTCATCAACAGCAGGTGACGATGCAGGGTGAGCGCGGGGCGCTGGTGCTGACGGATCAAGAGAAGTTGAGGTTTTTCCCGAAGCCGGCCGGGCCGCTGGAGTCGGCGGCGGAGCAGGTGGTCGAGTGCGACATCATGGACTGCGTGCCGCCGGAGCAGTGCATCGCGGACGAGTTCTTCCGGTACGTGGTCGAGGACGTCGAGCCGGGGATCAGCGGCAAGCGAAACCTGCAGACCGTCGCGGTGTGCGAGGCGCTCGTTCGCTCCGCCCGGGAAAAGAAACCGATCGACGTGAGCGACATTAGGCAGAGTGGGCTCTGCCCACCATTTCAAGGGGAAAAGGGGTGAGCGGTTGGCAGAGCCCACCCTACAATCCGGGTATGGCACGCCTCGACGTCCTCGAAGACAAGGCCCGGCTGAAGAGCCTGAAAGACATGCTCCACCGGTTCAGCGCGCCGGCGGCGGACGCGCTCATCGAGCGCGGGGAGAACGGCGACGTGCGGTGCTACGCGTGCGGGCACCGGTGCCTGGTCAAGCCGGGGCGGGACGGGGTTTGCCGGGTGCGGTTTAATGAGGGTGGGGAGTTGCTCGTGCCGCACGGATACGTGGGGGCGCTGGCCTGTGACCCGATCGAAAAGAAGCCGTTTTTTCACGTGTTGCCGGGGTCGGATGCGCTGACGTTTGGAATGCTAGGTTGCGATTTTCATTGCGGCTACTGTCAAAACTGGGTTACCAGTCAAATGCTGCGCGACCCGGAGGCCGTCGCGCCGGCCCGGCCTTTTACGCCTGAGGAATTGGTGGGATTGGCGGTTGAGCACGGCGCGCCGGTGCTGGCTTCGAGTTACAACGAGCCGTTGATCACATCCGAGTGGGCGGTGGATATTTTTCGGGTGGCGCGGGAGCGGGGGTTGCGGTGTGCTTATATTTCGAACGGGAACGGGACGCCTCAGGTGCTCGATTATCTCCGCCCGTTCGTCGACGCGTACAAGGTGGATTTGAAGACATTCAGCGATCGGAATTATCGCCAACTGGGCGGGGTGCTGGAGAACGTCTGCCGGACGATTCGGGATTTGAAGGAGCGTGGATTCTTCGTCGAGGTCGTGACGCTCGTGGTCCCAAACTTTTCGGACGACGCGGATGATTTGAAGCGGATGGCGGAGTTCCTGGCGTCGGTCGACCCGCTGATGCCGTGGCACGTGACGGCGTTTCACCCGGATTACAAGTTTGACCGGCAGAAGGGATTTCGGAACACGACGCCGGACGATTTGTACAAGGCCGTCGAGGCGGGGCGGGCGACGGGGCTGAAGTACATTTATTCGGGGAACTTGCCGGGACGCGTGGGCGAGTGGGAGAACACGCGGTGTCATCACTGTGACGCGACGGTGGTGACGCGGCGGCACTTTCAGGTGCTGGAAAATCGCGTGCGGGCGGACGGGACGTGCCCGGACTGCGGCGGCGCGATTCCCGGCGTGTGGGGCGCACGCGGCGGACACGGGGACGGGCGCGTGCGGCCGCTGCTTTGAGCGCGAAGCACAACTCCGCGTGGACGCGGGCGGAGAAGTTCCAACCGCCGGCGACGTCCCGACGGTATCCTGTGCGACATGCCAACCCCATCCCGCCTCGCCGTGTTGGTGCTCGTGGTTATCGCGCCGTTCGCGCTGCGAGTCGTTGCCGCCGAACCGGCTGCGTACGACCACGCCCGCCTCGACTATTATCTCGACGACGCCGGGCGCGAGCAGGCGGTCAAGTCGCCCGCCGATTGGGCCCGGCGGCGGCGCGACATCCTTGCGGGCATGCAGGGGGCGATGGGGCGGTTGCCGGATCGGTCGGCGCTCCCGCCGCTCGATGTAAAGGTGCTCGGCGAGGTGAAGGAGGAGAAGTTCACGCGCCTGTTGATCACGTTCGTGGCGGAAAAGACGCCCGCCGACGCGGAAGACCGCGTGGCCGCCTACCTGTTCCTGCCGTCGCGCCGCCAGGCCGGTGAGCGCCGCCCCGCCGTCCTCGCGCTCCACCCGACTGCGCCGCAGGGCAAGGGCTCGGTCACCGGCGAGGGCAAGGCGAACCGCGAGTACGGCCTCGAACTCGCGCGCCGCGGCTACGTCGTCCTCTGCCCGGATTACCCTTCGTTCGGCGACGCGAAGGACTACGACTTCAAGGCCGCGTTCGCGTCGGGGCGGTATTCGTCCGGCACAATGAAGGGCATCTTCAACCACATGCGGTGCGTCGACCTGTTGCAATCGCGCGACGAGGTCGACCCGAAGCGCATCGGGGTGATCGGGCACTCGCTCGGCGGGCACAACGCGATGTTCGTCGCCGCGTTCGACGAGCGGATCGGCGCAGTCGTGTCGAGCTGCGGGTGGACGCCGTTCGGCGATTATTACGGCGGGAAGATTCAGGGGTGGACGAGCGACCGGTACATGCCCGCGCTGCGCGACCGGTACAAGCTGGATGCGAAGGCGGTGCCGTTCGACTTTTACGAGGTTGTCGCCGCGCTCGCGCCGCGGCCGTTCTTCTCGGCGTCGCCCGTGCGCGACTCGAACTTCGAAGTCGCCGGCGTGCGCAAGGCCCAGGCCGTCGCCGCGCCGGTCTACAAGCTACTCGGCGCGCCGGACTCGTTGGAGATTCGCTACCCGGAGTGCGAGCACGATTTCCCGAAGGAAATGCGGGATGAGGCGTACGCGTTTCTCGACCGCGCGCTGAAGCCGTCCGCCGGCGCCCCCACAACGCCCCCCGCGGCGCGACGTACTCCCCAATAATACGTCACGGAGGAATCATGTCGCGCACGCTCGCCCTCGCCGCCGTCCTTTTCCTCTCCTTAGTCGCCCGCGCCGGCGATTGGCCCGGCTGGCGCGGCCCGACGAATGTCGGCTACGTCGACGAGAAGGATCTGCCGACGACTTGGAAGTGGGACAAGAAGGGCCAGGAAAACGTGCTCTGGAAAGTTGACCTGCCGAAGACGACGGGCCATTCGTGTCCGATCGTCTGGGGCGATCGCGTCTTTCTCACCACCGCCGCCAAGCAAACTCAGGCGGAGGAAAAGGAAAAGCAGATCCCCGAGCACCATTTGCAATGCTTCAACGCGGCCGACGGCAAACTGCTTTGGAGCACGCTGATCCCGCCCGGCAGGGAGCCGATGGGCTACGCGATCTACGCCGTGCCAACGCCCGTGACCGACGGCAAGGCCGTTTACTGCTGGTTCGGGTCTGCGGTCGTCGCCGCCGTCGATTTCGACGGCAAGCTCCTTTGGCGTCACGAGCGGGCCGGGCCGTTCAAGCTCAACCCCGGCATCGACAGCAGCCCAGTCCTATTCGGTGACAACGTCCTGCTGCTCTGCGACCAGTACGGCGGCAAGGGCTGGCTCCAGGCGCTGGACAAGGTCACCGGCGAGATCAAATGGGAGAAAAAGCGCGAGAAGCGCGACGTCTCCAACACCACGCCCGTCCTCGTCAACATCAACGGCAAGCCGCAACTGCTGGTCGCCGCGTCCAAGCAACTTGAAGGCCTCGACCCCGCGACGGGCGAGCTAATCTGGTGGTGCAAGGCGCGCGGGTTTGGGTCGTCGCCGGTCTACGGCTCTGGGCTGGTCTACAGCGACTCGGGCAACGGTGAGGCGGGCGTTGTCGTTGACCCGACCGGCAGCGGCGACGTCACCGCGACCCACGTCAAGTGGCAGTACGACAAGAGCCCGTCGCAGTACGGCTCGGCGATCATCGCCGGCGAGTACGTCCTGCGCGCCCACAAAGGCTTCATCAAGTGTTGGAACCTCAAGTCCGGCGAAGTCGTCTTCGACGAACCCGCCGACGGCGTCAGCATTCTCTCCAGCCCGCTCCTGACCGCCGACGGCTTGGTTTATTTCGCCAGTTCCAGCAAAACCTTCGTTGTGCGGCCGGGCCCCAAGCTGGACGTGGTTGCCGTTAATGCGCTGAACAGCGGGGATAACGCCGCGTCTGCTGCGGTATCGAATGGGCGATTTTTCATTCGCGGAACCGAAACGCTGTTCTGCATTGGGAAGAAGTAACCCCGTCGCGCGCCAACAACACGCCGGGGCATAGCGTCGGGAGCGGTAGCGACCAGAGCGCCGCCCCGGGTCCGTCGCGCGCGATCGCACCCCTCACCCCTTCGGTCGCACCATCTCGAACAAGCTGCTAACCTCCGCGTAATCGCCGCGATACCCGCACCGCGCGATCGTCCGGGCGAGGGCCATGTCGAAAAGGCCGTCCCTCAGAAACGCCGTGTCGATGTGGACGCCGACGACCTGCCCCAGGATCAGCGTGTTCGCCGTCAACCGCCCGTCCAGGTCCATAAGCGGAATCATCGTCAGCAACTTGCACTCCAGGGCCGCCGGCGCGTCCGCCACGCGCGGCGGCCTCACGATCCGCGACGGCGCCGCCCGCAATCCCGCCAGCTCCATCTCGTTGACGTCGGGCGGCACGGCGGCCGACGACCGGTTCATCGCCTCCGCCTGCCGCCGCGTCGCCAGGTTCGCTACGAACTCGCCGGTCGACTCGATGTTCCGCTGGCTGTCCTTGCGCCCGGAGCTGGAGAAGCCGACGATCGGCGGGGCGTCGCAAAACGCGTTGAAAAAACTGTATGGCGCGAGGTTCACGCCGCCGTCCGCGTTGACCGTCGAGATCCACCCGATCGGTCGGGGTGCGACGATCGCCTTGAACGGGTCGTGCGGGAGCCCGTGGCCGAGCCGCGGTTCGTAAAAGTGAAAGTCGCTCATGCTATTTCGTCTCCGCACCCGCGACGATCGCCTCGACCAGCGTGCGGCAGACGGCCAATTCCTCGTCGTTAACCGTGTGCGGCATCCCCGGATACCGCCGCACCTCGACCGCCGCGCCCATCTTGCTCAACACCGCTTCCGTCTCCCGCACCCGCGCGAACGGCACGTGCGGGTCCGGGTCGCTCGTCCCCAGAAACACCGGCGTACTCGCCAGCGAGCCGGCGTAATCGCGCGGCGTTCCCGGCGGGCCGATCAAACCGCCCGTCAACCCCATCACCGCGCCGTACCGCCGGGCGTGTCGCGCGACGTACTCGGTGGTCAGGCACGCGCCCTGCGAGAACCCGAGGAGCGCGATCCGCTCGCTCGGGACGCCGCGCGACAGCAACTCGGTCACGATCGCGTCAATCTTCGCGAGGGCCGAGTCGAGGTAAGGCTGGTTCGCCTCCATCGGCGCGAGGAACGACTGCGGGTACCACGTGTTCCCGCCCGCCTGCGGCGCGAGCGCGGCCACGCCTTCCAGGTTCATCGCCTCGTACAGCGACAAGATGCTCTGTGCCGACGCGCCGCGGCCGTGGATCAGGATCAGCGTCGCCGCCGCGTCCTCGGGTTTCGGGCCGGCCGTCAAAACCGGCTGGTGCGCGTGTGGGTCGTTCATTCTGCTCTTTACCGTGTTCATGATGATCAGTCCTTCAAGCTGGGTAACGCCGCTTCGATCTCGGCCCGTCGCGGCTCGAATTGAGTCGGGAGCTTCAACGCCTCGCCGAGCGTCCGCTCGTCCTCGTCCACCAGGAAGCCCGGCACGTCGGTCGCGACCTCGAAGATCACGCCGCCGGGTTCGCGGAAGTAAATCGACTGAAAGTAATTCCGATCGCGCACATCGGTCAGCCCGAAGATCTTCCCGTCGATCGCCGCCCGCACCCGCGCCTGCGCCGCCGCGTCCGCCACGCGCCAGGCGACGTGATGCACGGAGCCCATGCCGAGCACGGCGGGCGCGGCGGTCGGGTCTTCGATCACCTCGAGGCGCTGGCCGGGCACTTCGGAGCCCGCGCTGAACCACGCGCTTCGGCCATTCGTGCCCAAATGCCGGAATCCGAACGCCCCGGTCAGAAACTCAGCCGTCTCCGCGGCGTTCGAAACCGTCACCGCGACCGAAGCAATACCCGTTATCGCCTGCCCGTCCGGCACGTCCGACGCCGGCGCTTCGGCCGACACTTCGCCGAGCTCCGCCTCCACAATGCCAAGCCGAGTCCCGTCCGGATCAACGAACTCTAGCCGTTCCTGACCGCCCAGCGTGGTGGCCCGCGCCACGTCGACGCCGGCCTTACTCAGCCGCCCCGACCAGAATCCGAGCGCGCCGAGGGGCACGCCGAAATCCGTCCGCGCGACCTCGCGCGCCCCCGCGACGCCCGCCCGCCACTGCGGGTGCGGGAAGAACGTGATCAGCGTCCCCGGTCGTCCGATCCGATCACCAAAGTAAAAGTGATAACCGTGCGGGTTGTCGAAGTTCACCGTCTTCTTCACCAGCCGAAGCCCGAGGACCTCACGGTAAAATCGGAGGTTCGGCCCCGGCGCCCCGCAGAGCGCCGTCACGTGGTGAATGCCAAGAATGTCGTGTGCCATGATCTGTTGCTCCACAAAGTAAATCCGACCCGCGCCGACCCCTGCGGGTCGGATTCTTCCGAGTGCGCCGCGCCATTAGAGCGGCTTCAAGCCCGCCTCGATCGACGCGCGTGCCGCCTCCAGGAACGGCGGCAGCGACAACCGCTCGCCCATCGTCTCCTTCGGCTCGTCCGCATCAAAACCCGGCCCGTCCGTCGCCAACTCGAACAAGATCCCGCTCGGCTCGCGGAAATACAAACTCCGGAAATAGAACCGATCGACGGGCCCGCTCGACGGAACGCGCAGCTCGCGCAGCCGCTTGAACCATTCATCGAATTCCGCGAACGTCGGCACGCGGAACGCCACGTGATGCACGCCGCCCGCGCCGGGCGACGCCACGCGCAGCCCGGGTTCGACCGCGACGTGCAGCTCCGCCGCCGGCCCGCCGTCGCCCATCTCGAACACGTGCACGGCCGAAGAGCCTTCACCGCCGTCGCTCACCCGCGCCGAATACTCGCGCACCGCACGCAAGCCCATCACGCCGGTCAACACCTGCGCCGTCGGCTTGAGGTCGGGCACGCTGATCGTGATCGGCCCCAGGCCCAGGATCTGATGCCCGGCCGGCACCGGGCTCTTCGCCCACGGCCGGGGCGTCCACCGCCCGTCGTCGACGACGAGGTTCAATCGCTGCCCTTCCGGGTCTTCGAAATCCAGCGTCGCGCGACCGTCGCGCTCGGCGACCTCGCCATGAGGAACGCCGCGGTCACGAAGGCGCGTCGCCCAGTACGCCAGCGATTCCGCCGACCCGACACGCAGGCCCGTCCGCACGATGCTCCGTGTCCCGCGCCGTTCCCGGGGCGTCGGCCAATCGAAGAACGTCACGTCCGTGCCCGGCGAACCGTCGCCGTCCGCGTAGAACAGGTGGTAGGCCGACACGTCGTCCTGGTTCACGGTCTTCTTCACCAGCCGCATGCCGAGCGTGCGGGTAAAGAACTCATGGTTGCCGCGAGCGTTCGCGGTAACGGCAGTCAGGTGATGTATTCCCGTGAGATTCATAAAGGTCTCCAAATCGTTTAAACCTAAACTATACGCCCAAAAAAAGTCGCGGTTCAGTCCGTCTTCTCATTCGCCAGTGCCACCGTCTCCAGCAGCCCGCGCAGCGCCTTGGCGTCCGACGCCGACAGCGGCCGCAGCGCCCGCAGCACCAGGGCGTCGTGATCCGGGAGCACGGCGTCGATCTTCCGCTTTCCGGCCGGCGTCAGGTGCAGCCGATTCGCGCGGCCGTCCTTCGGGTCCGGCCGCCGCTCGACCCAGCCGGCGCGTTCCAACCGGTCGACCACGCCACAAACGTTACCTTTCGTCACGAGAAGCCGCACCGCCAGTTCTTGTTGCGTGACGCCTTCCCCAAATCGGAGCGTGGCCAGCACGTCAAACTGCGGTAAGGTCACGTCGTGCTCGCTGATCGTCGCGACGACCCGCCGCTGAACCAGGTAAAACGTCCGCGCGAGCTGCACCCATGTGCGAAGCTTGACGTCCTCGGTTCCTTCGTAGACGGTCAGGTGTCGCGGCTCGCTCGCCATATCGTTTAAGTATAAACTAAAGTGGCAGCGGAAGTCAAGCGGCGCGACACATGGCGTAATTTGCCAAACCCCCAATCCGGGGAATAATTAGTCGAACTCGCTTGGGATGTCCCCGTAATAGTGGGGCAAGCCATATATACAAAGAGGCTTTCACGTTCCGTGTGAGGGTTTTTCCACACGAATTTATCGTTTTCTTGTCTAACTCCCCGCTTTGGAGGGTTCATGTCCGTTGACCCGTCGCCGCGCCGCAATTCCTCGCCGTCCATGATCGAGAACCTTGAAGGGCGCATGCTCCTGTCCGGCACCACGGCGATGGCGGCGTTCACCGACTCGGCCGGGGCCGGCACGCAACTCGTCGAGCCATTCGCGGTCAAGAAGGCCACCCGCACGACCATCAAGACCTTGGTCACCTCGTCGACGTTCGGCGCGAGCGTCCGCATCGTCGCGACGGTCGCCCGCACGACCGGGGCGACCATCGGCGTCGGCGTCGTCACGTTCAAGTCGGGCACGACCGTCCTCGGCACCGCCAGCGTCGACGACAACGGCAAGGCCGTCCTCAACACCGGAAAGATCCCCGTCGGCGCGGTTAACCTGACGGCCGTCTTTAACGGGACCAAAGGCCTCGCGACCAGCGCGTCCAAGACGCTGCCTTTCTCGGTCGCCAAGTCGAACACGACCACGACGTTCGCGACCACGACGGCCGCGACCGCGACCTTGGGCACGCCGGTGACCTACGTCGCCCGCGTCCAGCCGATCAGCCCGGGCGGCGGCATTCCGACCGGGTCCGTCCAGTTCCTCGACGGCGCGACGGTCGTCGCCACCGCCACCCTGAACAACAAGGGCCGCGCGGTTTACAAGTCCGACATGCTCTTCAAGGGCAGCCACGCGATTACCGCGAAGTACGTCGGCACGACCGGCTACAACACCAGCACGACCGCCTCGGCCAAGGGCCTGACGATCACCGAGGGCAGCTTCACCACGACCAGCACGGGCCTGAAAAAGTCCACCCGCGTCGCCGGCACCGGCACCCGCGTCTCCAAGGCCGGCGACACCCTGGTCGTCGACTACACCGGCTACCTGACCAACGGCACCAAGTTCGACAGCTCGTTCAATCCCGGGCGCGAACCGTTCGTCTTCACGCTCGGCAAGAACCCGCCCGCCGTCATCGCCGGCTGGGAAGAGGGCTTCCTGAACGCCAAGCCGGGCGAGACGATCGCCCTGATCGTCCCGCCGTCGCTCGGCTACGGCTCGAGCCCGAACGGCAACATCCCCGCCAATTCGACGCTCTACTTCATCGTGAACGTCATCGAGTTCGGCGAACCGGAATTGGCGGTCAAGAACGGTTCGACCAATCTCGTACACAACGCCCCACCGTCCGCCGGCAACGGCACGGCCTTCGGTAGCGTCGCGGTCAACGCCAGCGGGCCGACCCGCACGTTCTCGCTGTCGAACAACGGCAACGACGTCCTGAACTTCACCGCCAACCCGCCGGTCGTGATCGGCGGCGCCAACGCGGGCGATTTCGTCCTGACCCAGCCGGTCTTCTCGAACGGCGCCGCGACGATCACCGTCCAGTTCAAGCCCAAGGCCAAAGGCCTCCGCACCGCGTTCGTCGTCATCTTCACCAACGACCCCGACACGCCGCAGTTCGCCATCAACGTCTCGGGCACGGGCGCCTGAGCGGGGCCTCGCGCGTTTAGCCGCGACCCGAAGGGGAGCGCTCTGCGGTTGTCACTCCCACACGATCTGTGGTAGAGGACTCCCGTGGCGACCCCGCGGCCCTCCCAATTCGACGACGACCTCGCCCGCCTCGTCGACGCGTTTCGCGTCAACGACCCGGCCACGTTCTACACTTTGCTGATGAACTCGCGCGTCCTTTACACGGTCGCGCAGACCGAAAGCCTGTGGAGTCGGGTCGGCGAAGAGGGGGAAGTCCAGTCGATCGTTTACCTACACTTTCTAAAAGGCTGGGACCGGATCCGCGGCTACGCGCTGGCAAGCGAAGGCCCGGCCGCGGGTTACCTCGTCGAGGTCATCCGCAACGCCCTGCGGGATGCGCTCCGCAAGCAGGAACGCCGTCAGAAGCGCGAACGCTCCCTACTCCGCAACATCGACGAGCGCGGCAACGAGGCCGAGGCCGTTGAAGACACCACCGGCTCCGTCCTGGATTCCGTAATCGCGAACGAGGAGCACCAGAGGCTCCTGGCGGCCGAGTCGGATCCGGAGCAGGCCAAGTTCGGGGCCGTCTACAAGTTAAAAATGATGATGCGGTGCTCGGCGGATCAGCTCGACAGCTACGCCCTGACCGCCGCCGAGGCCGCCTGGGTTCCCAACGAGCCCGACCACCCTCATCCGCGCCCGGCCGGGCGCGTGGCGGGTTGGATGGCGCGGCTGCGGCGTGCCGACGAGATGGGAAAGCGCTTCAAGCCGACCAGCCGTAAACTGGTGCGAATGCTGGGGATGGTGCGGAAGGACGCCCCGGAGCAGTCGCTTAAGGACAAGGCCAACGTGTTCGACCAGTGGTTTCGGCGGGCCAAAGTGAAGCTGGCCGCGCGACTTGCGGAAAAGGCATGATTCGGACAGGCGGGATCGTCAGAAATGGGTCGGTCGCGTCGTGAAACGGGCGGACCCTAACCCCTTACGATCCCGGCAGGTGACGCGAATGAACAAGAATCCCGGCAGCGGCGAAATGACCCCATCCCAACCCCTGGCCACGATCGCCCGGGCGACGCGGGAATGGAACGAGCTGCTGGCGGCGATCGATCGAGAGGAAGACAACCTGGAACACGTCCGGCGCATGACGCGGGACGTGTTTTTTTCGGTCCGCGACGCGTTAATCTCGGCCGAGCGGGCGGACGGGGCGGAAGACGAAGCGAAACAACTCTTCAACACCGTCATTCACGACCTTTACGTGTTCGAACCGGTGGCCGACGTTGCGGCCGAGCACGAACAAACGGGGCAGGGGGTTCATTTATCCGATCTTTTTTGCGATGGCATCGCGGGCATGTTCGAGGGGCAGGTAACGATCCGCCATGCCGTCGAAGTTGAATCCGCAGAAGAGTTCGTGACCGTCGGTGCGGTGCTCAGCGACGCGACGACTTTGCCCGCGATCGCCAAACGACTCACGACAATCCTTTCCAGCACAGTGGGATCCGAAGCTTGGAATTCACGTGACTTGAAGTCGCGGC
>JADMIO010812920.1_pt1 | contig 19658 bp, 12 predicted proteins | sample 8958161 | NCBI WGS metagenome assembly JADMIO01 (sample SAMN16585339, study PRJNA669376) | soil metagenome | isolation source: Crop rotation soil | place: USA: Cullars Rotation, Alabama | collected 2011
TTCCCGCCACTGAACTGACATTGATGATGGTTCCGGACCGCCGCTCGCGCATCTGCGGCACCAAAGACTTGATGCAGCGCAAGACGCCGAAGTAGTTGGTTTCCATCACCGCCCGGAACTCCGCAAGGGATGATTCTTCCACCGAGCCGAAGCATTCCACGCCGGCATTGTTCACCAGCACATCCACCGGGCCATGCTCTGACTGAATGGCAGCGATGCCGGATCGCACCGAATCATCGCTATCCACATCCAGCGCGGTCACGGTAATCGGCAATCTCTCCTGCATGGCCATTTCGGCCAACGCAGGCGCATTCGATGGAGTGCGCATGGTCGCATGCACCCGGTATCCGGCCCGCGCGAACGCAAGCGCCGTCTCGTAGCCGATTCCCTTGCTGGTACCTGTGATTAAAACCGATTGCATGCCATCCCCCCGTCTTGATCGGACAATTGTACCGCGGGCGATTGGTGATTCGATCATCCGTCGCAGCGCGATGCCCTTGCGTTACGACTGAATGGGGCCTATAACTCGAAGTGGGGGTGTCTTCCTTTCGATGACCGCCCAGACGCAACGTCCCGCCACTTCCGGGCAACTGCGGTTGCTGCTCCGCCCGCCCGATGATCTCACCAGAGGCCGCTTAATCCGCTTGGGAGAAGGGATCAACAAGGTGGTCTACGCCTCGGAACACTGGGTGGTCAAACGAACCCGGCGTCCATCCGAAATCATCGCGTTGATCATCGTTTGGAGAGTCCTGAAGCGCCTGGAACGCTTCCTGCCCTTCGGAATTGGAGGTCGCCTGTTGGAGAAGCCAGGAAGAGAAATCCGCTTTCTCCAGCGGATCTTCCAGCTTTTCGTGGTGCCCATCCCCAAAGCATTCTGGCTTTTGACCCATATCGGCTCACTGTGGAAATGGCATTCCTCGCGCGAGGTCCAGGGCCAGGTTCTTGCCGACGCCTACCTCGCGGGCACCGCGCTGGTGCCGGCCCGCGTGCTCTTTCCACCGACCCGCCTGAAGGTGGCGGGCTGGCCCGGCTGTCTGGTGGTCTCCGAAGCCACTGAACGCGTGGAGACGACGCTTCAGGACCGGATCAACGATCTGGCGCGGACGCACCGCTTCGATGAGATTGAAGCCTGGCTGGAGCGCTTTCTCGAGTTCCGAAAATCGGGCTGGCAGTGCGGCGTTCTCTCCCTCGATCCCCATTTGAAAAATTACGGAGTCACCAGCGACCGCATCGTGCTCCTCGATGCGGGAGGGCTCACCAACAACTGGCGCGAAATCGAAAAACGGCTCGGTTCGCAGGACGATTTCGAGAGTCCCCACATGCGGCTGGGGCTGGAGATGACGCTGCGCGACCGTCCCGATATCGCCCAAAGATTCGATGAGCGCTGGAAAGCTGCGGTGAACGCGCAATCGGTCCGCGACCATTGGCCGGAAGCAGTCGGCCGCGAGCCAAGCGTCGGGTTGGGCTAAAATAAGCCCGTTGGAAAAACGCAATCCTTGTCCACCTGAAGGAGACTTACGATCATGAATCGTACGCTCAGGATCTCGCCGGCCCGCAGCTTCACCTTTCTTTTATCCGTGGCGCTGCTGGCGCCGCTCCCGCGCGCAAACGCCAGCGTCGTTCTGAAAAATCTCCAGGTGGAGTACCGAACAACCCCGCTCGGCATCGACGTGGCGCAGCCGCGCTTTAGCTGGCAAATGTCAGCGACGGCCGGTGAGCGCGGACAGGAACAAGCGGCCTACCAGCTTGAGGTCAGGGACCCCAAAGGCATCGCGGTGTGGGACTCCCGGCGAGTGCAAGACGCGTCTTCCCTCGGCATCAAGTACAGCGGCACGCCGCTCAAAGGCTCTACCCGATACACCTGGACGGTGAGCGCGTGGAACCAGGCAGGAGTAAAGTTATCGGCCACTTCGTGGTTCGAAACGGGCCTGATGGATTCCTCCCCCACCTCGGCTGTATGGGGAGGAGCTCAGTGGATCGGCGGCGGCGATCAGGATCTGGTCCTCTACTCCCCGTATCTGACGATCTTCGACGCGAAGTACGCCCTTACCATTGCCCCGGGCAGCACGCGCGCCAGTTTTGTCTACGGAGCGAATGATTCGCGGCTGATGGATAAATACAAGAACATCTACCAGCTCGAAAACGCGAAAGATCAAAGTTACATCAAGCTGGAACTCGATATTTCCGCGGTTGACGGAACTCCCGAGGGCCGGGCCAAACTCAACGTCTATCGCGTCGGCTATACCGAAACCGATACACCTTCGAAGCCGCTGCGCATCTTCGATGTCTCTGCCGATGTCATCAACAGCGCCAACAAAAATGCAGAACACACCATCGAACTCCGCAGCACTTTCGGCCAGATCGCCCTGGCCGTCGATGGCAATCCGTCATTCACCGCCCCTGTGGCTGCACCCCCGGTAGCTCCCGGCGGGCGGGGTGGACGCGGCGGCGCCGCCAACTCGGTGAACCTCAATCCGGTGGGGTCGGGCGGCGACTACATCGCATTCGGCATGCTTTGCGATATCGGATTTTCCGTGGATCCCGGCCAGAACGCCACTTTCCGCGAAGTCACCATCCGCAATAATCGCGTGCCCAATCACGTCCTCTTCCAGGAAAACCTCAGCGGCCGGTACGAGGGAATTTTCGCCGACTCGGTTACCCCGACGTCGGGCTTCTCGGTCGCCAACGGGCAGTACGCGCTGAAAGGCGGAGACAAGGGCGTCTTCCTGGTGCGCAATCCCAGCCATAACTCCACCCCGATGCTACGCACCTCCTTCAAGGTTCCGGCCAAGACCGTGCAAGCGGCCCGGCTGTACGTGACGGCGCGCGGGATTTATGAAGTGCATATCAACGGCAAGCGCGTCAGCGACGATTATTACAACCCCGGACTGACGCAATACAACATCACTCACATGTACCAGACCTACGATGTCACCAGCATGCTGAAGCCCGGTGAGAACGGGATGGGCGCGATGTTGGGTGAAGGCTGGTGGAGCGGGATGCTCAGCTTCGGCAGCATCTGGAATCATTTCGGCGATCGTCAGTCGCTGCTCGCCAAGCTTGCGATCACCTATACCGATGGAACCTCAGACACCATAATCACCAGCCCGCAGACGTGGAAGTACTACAACAACGGACCCATCGTCTACAGCAGTCTCGACCTGGGCGAAGTCTACGACGCTTCCCGGGAGGCCGCGATCGCGAACTGGTCCGGCGCGGGCTACAACGATTCCAAATGGAAGCCCTCGGTCGTGGTTCCCATTGAGGGCACCACTTTCTCCGGCGTGGACGGTGGACGCGGCGGCTCCAGTACGCCGTTCCACTTCAACAAGCTGTCCCTCATCGGCCAAATCGGAAACAACGCGGGGGTGTTCAAGACGCTCACCGCGCAAAGCGTCAAGGAGGTGCGACCCGGCGTCTACGTCTACAACCTGGGGCAGAACATCGTGGGCGTGCCGCGCATCGCCATCGCCGAGGGAAAGCCCGGGCGCAAACTCACCGTCCGTTATGCCGAAATGCTGTATCCCGATTTGAAAGAATCGGGCAAAAACGTCGGCATGATCATGACGGAGAATTATCGCGCCGCCATCAGCCTGGACGTGTACACCATGAAAGCCGGCAGCCAGACCTTCCAGCCCCGCTTCACGTCGCACGGTTTCCAATACGTGGAATTGACGGGGCTCGACAAGCCCCTGCCGCTTGCGGCAGTGCAGGGCGTGGCGATGAGTTCCATCCGCGAACTCACGGCCGATTACAAGACTTCCAATGAGAAGGTCAACAAGCTCTGGTCGAATCTGGTCTGGTCGAACATCGACAATTTCCTGACGATTCCCACCGACTGTCCGCAGCGCAACGAACGGATGGGCTGGTCTGGCGACATCAACGTCTTCTCGCGCACCGCCACCTATATCTCGAATGCCGATCAATTCCTGACGCGCCACATGTACGGCATGCGCGACGTGCAAACCCCCGCTGGCCGATTTACCGACGTCGCTCCCATCGGCGGCGGCTTCGGCGGGGTCCTTTGGGGGAGCGCCGGAATCGTGGTCCCGTGGGAGACGTACCTGCAGTACAAGGATGTGAATCTGCTCCAGACTCACTATCCCGCCATGGCCGCATATATCGATTACCTGGAGACCACCATCGATCCAAACACCGGCCTCAGTTCCGATGGCCAGCTCGGCGATTGGCTCGGGCCTCAGAACAACGCCCTGGGCACGCCTTTCCTGGTGACCGCGTACCATGCCTACGATCTGGGAATCATGGCGCAGGTGGCTCAGATTCTCGATAAGCCCACCGAGGCCGCAAAGTATCGCGCCATGTACGAAAAGCGGCGCGCTTTTTTCAACGCGACGTTCGTCAATCCGGAGAAGAAAACGCTCGCCACGGGTGGTGGCCGTGGCGGCGGAGGACGGGGAGGTGCGGCTGCCGCGCCGCCTGAGTTCCGCCTCGCCGATACGCAAACTTCGTACGCCGTCGGTCTCGGTATGGCGCTGTTTCCCGAGGAAGACAAGACGGTGATGGCCAGAAATCTCGCCGAGACCATCGCGCGCGAAAACAAAGACGACAACGGCGCTACTCGTCCGCCCTACTCGCTGATGACCGGTTTCATTGGCACGTCTTTCATCAGCAAAGCGCTCTCTGACGGCGGGCACAGCGATCTGGCCTACCGGCTGTTGCAGAGCAATCAATACCCGTCATGGCTCTACGCCATCGACCAGGGTGCTACGTCCATCTGGGAGCGCCTGAACGGCTACACCGTGGAGAACGGCTTCGGCGGTAACAACAGCATGAACTCGTTCAACCACTATTCGTTCGGCGCGGTCGGTCAATGGATGATGGCCTATTCGCTCGGCATTCAACGGGACGAACCCGGCTTCAAGAAGTTCATCCTCCAGCCGGAACCCGACCCCACCGGCGGAGTGACCTCCGCGGAAGGCTATTACGATTCCACCTATGGACGGATCGCGAGCGCGTGGAAGGTGAATGGCAAATCCCTGACCTATCGCGCCACGGTTCCCGCCAACACGTCGGCCACTCTCTTGCTGCCCGCCGCCGCGGCCAACGCGGTCAAGGAAAGCGGCAAAGACACCGCTTCGGCGCCCGGCATCACTTTCGTCAAATTCGAGAACGGCAAAGCGGTGTACCGCCTGAAATCGGGGACCTACGAGTTCACCTCGGCACTTTGATTAGCTGGGGCGGCCCGCTTCTGCTTTTCGTATACTGAAACTACGCTTTTCACTAGCTGAAAACAGATGGCGAGCCGCTCCGAATCCGACCGGTATCTCTGCCGGAGCATTTCACGCGCCTGCGACGTGCTCGATGCCTTCCGCGAAGACGCCAAGCCGCTCTCTCTCACCGACATCGCCTCGAAAGCCGGCCTGAGCACCGCCACCGTGTTTCGAATCCTCTACACCCTGGAGAAGCACAGTCTTGTCACACGCGTTGCCGACCGGCAATACGTGTTGAACATGAAGCTGCCCAAGCGCCGCCGTTATCGAATCGGCTACGCGGGGCAGAGCCAGGAATTCTCCTTCGCCCGGCTGGTTGCCGATGGCATCGCGAGAGCCGCGGAAGAGGCGGAAGTCGATCTGATCGTCGTTGACAACCGCTACAGCCCCAAAGCCGCCGTCCGCAACGCCGACCTGCTGGTGGCGGAGCGCGTCGAACTGGTCATCGAATTCCAGACCGATGAGCATGTGGCGCCGGTGGTCTCGGCCAAATTCCTGGAAGCCAACATCCCCATCGTTGCGCTCGAAATCCCCCATCCGGGGGCGACTTACTATGGCGCGAATAACTATTCCGCCGGCCTGATGGCGGGCCGGCATCTGGGCCGTTGGGCGAAGCAGAAGTGGAGTTCCAGCGTCGATGAAGTTTTATTGCTGGAACTTGCGATGGCAGGTCCGTTACCGCGTTCGCGACTGGCCGGAACGCTCGCCGGCATTCGTGAAATGATTCCGGGGATCGAAGATTCGCAGGTGAAGTGGCTGGATGGGCGGGGACGGTTCGAAAGCAGTCTCAAAGCGGTCCGGCAGCACCTTCGTTATAGCCGGTCGCGGCACGTTCTGGTGGGCGGCATCAATGATCCCACCTCGCTGGGTGCGCTGCGGGCTTTCGAAGAGGCTGGACGCGCGGAAACCTGCGCCGTGATCGGTCAGAACGCCATTCCCGAGGCACGCGCCGAGCTTCGCAAACAGGGCACCCGATTTCTGGGCTCTGTGGCGTACTTTCCGGAACGCTACGGAGAAGAGGTCATCTCCCTGTGCTTCGATATCCTGGCCCACAAACCCGTTCCCCCCGCGGTATTCGTGAAACATCAGCTCGCCACCAGGGAAAACGTGGACCATCTGTATCCCAACGATGTGCTGATCAATACCCAGGAACTGGAACTTCTGCTCCTCAAGTCGAATTGATCCTTTTCACTAGATGAAAATCTGCAGCGGTCGTACGGAGCGGCAACGAATGGAATTCGCTGGGCAAACCAACGGAATCCCTAACATCGCCGATACTTTATCGCCTCGGACGCACGGTTTGTATTTTCATAGAATGAAAACTATCACGGGCGCCTCGATACCCATTGATGCTGCTCTGAAAACCCGATTAGTATCGCTTTGACTGAACGGGTTCCTCAGGAGGAGCAGCATGAAGCGCGCAAACACCTCGGAAGCGTATCGCATTGCCAAAGAACAGTACGCCGAGATCGGCGTGGACGTCGAAAGCGCCCTGCAGCAACTGGCGTCTATCCCGGTTTCGTTGCACTGCTGGCAGGGCGACGATGTAGGCGGCTTCGAAACCGCCGGCGCGGTGCTTTCCGGCGGCGGTATTCAAGCCACCGGCAACTACCCCGGTAAGGCTCGCACCGTTCCCGAATTGCGCTCCGATGTGGAGAAGGCGCTGAGTCTGATTCCCGGCAAACACCGCTTCAACCTCCACGCCAGCTATCTGGAAAACGGGGGCGTTTTCGTGGACCGGAATGAAATTGAGCCTCGCCATTTCCAGGGATGGATCGATTGGGCAAAGGCAAACGGCCTCGGCCTCGATTTCAATCCGACCTACTTCTCCCACCCCAACGCCGCCGACGGCTTTACGCTGGCTCACACCGACAAAGCCATTCGGGACTTCTGGATCGAGCACGGGATCGCCTGCCGCAAGATCGGCGCGGAAATGGGCCGCCAGCTGGGCACCACCACCGTCACCAATGTCTGGATTCCCGACGGCTACAAAGACATTCCGGTCGATCGCACCGCCCCGCGCGAACGCCTCACCGAAGGGCTCGACCAGATCTTTCAGGAAGCGATCGATCCGAAGCTGCACCTCGATGCTGTGGAGGCCAAACTCTTCGGCATCGGCGCCGAGAGCTATACCGTCGGGTCGGCCGAGTATTACCTCGGCTACGCCGTCTCGCGGCAGAAGTTGTTGACCCTCGATTCCGGCCATTACCATCCCACCGAGATGATTTCGGAAAAGATCTCCTCGGTGCTGATGTTCTGCCCGGGCCTGCTGCTGCACGTCAGCCGCCCCGTTCGCTGGGATAGCGACCACGTGGTGCTGCTCGATGACGAACTGCTGAACATCGCCAAAGAACTGGTGCGCAGCGGTAAACTCGGCACCAAGATCCACCTCGGGCTGGATTACTTCGATGCCAGTATCAATCGCGTCGCGGCCTGGGTGATCGGCACGCGCAACATGCTCAAAGCCCTGCTGATCGCGCTCCTGGAGCCCAACAAGGCACTGAAGGCGGCGGAGAATCAACTGGATTACACCCAGCGGCTGGTGATGTTCGAAGAACAGAAAAGCATGCCGTGGCCGGCAGTATGGGATTACTACTGCGAGCAGAAGGGCGTGCCCGTAGGTTCCGCCTGGTTCGACGAAATCCGCCAATACGAAAGCAAAGTTCTATCGCTCCGTAATTCGCAGCCCGTGAGCGAGCCGGTTCTACAGCCCTAACTTCCCCTTCATCGGTGGGGCCGGTTTCGGCCGGTCCCACCTCCCCATCTCCTCCCGGAGTGCTGGGCTCTCTCGCTGCCGGCGGTGTCTTTCAGACGATGCACGACCGCGGACGGAACTCCACCGGTTCGTCTCACCAGTGATCACGTCGGTCCGTTCCGGACGCAAGGGGTCGAATCAGCCGGACCCAATTACGCCAACTATGGGCACCTGTAAGTAGTTTCGGCTCCGTGCCAGCTATCGGGGGATCAGCCCCCGGTCTACCAGCCAGGCCTGAAGCTGCTCGGGCCAGTGCGACATCGGCAGTTCGCGAAAGGCGGGCGTGCGTCCCGTCATCCCAACGCCGTGCCCGCCCCGCGCATAGATGTGCAACTCGGCCGGAACTCCCTGTGCCTTCAACTTGCTGTAATAGGCGGCCGTGGCTCCCGCAAAGCGATCGTCATCGGCAACCACCAGAAATGTGGGAGGCGTGTCCTTGACCACGGTAGGACTGTCCCCACCGAGAGCCGGATACCCGAGCACCGCGAAATCGGGACGTGAACTCTGCCTGTCGATCGGATCCGCGGGCTTTGTCTGCACGGCGCTGAACATCGTCTCGGCCCACGCTGCCAGTTCTCCACCGGCCGAAAAGCCCACGATTCCCACCCGGTCGGTTCTGATTCCCCACTCCGCCGCCCGGCTGCGAATGATGCGGATGGCGCGTTGCGCATCCGGCAGCGAATGGCCTTGCACGGTGTACTTGGAGCCGGGAGCCTTGGCCAGGCGGCTCTTCAAAATGAACGCCGCGATTCCCATTTCATTCAGCTTGCCCGCGACCAATGAGCCCTCCAGGTCCATCACCAGGTATTGATGACTGCCACCCGGACAGATCACCACCGCCGTCCCGTTAGCCTTTGCCTTGGGCGGCAGAAAGACGAACATCGATGGATCGTTGATGTTGGTTACCCGGTGAAAGCCATCCGTGCTGGGGTTCCACGTTTCGGGCGATGTCTGTCCTTCCGATCCGGGTGCGCCGTTGGGCCAGAGCTTGATCTCGGGTTGGGAGAAGACGAGTTTGTCTTCGGCGCGTGCGGAAAAACAGCAAACCGCCAGTGCCATCCCACCCAACAGCCAGAGCTTCTTCTGTATCGAATCCGATCTGAGGATCCTCAGCATGTTTTCAGCTTCGTGGCCCCTCCGCCGATTGTCAACTCCGCCAAACAGTTGCGGGAAGTCAAAAGGACCGCAACCGTTCGACTGCTTGTGCTCGATGCCGATGGAATTTAGAATGCAGTTTCTCTTCTCCCTCGGTCCAGGTGGTGGACTGGGAGGGGACGGTTACTCACAAGAAGGGAATCGTCATGGAAATCCATCTGCGCTGTGGCAGGGCTGTTCTGGCGATAATGGCCGCGCTCGTTTCCAGCTGTCCGTTGCTGCTGCGCGCCGCTGACGTCGCAGGTTCGCCGCGTGAGCGCGTTTTGTTGGACGCCGGCTGGCGCTTTCAAAAGGGCGACCCGGCGGGGTTCGATTCCAGGAATCTCCTCTACGACGTTCGGCCGGAGTTCCGCAATAGGGCTGAACAAGTGGCCGAATTTACGGAGGCGGCAGAGAAACTCGGGCCCGCTACCCATCCTGTCCTCAAGCCTTACATCCTCCCAACCGGTAACCGTTTCATCCACGATCCCGCCAAACGCTTTGTCCGGCCCCAGGGCAACCCCGGCGCTGACGTACCCTACGTGCAACCGGAGTTCGACGACAGCGGATGGAGCAAGGTCAGGCTACCGCACGATTGGGCAATCGACGGACCTTTTACTGACACCGGTGGGGGCGGCATGGGCCGGCTGCCCAGCGCCGGCATCGGTTGGTATCGGAAGAGCCTCGCCATCCCCGCCGGCGATGCCGGTAAGTCCATCTTTCTCGATGTAGAAGGAGCGATGTCGTATGCCGTGGTCTGGCTGAACGGCAACCTGGTGGGCGGCTGGCCTTACGGTTATGCATCGTGGCGTGTCGATCTTACGCCTTACGTGAAACCCGGCGGCAGGAATGAGTTGGTGATTCGTTTGGACAATCCACCCGACTCGTCGCGCTGGTATCCCGGCGGTGGAATTTATCGCGACGTTTGGCTCATCAAGACCAGCCCGGTCCACGTGGGGCAATGGGGAACTTACGTGACGACCCCGCACGTTTCCCCAACGGCCGCGACCATCGATCTCGAAGTCACCGTCGATAACGATTCCAGAACGGATGCCAAAATCACCGTAACCACCGCCATCCATGCGTTGGATGCCAAGGGACGCATCACCGGCCCACCGGTCGCCTCCATCAAACCCTCCCCGGCTGCCGTCAGCGCGGGATCCAGCATCGCGGTCAAAGGCTCGGTCGTGATCTCGAACCCGAAGCTTTGGGGGCCGCCCCCGCAACAAAAGCCTAACCGCTACGTAGCCGTGACCACCGTGTCGCAGAATGGCAAACAGACCGACCGGTACCATACGGAATTTGGGATCCGCTCTTTCGATCTCAAACCGGATGGCCTCTACGTGAACGGGCAGCGAATCCAGATCAAAGGGGTGAATAACCATCATGACCTTGGCGCTTTGGGTGCAACGTTCCAGGTTCGCGCCGCCCAAAGGCAGCTCGAAATCCTGCGCGAAATGGGATGCAACGCGATCCGCACGTCCCACAATCCGCCCGCTCCCGAGTTGCTGGCTCTGACCGATCGGATGGGCTTCCTGGTGATGGATGAGGCCTTCGACGCGTGGGTCCGGCAGAAGACCCCCTTCGACTTCCACCTCGTTTTCCCCGACTGGCATGAGCAGGACCTGCGAGCCTTCATGCGCCGCGATCGCAATAGTCCATCAGTCTTCCTTTGGAGTGTCGGAAATGAGGTCGGTGAACAGAATACGGCAGAGGACGGCGCGGCACTCGCGAAGCAGCTGATTGATATCGCGCACCAGGAAGACCCTACACGTCCGGCCACCGCTTCCATGAACTCCGCCAAACCGAATTCGCCCTTTGCCGCTGCAGTGGACGTGATTGCCCTGAACTATCAGGGCGAAGGCATTCGCGACTCAGCGGCGTTCGACAATTACCGCGGAATTCGTACGCCTCCGCAGTACCCTGCATTCCGCGAGAAGTTCCCCGATAAAGCAATCATCAGCAGCGAATCTGCCGCAGCCTATAGCAGCCGCGGCGAGTATATGTTCCCAGTGGAAAAAGGACTCAGCGCGCCAGTCCGTGACGGGGCGGGCGGTGATTCCAAGACTCGCCAGGTGAACGCCTACGAACTGTATACCGCTGACTTTGGCTCCTCCGCCGACAAGGTGTTCGGCTCCCTCGCCCGCAATCCCTACGTCGCCGGCGAGTTTGTATGGTCGGGCTGGGACTACCTGGGGGAACCGACACCGTATGGACAGTCCCGGAGTTCGTACTTCGGCATCGTCGATCTTGCCGGGTTTAAGAAAGATCGCTTCTACCTTTACCAGGCTCACTGGCGCCCCGAACTTCCCATGGCCCACATCCTGCCGCACTGGACCTGGCCGGACCGCGTAGGGCAAGTGACGCCCGTCCACGTGTTCACCTCGGGCGATGAAGCGGAGTTGTTCCTCAATGGAAAATCGCTCGGCCGCCAGAAGAAGCAGGATTACGACTATCGGCTTCGCTGGGACAGCGTTGTCTATGAGCCGGGCGAATTGAAAGTGGTCGCCTACAGGAACGGGAAGCAGTGGGCTGTCGACACGGTGAAAACTGCCGGAACGCCCGCCAGGCTGGTACTCTCGGCGGACCGTCCCACCATGCAAGCCAACGGAACCGACCTGGCCTTTGTTACTGTTCGGTTGAGCGACGCGGCCGGTGTCACCATTCCCCAAGCCAGCCAGCACATCCGGTTCAGCATCGAAGGCCCTGGAGAAATCGTGGCGACCGACAATGGAGACCCCACCAGCTTTGAGAGCTTCACGCTACCCGAGCGGAATGCCTTCCACGGACAGGCGCTGGTGATTGTCCGCTCCACGGCGGGACGGCCGGGGGCGATCAGAGTATCCGCCGAATCCGGCACGCTGCCAAGAGGATCGGTGACTCTGCAGAGTGTGAGGTGAGCGGTTGGGTGACTTATGAGCGCCAGAGCGAGGTTCAAGAATGCACCGAAACCAACGCGAGCCGTGAGAGTGAAGGCGAGACTCCTCTCGTTGTTGGTGGTTTCGACCATGCTCGTTGCGGCACAGCAACGCTCTCCGCGGGCCACGCCCAACGTAGATCGAAAAGATACGGCAAATAGCGGCGACCGTTACTGCTCGTCCGTTACGCTGCATTTCCAGTTGTTGCGGCGACCGCCCATTTATCACCTGGGAGAAAAGATTCAAGCGCGAATTTCTTTCAATGCTACCAATCCCAGCAGCAGGGGTTACTCGTTGGCGGCCGCACTCCAGTCGCGACGGTCTCGCAGCCCGTTCACGGAGGCGATCATATCGGAGCCGCAAGCAGGTGCGGTGGATCCAGGTACCCGGACTCCACGGATCGTGGCTGGGTCGTGGCTCAGCAGTTTCTGGCAAGGCACGCACCCGTTAGTGACGGAGATCGATGTGAACGAATGGCTCCAGTTCGAGCGCCCCGGCAAGTACGTGTTGCACGCCGCCTCTCAACGGATCCTTCGGATATCTCCCAGGGATGAGGCTCCATCCTCGCCGACGCCATGCGAGTTGAGATCGAATAACGAGGCGATCGAAATCCTGCCGCCAGACAGCCAGTGGGAAGGCGCCGAACTCGTTCGCATCACAGAACTGCTCGCCTCGACGACCGCCATGACCCGCTTACAGGCCGCGCGTGACCTTCGATATCTCGGTACGCGAGCGGCCGCAGTCGCCCTGGCCCGATGGTACCTGGCGTTTCAGGTGGGTGAAGAGGCAACCGAACTGAGGGACGGTATCTTCGAATCTCCGCTCCCCGATGCCGCCCAATCGACTCTCAACGAGGCTCTGCGCTCCACCGCGTCTTTGCCCGTTACGATGGCGGAAACGCTCGCGCTGCTGGAACTGAACAGACAGTTTGCGAACCGGCCGCCACCGGCGGATTCCGCTGCACGTCAAGCCTGGGCGGACGAACACTGGCGCCTGTTAGAAGCGCTGAAACAGAAGTATGCCGCTGAAATCGCACAACGAAAGCGGTGACACGGCGGTTGCGTGAGCAACCCAAAGTCGGCCGGAGGAACTCGGCGGCGGATCTCAGCTCCCGCCTGCCTACAACTCATCTAAATCACGGAACTACTGCTCCACTTTCTCGAAAACCTGCGCTTTTGTGCTTCTCGCGGCCAGGATCGCATGGGCTCCGTACAACGCCCCTAAGGTGCCAGCCGTCAATAACAGGGCATACAGAACTGTTTCCGGCCAGAAATCGACACGCGCGCTTGCGGGCGCGCTCCACTGCGCACGAATCAGCAGCACGCCCAATGGCAGGTTGAACAGCGCCCCCGTTCCAACTCCCGGCGAGTAAGAATGCTTGACCAGGCTGATTACCAGGTGCGGTAACACTGCGTTGATTGCCATGACAAGGGCAAATCCCGAAGAGGACGGCCGTCAGTGGATACGAAGGATTCATCTCAACCCGTTAGCGAGCCCTGCCGCAAGGCCGTCTGAACCCCTGATTGTACTTCTTCTAATGGGCGGCGCATTGCGTTCATCGGTCACGCACCAACAGGAGGCTGTCGGCGGTCCAATGCAGCGGCCAACTGGATGATCGCTGCGCGTATGGCGCCTTCGTCGAAGGCCGCAAAACCGAGCAGCACACCTTTCGGGTCCGGGGTGTTCAGGGTATACCGGTCCAAGGCAACCACCTCGATGTCCTGTAGCGCCGCCGCAGTCTCCGCTTGTCTCGATGTCATGCCGTTCTTCAAATACGCTGCTGTATAAAGGCCGGCCCTTACGTCGGAGATCTCCAGTAGTCCTTTCAGATGCCGCTTGCCTTCCTCGATGAGTGTTCCCAGGCGGCCGGCGTACAAATCCCGCATGCGGCGGAGATGGCGTCCCAGGTGGCCGTCGGCGATAAAATCGCAGAGCACCACCTGGTCCATGTTGAAATTGTGGAAATCGGTGCGATACCGCAAGGCAGTGAAAAGGTCGGCCAGTGCTGCGGGTAAGACAACGTATCCAATGCGAAGCGAGGGAAATAGCAGCTTGTGAAACGACCCAACCAGGATCACGTTGGAACTTCGGTCAAGGCTTTGCAGCGCCGGGACCGGGCTTCCTTCGAACCGGTATTCGCTGTCGTAATCGTCTTCGATGACGAATGCTCCACTGGACGAGGCCCACTTCAGGAGCGCGATGCGGCGTTCCAGCGACATTGTCATCCCAAGGGGAAACTGGTGTGCCGGAGTGACGTACACTCCTTTCGCATGAGGGCATGCCCTGAGACCAGCGGACACGGACAGCCCGTGCTCATCGAGTGGTACGGGAACGATGTGCGCGCCCGCATTGCCGAAAGCGATGGTCGCTCCGAAGTATCCGGGATCTTCCATCCAGACGGGCTCGCCCGGCTTCAGCAGAAGCCGCGCTAGCAGGTCTAGACTCTGCTGTACGCCGGACACCACAACCACTTGATCTGCGCTACAACGAACGCCTCGCGACGACCCTAGGTAATCCGCAATCGCACTGCGGAGCGGCCGATACCCTCGTCCGTCATCGTCGGTCCGCAGCATCGCCCCGAAGTTGCGCGCCCGCCGGCTTGAGAGTCTCCCCCATAGCTCGGCCGGGAACTCGGCGATGGCCGGCTCCCGCATGCAAAAAGGCCTCTGGCCTGCCGTCGCCGCCAGGCCGACCCACGGCTTGGGCCGCACGTACTCGGAAATGACGCGACGGATGTAAGCGGGCGGTTTGCCATTGGTGCTCCGAACCAGCGGTGCGGCTTCGATCCGGCTCACTCGCGTTCCGGAACCTACCCGGCAGGAAACGTATCCTTCCACCTGCAAACGTTCGAACACACTCACAACCGTGCCGCGCGATAGCCCATACTGCCGGGCAACATCCCGCGACGCGGGAAGTCTCGCTCCTGGCCGAAGGCGGCCCTCAATAATGGCCAGCCGCAGTTGGGCGTAAAGCCAGCTCGTCAGCGTTTGTTGCTGCGGGCGGCCTGCGAGCGTAAGTTCAAAAGAGCTGATCGCTTTTGGCATGCGGCTCCATTTGGTCCAATCGTTTGCCTGAAAATGGCTCTACCCATCGGGCCAATGCGTGAGTAATATGGTAACCGAAGTTTGCCCTTGAGAACGGAGCCGAAACGAATGCGAGCCGCAGTTTACGTGTATGCCGCGGGATCCACCGCAGCCGGAATCCTCGATCTGGTCTGGGGCGATTTTGAGGCGGCCCATCAACCCATTCAGGCCTTGGGCGATCACATTCCGGGCGTTCAAATACTCGCCTACATCGCCGCGATCTGGTTGATTGCGGGAGGCACCGCGATTCTTTGGCGGCGAACCGCGCGGCAGGGCGCCTGGGCGCTGGCGGCGATCTATTTTATCTTTGCGGCGTTTTGGTTTCCGCGATTCTACACCGCATTTCACCTGCTCGGCTTTAGCTTCTCACTTCTGGTTGGCCTGTTAGTCGGAGTCGCCCAGCAGTTGATTCTGGTCGCGGCCGCCGGAATCATCCACGCATCGCTCGACACAAATCCTTCGACACGAACGGCGAAAATTTTCAGCGTCGCCCGTTGGGTCTTCGGACTCTCCTCGATCGACTTCGGCTTGGCCCACCTGACGGGTCTGAGGCAGGTCGTGGCGATGGTTCCCCGATGGATGCCTTTCGGAGGGGAGTTTTGGGCGATTCTGACCGGCATTGCCTTCATGCTTGCCGGCATTGCGATCCTCTCGCGTATTCAGGACGTTCTGGCCGCCCGGCTGCTTGCCCTGATGCTGTTGGTTTTTAGCGTGCTTGTGCTGGCGCCGCGCCCCTTTTCCCGTCCTCATGACCATGTAGCGTGGGGTTCCAGTGCCTACAACCTGGCCGCTGTTGGAGCCGCATGGATCGCTGCCGAGTCGATAGCCTCCCGCCGCCGGGCCAGCGCCAAAAGTGCCCGGGCGGGGGATGGACCCGATGTGGCCGCCGGCGAAGGTAAGAGCGTCTATAATTACCAAAGTCGTGGACCCGCTAATGAAGGAAGGCTTGGCTATTAAGGCGCTGATGGTGGATGTGGATGGCGTCCTGGTGGACGGGCGTCCGGAAGATGGGCGTCCATGGCAGACCTCTCTTGCAGAAGATTTTGGGTTCGGTTCTGCGACACTTCATCAAGAGTTCTTTGCTCCTTATTGGGAAGACATCGTCCTCGGCCGCAGCGGGTTGATGGAGCATTTGGCGACGGCACTTCGGAAGATCGCTCCCCATGTCGGTCCGGATCAGTTTGTCTCCTATTGGTTCGAGAAAGACTCGCGTATCGCCGCACCTTTATTGGAGGAACTTTCGTTGGTTCGCGCCGCGGGAGTCCGTGTGTACCTGGCGACCAATCAGGAACACCTGAGAGCAACCTACCTTATGGAGCAGCTAGGGTTGGCGGAACATGTGGATGGCATCTTTTATTCCGCGCGCCTGGGAGCAAAGAAACCGGATCTGGAGTTCTTCTCCAAGGTGCAGTCAGCCGTTGGGTTGTGTGGCGATGAGATGCTGCTCATCGACGACAGCGCTTCAAATATTGAGGCGGCACTGAAGGCCGGATGGCAAGCGTTGCATTGGACGAAGCACAGCTCGTTAAGATCGCTGGGCGCTCCCTGCCAGCTTCCCGGAGTGCCGAAGGCCAACTAGCGCAAAATCCCCAATCTCACTCGCTACAGTCAGCGCTTGCGGGCTCTGCTGCCCTTCGTTACCATATACCCTCCACAGGCATTTCACGGAGGTTTGCAATGACCGCAGGGATCACACGTCTTCTCCGCCGCTGCGCGCCATGCGCGGCGGTACTCGCCGCAGTCTGCCTGCTCCCGGGCCAGCCTCCGGCAAGGCCGAAGACGTTCGCGAATCCGATCAACATCGACTATCGCTTCATGCTGGACGCGCCCAGCCGCCGCGAAGCCGCCGACCCCGTCATCGTTCTCTTCCAGGGCGATTACTACCTGTTCGCTTCGAAGTCCGGTGGATATTGGTACTCCAGCGACATGATGGACTGGAAGTTCGTCAAGCCGACCGGTCTGCCCATTGAGGCTTACGCTCCGGGCGTGATGGTCTACGATGGGGCCCTCTACTACACTGCCTGCAATATCGGCTTGTTCAAGAGCAAAGATCCGAAGGCGGGCAACTGGGAATCGATCGGCAAGCCGTTCGATGTGGGCGATCCCGACTTGTTTGCCGACGACGATGGACGCGTTTATCTCTATTACGGACTTTCCTACAATGGCGGAATTTCCGGGATGGAACTCGACCCCAAGAATCAGTTCAAGCCGATCGGCCAACCGTGGGCCTGTTTCCGCGCGAACTATGCGCAGCACGGTTGGGAGCGGCGCGGCGAGGACAATCTGGGCGCGCCCACCGGACCGAACTTTCAGGAAGGACCTTGGCTGGAAGGTAGCTGGATGACCAAACACAAAGGCGTCTACTACCTGCAATATGCGGCGCCGGGTACCGAATTTCGGACCTACGCGGATGGCGTGTACACCGCGTCGAGTCCTCGCGGGCCCTTTACTTACGCGCCTTACAGCCCATTCTCCGAAAAGTCCACCGGTTTCATCACCGGCGCCGGGCACAGCGCCACTTTCGCCGATAAGCAGGGGCGCTACTGGCATATCTCTACCATGCGGATCTCGGTCAAACATGATTTCGAGAGGCGTTTGGGAATCTTTCCAACCACGTTCGACGCCGACGGGCAGTTACACGTCAACACTCTGTTCGGAGACTACCCATTGCTGGCTCCCTCGGAACGGAAGGATGATGCCTCTGATTTGCATACCGGCTGGATGCTGCTGTCGTACAAAAAGGCCGCCCAGGCTTCCAGCAGTCTCGAAGGCTTCCGGCCCGAATACGCGTTTGACGAAGATGTCCGGACGCTTTGGAGCGCGCGGACCGCTAATGCCGGAGAGTGGCTGAGCATCAATCTCGGCAAGCGTTGCCGTGTGGATGCCATTCAGGTGAATTTTGCCGAACACGAAGCCACGGCGCTCGGACGGGCGGAGGGTCTTTACCACCAGTACCGCCTGGAAGCTTCGACCGATGGCAAGACATGGACGATGCTGGCGGATCGGTCGGCGAATCGTACCGATGTCCCGCATGATTATCTTCCTCTTGCAGCCCCAGCGGTGGCTCAATACATCCGCATCACCAACGTTCACATGCCCGGCGGCGGTCCGTTCAGCATCCGGGATCTGAGGATCTTCGGTAGCGGACAAAGCCAGGCGCCGGCGAAAGCGCCGCCGTTCGAGGCGCATCGCGACAGCAGCGATGCCCGTAACGCGGTGGTTCGCTGGGAGATGCTGCGTGACGCGGAAGGTTATGTGGTCCGCTACGGGATCGCTCCCGACAAGCTTTATCAAAACCTCGAAATTCGCGGCATGAAGGAGGTCACCCTCCACGATTTGAACGCCGAGTCCAAATACTATTTCGCGGTGGATGCCTTCAACGATTCCGGCCGGACGGCAGGCGCCCCAATCGCGGCTCGTTAGACCTAAGCCATTTAAGGAAATCATGAAATTTCGGATGAATACCCTCTTCACCGCTGCTCTCCCGGCGGTCCTTGCTGCTACGGTCCTCTATGGCCAGACGGCGGCCCCCACTCTCAACATTGACCTCAAGCGTCCGAAGGCAACGGTTAGCCCGACGCTCTACGGATTGATGACGGAAGAGATCAATTACTCCTACGATGGCGGGCTCTACGCCGAACTGGTCCGCAACCGGACGTTCCGTTCCGATTGGACCGGCATTCTCAACTGGTTCCTGCTCGAGAAGGGAAGCGCGGCAGCGAAAATATCGGTAGACAATCGCGAGGGTCCATCCAAAGCGCTGCCCAACAGCGCGAAGCTCGAGGTCACCAAAGCGGACGCTAACAGCCCGGCGGGACTGCTGAATGAAGGCTACTGGGGCATCGCTGTCCGTCCAAACGCGCGTTACCAGGGATCGATGTTCGCCAAAAGTAACTCTGCGGACCCGTTGAAGGTCAGAGTCGCGCTGGTGGCCGATCAAACCGGTCAGATTCTGGCCGAAACATCCGTCGCCGTTGTCGGCACCGTCTGGAAGGAATACAAATTCGAGATGCGGTCCGGCACGGTAAAAGCTTCCTCCGAGAATCACCTGGAGATGACGCTGGAACGGCCGGCCACTCTCTGGCTGCAACTGGTTTCCCTGTTTCCGCCGACGTATCATGACCGGTCGAACGGCAACCGAATCGACATCATGGAGAAGTTGGCCGCCATGCGTCCTTCTTTCCTGCGATTCCCCGGTGGGAACTATCTGGAGGGCGGCCGCATTTCGGATCGCTTCGATTGGAAGAAGATGATTGGCCCGCTGGTGGATCGGCCGACCCACCCTACCACGTGGAGCTACCACTCGACAGACGGTATGGGGCTGCTGGAGTTCCTGGAATGGTGCGAGGACCTGCACATGGAGCCGCTGCTGGGAGTTTTCGCGGGGTACTCGTTGAATCAGGAACTGGCTAAACCCGGACCGGATCTCGAACCCTACGTGCAGGAGGCTCTCGACGAAATCGAGTACGTCACCGGCGGAATCTTTCCAGCACATTGGGATCCTAAGCTTAGAATTCCACGTGGACAAGTTGTCGCG
>JADMIO011602915.1_pt1 | contig 19657 bp, 15 predicted proteins | sample 8958161 | NCBI WGS metagenome assembly JADMIO01 (sample SAMN16585339, study PRJNA669376) | soil metagenome | isolation source: Crop rotation soil | place: USA: Cullars Rotation, Alabama | collected 2011
GGGACTCATATTTGCCAGAACGAACACCTGATCGTGCGCGACGTTCAGGAAATTATTCGTAGGCTGAAGTCTTACGGCAACCCGCAGCTTCTGGTTCGCGTGCACCCTTACTTCTGGTCAACGAACACCAACCTCTACGAGGAAATGAAAGGCGTCACTTTCTGGCCCCGAAGAGAAGATGCACAGAGAGTCCTCGGACCAACAACAAAGGGACTTTTGGATGATTATCGCATGATGGTTTCGAGCTTCTATCATCAAGCGGTGAACGTGAACATTGCATCCACCGTAACTCTCGACAGCGCCGTGCTTGATCGGCCGATCGTGAATATTGCGTATGACGGTTCTCAGAACGTGCCGCCGTCGCTCAGTGTCAAACGATTTTACCTCGAGTATGAGCATATCATCGAGCTACTCAAGTCCGGCGCCGTCGACGTGGCCTGGAACAAAGAACAACTCCGACAATTAATTGCCGACGCCCTCCACCGACCGCAAAGCCTCAGCCTGGCCCGGCAGAAGCTGGTCCAAATGGAGTGCGGGGTTATCGATGGCCAGGCTGGCGCACGCCTAGCGGAAACGCTGTATTCACTCGCCGAGCAGGCACAGCAGTGCACGCGGACCAGCGTAGCTGCTTTCGCCTAACCTCTGTTGATTGCAATGCTACCTGCGCATGCCCTCTCGACATCCGTTGACTGTCCAATCTGCGGTTCATCTGACAATGTATTTGCTCGGCCTTACCGTCCAGCCCTTTCCGGCACTTCCGAGCTGTTCTGCGGCGTATCTATTAGAACGTGCCAAACGTGCTTAGGTAGCTTCGCAGATCCGTTTCCGGCGGCTGAGATGCTCACAAACTACTACGCTGACAATTACCGCAGCAAAGGAGCGCGGCATCGGATCGACCGGGAACCTGGACCCTGGGACGGCGCATCTGTGCGCGCCCGATCTCAGCTCGAATTTGTTTTGGGGAGAGAAGGAAGCTCCGATCTGGCAAAAACAGTGACAAGTTGGCTCGATATCGGTGCTGGATACGGCTGTCTGCTGGATTCCGCGCGGTGCTGTGGAATCACACGAACGGGGGCAGTAGAGCCTGACTCGCATAGCCGCAAACGGCTCGTACACCGGGCGCACGTGGTATACGATCATCCCTCCGACGCTGGTGGATTGTGGGACGTAATCAGTTTTTCACACGTGCTGGAGCATCTTGCGTCGCCGAACGAATTTCTGAAGGAAATTGGAGATCTGCTCTCGACGGATGGTTATCTCTTCTGTGAAGTCCCCAACGTGCTAGATCTCGACCTCGAACGCAACGATGCGCCCCATCTGCTATTTTTCACGATTTCTTCGCTCGTCGCGCTCTTCGGGAAAGCGGGTTTCGAGATTTTAAAAATTGAAAGCTGCGGGCCGATTGCAGGGCGACATAATTTCATTGATGAATGGTCGCGCCGGATTGCGGCCCGGGTCTTCACGACGCCACCGGCATGGGTTGACCGTGCGGTTCACCCTCATTTCCGATACTCGAGCGATGGAACGCGGATCTGGATACGGTTACTGGCTCAGAAGGTCAATAATCCGACGTGGCCGCTCAACACTGGGGTGGACGCGCGTCGTCCACACCATCTCTAAAAGAAAGACAACGGCACATGACTCCGTCTTCGGCTAAGGACCACTTCGATAGTCGCGGTTTTTTCGTCGTCCGAAACCTGTTATCCGCAAAAGAAGCACGCGAGTGCCGGCAGAATCTTTTAAAACGCGCGCAGATGGCGGAAGCAACGATAGATCCAAAAACTACATGGCTCTTCGCTGATGGACCAAATAAATGTCCGGAGTGGTGGCCGCTTATCACCCATAAGCGCATTTTGAAGATCATGCGGCAAATCGTCGGACCTGAGGTACGCTATCTCCGTACTTCTGATCTACATCTCAACAACGTGCGTCGGATCTGGCACCGCGATAGCCCGTGCCGTCAGTTCGGTATCGGATCAGACTTTGATGAGTCTCAAGCGAAATACCACGTTTATCGCATAGGCATTTATCTCCAGTCGTACAAAGAAAGCGGATCTGCACTTGGACTTATTCCTGGGACACACCACAGCGAGCCGCGACTGATGCAACTCGAATTGAGGTTTTGGGATCGCATCCGTTGGGCGCTGAGGCAAGACTATTTGCTCGCGCCCGTCCTGAGGGTTCGGCCAGTTTGGGTTAAGACCGAACCAGGCGACGCAATTATTTTCGACGCAAGAGTACTGCACGCGCCGTCGCGAATTCATGGACCCAAGCTCGCCGTGTTTCTGTCTTATGGAGCCGACAATCACCACTCGCGCAATTTTCAGAATCACTACGTGCAGGACCGCAAAGCGCTGAATTATAGTCCTCTACACCCGGATCTTGAAAAGATCCTGGCGACGCGAGGATTACTCCTGAGCGAACGACCAACCGCAGCGGAAACCGCCGCTTAGATTGGTCTCAGGACGACCTGAGTTTTTGGAGTTATCTTGCAGCGTCGGCTAAAATTTCTTATCGCTGGTCTCGGTTCCATCGGACAGCGTCACATAAGGAATCTAAGACAACTCCTGGGCAATAACGTCGAACTTCTAGCGTATCGGGTAACCCGTCAAACCCCGCATCTAAACGCCGATATGACCACGAACCCGGGAAGTGACCTGGAAACCACCTACCATATTCGAGCGTTCAACACTTTGGAAGATGCTTTGGCGGAGCGACCCGACGCGTTATTCATAACAAATCCGAACCACTTGCATTTATCGCTTGCTATGGCTGCAGCCCGTGAAGGCTGTCATTTGTTTCTAGAAAAACCCGTCTCCCATGCTCTGGAAGGCGTCGATGATCTCATCGAGATTGTCGAACGCAAGAATCTCGTCGCGTTCGTAGCTTACCAATTTCGTTTTCACCCAGGCCTCCAATTGATTAAAGCTCGTCTGGAAGCCGGCGACCTCGGTTATCTCGCTGCGGCCCACATTGTGAATGGTGAATATCTGCCCGCGTGGCATCCCTATGAAGATTATCGGCAAAGCCATGCCTCACGCCGCGCGATGGGCGGTGGTTGTCTCGCTATTCAAACTCACGAATTGGACTATGCGCTATGGTTCTTTGGGCTGCCGTCAACCGTGTACGCGGTCGGAGGTCATCTGAGTCGTCTCGAAATCGACGTGGAAGATAGCGTTAGCCTGTTGATGAAGTGCCAATTTAGAGATCGACCGTTTCCGGTCCATATCCATCTGGATTATCTTCAGCGACCGCCGCAGAGGACCTGTGAAATTTACGGCGATGCCGGAAAGGTTCGCTATGATTACTACACGAATGCGGTGGAATTCAGCGAAACGGCGACCGGGCAAACTGAACTCAGTCGGTTCGAAGGCTTCGACCGCAATCAAATGTTCATGGATGAATTAAAGCACTTTGTCGCGTGTGTCCGAGGTGAGGACAAACCTGTTGTTGACCTGCGGGAAGGCCGTCGGAGTATGTTGGTATCAGATGCTGCAGCGAGGTCACTCCAGAACGGGACGGCAGTCACAATCGACAATGTCTAACGGCATTCTCGCACTCATTCCCGCCCGCGGCGGTTCCAAGGGAATTCCGCGTAAGAACCTGATGATACTTGCGGGCAAGCCGGCGATTGCATATTCAATTCTGCAAGGAAAGGCCTCAACTTACATCGATCGAATCATCGTCTCCACGGACGATAGCGAGATCGCGGCCGTGGCGCAGGAATGGGGAGCGGAAGTTCCCTTTATCCGTCCCGCCGAATACGCACAGGACCTGTCACCAGACATAGACGTTTTCAGGCATGCTCTAACCTGGCTTCGTGATGCTGAAAATTATTGTCCTGAGTTGGTCGTTCATCTGCGGCCGACCGGACCTGTTCGGGAGGTCGCTGTCATCGATCGTGCCATTGACGTCCTATTGCAACACCCCCAAGCCGACGCCGTTCGCTCGGTGAGTGTTGCGCTTCAGACGCCCTATAAAATGTGGCACATCAACTCCTCGGGGTCTCTCAAACCATTGCTTCGACTCCCGGAAATTGCCGACTGCCAATCTCTGCCGCGTCAGCAACTTCCGATCGTGTACTGGCAAAACGGCTACGTGGACGTGGTTCGTCCCAGGGCTGTTCTTTACAAGAATTCAATGTGGGGAGATTCGGTTCTGCCATTCGTCATCGACGAGTCCATGTTCGAACTCGACTATCCGGAGAACATTCCGCAGATCGAGCAAGCCTTGCTCGCGATCGAGCATGGAACAAAACCTATCCACAAGACGGGTGAGAGACACCCGGTTTAGATTCACAGGCCCCTCGTTGCGGCGCCGCGCGAGTAACCGTTCAAACAAGGAGAACGCCATGAGCAGAGTCGTTCAGATCGACAGCCATCCAGTTGGCGATGGAAACCCGTGTTTCATCGTGGCGGAGATTGGCATCAATCATAACGGAGAACTTGGCCTCGCAAAAAAATTGATTGATGCTGCAGTCCTGGCAGGTTGTAACGCAGTAAAATTTCAGAAGCGGACCATCGACGTCGTATACACTGCCGAAGAACTGGCCAAACCACGGGAGAATCCTTTCGGCCCTACTAATGGAGATCTGAAACGTGGCCTTGAATTCGGTATCAAGGAATTCAAGGAAATCGATGCCTATTGCCGGGACAAGGACATTCTCTGGTACTCCTCGTGTTGGGACGAAGCATCCGTTGACGTAATGGAACAGTTTTCCCCTCCCTGCTACAAGATTGCATCTGCATCCTTAACTGATGATGCGCTCCTGCGGCACCACCGGAAATACGGCCGGCCAATTATCCTCTCAACGGGAATGAGCACTCTGGAACAGATCGATCATGCAGTAGACGTTCTGGGTCCGGAGAAGTTGATCATCCTTCACTGCACCAGCACTTATCCTTCGCAAGTCGAGGAATTGAATCTACGGGCGATTCACTCGCTCCGTGATCGTTACCAAGTTCCCATTGGTTATTCGGGCCATGAAGTCGGACTGGCGCCATCCGTTGCAGCGGCGGTCCTGGGATCATGCATGCTCGAGCGCCACATCACTCTGGATCGCGCGATGTGGGGCAGCGATCAGGCAGCTTCTGTTGAATGGCAGGGCTTCTGGCGTCTCGTCAAGGACGTTCGCGCGATCGAGAAGTCAATGGGCGACGGCATCAAGCGACTCTATCCGAGCGAGGTTCCGATCATGAATAAGCTTCGCCGGGTCGGAAACGCCGGCACCAACGGAGTCGCGCCGAGCGCCGCCTAAGTGGACGTTCTTCTGTACCCAATCCCAAATGACTAGCATTCCGGACCTGTTCGATCTCAGCAACCGGGTCGCCATTATCACCGGCGGGGCCGGATTTTTGGGTATCCGCCACGCGGAAGCTATCGCTGAAATGGGAGGAACGCCCGTTCTGCTCGACATCGAGGAACGTCGCGTCCAGAGTGCCGCCGAGGCAATCGCAAACAGATATCGAGTTCCAGCCGTCGGAATCGGTGCAGATATAACCAGATTCGACAGCGTGGCGAAAGCACTTGCTGTGGTCCTCGATCGCTTTGATGCAGTGCAGATTCTGATTAACAACGCGGCAAACAATCCCAAGATGGAAGGACCCGAGGCAACACGTGGGCACTGGTCGCGCCTCGAGAATTTTTCCATCGCCACTTGGCAGCAGGACATCGCTGTAGGATTAACCGGGGCGTTTCTGTGCAGTCAGGTCATCGGCTCCGAATTCGCGCGCCGCGGCCGTGGCGTCATTCTCAACATAGCTTCCGATCTAGGTGTAATCGCACCGGATCAACGAATATATCGCGAGTACAATTTACCGGAAGAAGAACAGCCGGTTAAACCTGTTAGTTATTCTGTGGTCAAGCACGGATTGATTGGTTTGACGCGTTATTTAGCAACCTACTGGGCGGATCGCGGCGTTCGTGTGAATTCCCTGTCCCCTGGCGGAGTCTCCAACGGCCAGGACGAAGCATTCGTACAGCGGCTCACTACCCTGATTCCGCTCAAACGAATGGCGCAACCTGATGAATACAAAGCTGCAATCGTGTTTCTCGTTTCCGATGCATCGTCCTATATGACCGGCGGTAATCTGATTATCGACGGCGGGCGAACCGTATGGTAAGCGATATCCGCGTGCTCGCACTTGATATCGATGGCGTCATCACCGACGGCAGCGGGATATTAAATCCCCCGGATGAGTACGAACCGCGATTTGATTTCCACGATTTGGACGCGGTTACGTCAGCGCGCCGCGCGGGATTCAGGGTCGTATTCGTGACCGGCGAAGATTCAAAGCTGGTTGATCGCATTGCCAACCGTTTCGGCGTCGAACGCGTTACACGTGGAGCCAAGGACAAAGTTCTTGCACTGGAAAGCCTTGCGCTGGATTTAGATATTCCGTTGAGCTCTTTTTGTTACGTTGGGGACAGCGATCGCGATGCGCCAGCATTATCCCGGGTAGGTTTGGGATTTGCACCGGCAAACGCCACCCCGGCTGCGAAAGCGGCAGCGCATCGTTTGCTCATGAGCCGCGGGGGCGCGGGAGCTGTAGCCGAGGCAGTTACTCTATTGGATCTGATGAAGAGCGATTCTCAATCGAGCGGCGTGTTTCAAGACGCACTTCGAAAAAGCATAGAGGCGAGTATCTCGGCACATCAACAATTGCTTCAGGAATCAGTCCCGACCCTGGTGCAAATCACCCAGGCATTCGTGAGAGCGATTAGAACCGGAAACAAAATTTTGCTTTTCGGAAACGGCGGCAGCGCAGCGGATGCGCAGCATGTAGCTGCTGAGCTCGTCGGCCGTTTCGCGCACAACAGCGATCCATGGCCGGCGATCGCACTCACAACGGACACCTCAGTATTGACGTGCGTCGCGAACGACTGGGAGTACGCTGAAATTTTCTCTCGCCAGGTTCGCGCACTGGCGAAACCCTCGGATGTCGTCGTTGGTATCAGCACGAGTGGGCAGTCACCGAATGTTCTTCGCGCTCTTGAGTCGGGACGCGCGTGCGGTGCATTAACCATCGGCTTCACCGGAGCAAGGGGCATCCATCTTCTTGAACATACCGATATATGCTTCTGCGCTCCCTCGGATGTGACACCCAGGATCCAAGAGCTCCATCTGCTTGCGTGGCATTCGATCTGTGAGATGGTCGAGCGAACGCTCATCGGCGCTTGACTCGTCCGCGTTCACGAAACCTTACTCGCGATGGATGGAAATGTTTCTCTCTGTTCCGAAACTCTCGACGAGCGCTACCTGGATTTTCTACAGAAAACCAGTCCGGTTTTCGCGGCCTTCCCACAAATCGAACCTCTCCGGTATTTTATTTTCAGAGAATTGCTCGTCCAGCAACGGACAAGAACCTGGACAGAAATAAGCAAACATTGGTTGCGGCCCATTGCACAGCGGCCGGGCAAACTGCGCAAGCCACGCAAAGCCGACCTCATTCTGATGATCGAAGGACTCCGCGAGGTTATTGTTGACGCCATCCTGCCGGTATACCGGGAGCTGTCCTCCCTAGGTGCCAGTGTTGAACTGGTCGGAGCTGGCGGTGCTGCGAATCTGCCGCCCGAGGCCCATTATTTCCAGTGCCCTTCATACCTTTTCCCCCCCGAGTGGGCCCGAACGGCATGGGATGCCTTGTGCGACTGCTTTCATGAACTCCAATCGAGACCCCTTCAGCGAGCTTTCAACGATTTTTCTACGGACATTCACGCGCTCGTGGAGGGCTTTCACCGCTTGCTCGATGATGTAAATCCGAGAATGGTTCTAGTGGCATCAATGCAGTTATTCAGCGGTAGCAGTCTTGTAGTGGCGTCCCGGCAGCACGGAATATCTACGGTTTTGTTGCAGCATGGTATTCTCCAGCCGCTCTACCTGCCGCTCGTTGCCGACCAGATGATCACCTGGGGAGAATCATCCACGGAGACCCTGACGGCCCTTGGAGTATCACGGGAGAGATTAATAGCACTGGGCAGTCCACGGCATGACCTGATGAGCCCGTCGGGCGACGGAAGCGCGAAACGCGCGCTGCTGAAAGCGCTTTCGCTTCCGGACAAGCCTACATTTGTTTTTTTCTCGAACGGCAACGACTTACTTCGAAACGGCACCGCTCCGCAGGAATGCGCCAGCTGGCTAGAAGGAATGGCCTCTCAGTTTTCGACCAGAATAAATGTGGTTGTGCGCCTTCATCCGAACGAGGACGGTCTGCTCTATCAGAACTGCCCCCATGTTCGCGTCACAAAGGATGTCCCTTCACTGAACGTCACGCTGGACGGTTGTGACTGGCTAGGATCCCTCTGTTCTACTGTGCTATATGATGCCCTCCTCTTCAACAAACCCGTGTGGCAATTCCATGCCGATGGATGGGCAGATCTCGCGGAAAACTGGAAGCAAGGACTAGCGCGTCGAATCGCGTCGGCCGACGAACTTCGAACCGAAACGGAAAACATTTTATCGCACAATGGTATTGCGTGCGTAGATCCTCAGTTGGCTACTCGCGTTTTCGCCAATCACCGCCGTGCTGGACGCGCAATTGCCGATTTCATCCAGGAACGACTCCAATCCCAGCAATAAGGACGTTATGACTTACATTCTCGGAATCCACATTGGCCATGATTCGAGCGCGGCACTCGTCCAGGATGGTACCATCGTCGCGGATGTTTCAGAAGAACGCTTCGTTCGCGTTAAGCACTATGCCGGCCTGCCTTTTGAATCAATTAGATTTTGCCTCCGCTATGCCGGCATCGAAGAAACCGATATCGACGTGATCGCATTTTCGAAATCCAGCGCTCCCCGCGGGGCGGACCTGTTGTTTCCGAACATAGACTTTCGCCGCCGCGATGTTCGCGGAATCTTGAAGGAAGCCGTTCTTCCGATCGTAAACGGCGGCGCGCCTCGAAGTGGTTTGCCTGTCTATTTGGCACCGTTCCAAACCTCGAAAAACGTCGAAGTGGATTTCGTTGAACACCACAAAGCTCATGCAGCCTCGGCCTATTATACCTGCGGGCGTCCTGTTGCCGAGAAAGTTACGGTCGCCACTCTCGACGGGGTCGGCGACGGAGTCTCCTGCGCTATTTGGCGCGGACAGAACGGCTGTCTGAATCCTTTATTTAAAGTCAACACGACTGGTTCCCTGGGTTGGTTTTACAGCAATGTCACCGAAGCTTTGGGCTGGTGGCATGGCGACGGCGAAGGCACGACAATGGGCCTCGCGCCATATGGCGATCCATCCAAGGCGAACGGCGTCTTTGACGGATTTTATCCGAGATTCGAAAATGGCCAATTGATGGAATCGATTGATTTCGGTCCGCTGGAATCTCTCGAAATTGCGGGCGCCCGCCATCATCACCTCCCGGGTGCTGTCACCCTCCGTAACCTCCTTTCTCGACATCAACCCGAGGATCTCGCAGCCGAAGCGCAGTCAGTCCTCGAACGAGAGGTCATGAATCTGGTATTACCGTGGATGGAACGGGAAGGCACTGACGCTCTGGCGTGCGCCGGCGGGGTCTTCCTGAACGTCAAATTAAATCAACGAATCTGGTACAGCGGACATGTCAAGCACCAGCATATTTTCCCGAATGCCGGAGATTCCGGCCTGGCAGTGGGAGCAGCCTTGGCCGCCTACCACTCGCGCTACCCTGAAGCACCATTGAAACCTATAGACAATCTCTACAAGGGTCCGGAGTTTTCAGTTAAGGAAATTGAGGCCATCATCAAGGCAAGAGACATCAAAGTTTTCCGGCCCGATGATCTCGTCTCCACTATTGCTTCGGATCTCGCGCGCAATAAGATCGTCGGCTGGTTTCAGGGCCGCATGGAAAGCGGGCCGCGCGCTCTCGGTACCCGCTCGATCCTGATGAGCGCTAACGAAGGTACCAACAAAGACGTCATCAACGCCCGAGTAAAATTTCGGGAACATTTTCGGCCGTTTTGTCCGAGTCTCCTCGCCGAAGCAGCCGGAGCGTACATCCGCGCCGGACGCAATGAGGAGTTCATGATAACGTCTTTCGACGTAACCGAAGAAAAGAGATCCCGCATCCCTGCGGTTGTTCACGTCGATGGGACCCTCAGGCCCCAGCTGGTCCGTCCCGATATGAGCCCGCTTTTTTACGAACTCATCAAAAAATTCGGCGAACTCACCGGCGAGCCTTTACTGCTAAACACTTCCTTTAATATCAAGGGGGAGCCGATCATCTCTCATCCTCGCGAAGCGATCCGCTGTTTTTACGATAGCGGCTTGGATACTCTGGCTCTCGGGCCGTTTATCCTGAGAAAGTAACTGGATCGCCGCAGATTGAGCAGCCAATGGGCATTAACGAACAAAGCCTAGGAAATCCCGTCGCGGAAGAGTTTATCGGCGAGAAAGCCGCGGATGATTCAAAATCCGTGGTGTTCGAAGACGATCTTCTTTGGGGCGTTGCTGCATTACAGGCACGCCGGGATGCGGTGCGCGACCATCAAAAGCAATTCGCCGAACGCCGGCAAAGCTGGATTCGGAACAATAAATACTTTTACCGTTCCGTCGAACGTCTGTTCCGCTTTATTGTTGAGCCCGGACGCCGAGTTCTGAATGTTCGGTGCCAGACCGGTTTTTTTCTAAATGCCGTAGATCCCGTGCGCGGAGTAGGCGTCGAACTATCCCGCGAAATGACTGAAATAGCCCGTCAGAGACACCCGCAATTCGACTTTGTCACCGCCGATCCAGAGGAACTCAGCGTCGACGACATATTCGATTACATAATCTTTTGCGATATCAACGACACCGTAGACCTTGTCGCTGCACTACGCCGCTTAACGAACCTATGTCAGTCGCATACCCGGCTTATTCTGTATAGCTACAATCACCTGTGGCAACCGGTAAACAAGATTGCGGAAGCCCTACGCATCAAAATGCCGTTACCCGAGCAGAACTGGCTTTCCGAAACAGATCTCAAAGGCCTCCTCGGGATTGCGGATTTCGAATGGTTGCGAACCTATCGCGTGGTCCTCTTTCCAAAATGGATCCCGCTGATAAGCGAGTTCATCAATCGCCTCATTGCTCGGCTGCCGATCATCAATCGATTGTGCATGATCAACGTCCTCGTCGCACGCCCAACGTTAAAGGCATACGACCCGCAAACAGTAAGCGTTTCAGTTATTATTCCGTGCAAGAATGAAAAGGGAAACATCGAGTCGGCGGTGCGGCGTATTCCCGAAATGGGCAAACATACCGAAATTATTTTCTGCGACGACAACTCTAACGACGGCACATCCGATGAAGTTCGTCGAATCCAGCGCAAATATCCAGCCAAAGATATAAAGCTCGTAGCGGGACCCGGAATATGCAAAGCACAAAACGTCTGGACCGGATTTAATGCGGCCAGCGGCGATGTGTTAATGATTTTAGATGCGGATTTAGCAGTGATGCCGGAAGAACTCCCATATTTCTTCAGCGCCCTCGTGGATAGAAAAGGAGAGTTTATTAACGGCTCGCGCATGGTTTACCCGATGCAGAAGATGGCAATGAAATTCGCCAACATGGTTGGAAACAAGTTATTCGGTTTATTATTTTCCTCTCTGCTGAATCAGCCGATCAAAGACACTCTCTGCGGTACCAAGGTTTTGTGGCGATCAGATTGGCAACGGATCAGGTCAATTCTCGGCTCCTGGGGCGTAGTGGACCGATGGGGCGATTACGAACTGCTCTTCGCTGCAACTAAATTACATCTGAAGATTGTCGACTTGCCAGTCCACTACCAGGAAAGAGTTTACGGCGCCAGCAAGATGGTGCGGGTATTCCGCAACGGTTTAACGATGCTCAGGATGTGCGTTGCGGCATTTCTAAAACTCAAAATCGGATTTTGAACGAATTCTGCCTTGGATTTTCCGCTTGGTCGGATATTCAAATGACCCGAACATCGGCTGCTAGTAGCCTGTAGCCGCCGAATCCCTGTTTCGCATTGGTCGACGGTTCACCGAATCCAGCTGTTTCGCGGCTCGTCGCAAAGTTCGTTATATTGACGCAAGTGTTACAGTCCACTAGTCAGTTTTCGAACCGGGAGAGGTCATCTGTAATGCCTATTGGGGTAGTACATCGGCGTCAGCGACTTTGGGCGATTATCAGCGCGATCTGGCTTTTCGTGATTGTCTTGATCTTTGTCGCGGTTCAGATTTCCCGCGTAAATACGCCGATAGCCGGTTGGCTCAACAAATTCGCTCACGTGCTATACAAACGATAATGCCCGCACAGACTCTAGAACTCCTCAGAGCTGCGGTAATTGCGTTGGCGTACGCTGCCGGAACAGGGGCTGTCGGTAATCTTATCCTCTTCCCTCTGCTTCGTTCGCAACAACCCATCGTCTGCAACCGAATCAGGCATATCGGCGTGCTCTGGCTCGGGTTCGTGCTCGGCCAAGGCATAGTCGGACTTTTATGGCTTTGCCTATCGTTGGCAGGCGTTTTTCACCCTCTGGCTGTCTGGATACTGCTCGTAGCCGCCGGGCTGATCGCTACGCTGAAGATGCGGGCGCATTCGGAAACGTCCCGAGAGTGGGTTCATCACATCTGGAAGGACACCGCGCGTTTCGTATACGGCGGCAATTCGTCATGTCTACCGATCGGCGCCGCAATTGTGCTTCTGATCCTATTTCGGGGTTTGATGTCGCTCGATCCACCTTCAGTCGATGATGGCCTTAAACATTATCTCGTATGGGCGAGAGCGATCGCGAGCGCTCAGCGGATCGCCTTCCAACCGGCTTTGCACCCTTATTATGGCCTGCTGCCAATGCAGGTTGAAATGCATTGGGCGGCGCTGTTCTCAATCTCCACGGAAACAGCGGTAACCGTTTGGGATTACTGCTGCTCGTTGAGTTTCCTCGCCGGAGTCGCAGTACTCGCGTGGTGCATAAGTTCCAATCGCACTGCCGTTCGCCTCGCGGTTCTCATTATGCTTAGTACTCCTGCCTTTTACATGATGATGGGAGCCGGAAAGATCGACAACGCGAGCGCACAATACGGCATCGCCGCGTTTGTTGCAGTCGCTTCCTTTCCGGCTATGTCCGGCTTGGCAGCGACCCTGAGCGGTCTTTACGTTGGCTGGGCCCTGGCAAGCCGCTACACAAACGTCATCGTTTTACCGGGACTCCTGTTATTTGCCTTTGTCATCATGCGTTCGGAATTGAAAAGGTCCCGCCGCGTCTATAATCGCAAATCTCAGGCATGGCTTTTAACCGCGTTTGCATTTGGAATCGGAGCAATGCTGGCGGGTGTGCCCATGCTGTTAAAGAACTGGTTGTTGGTGTCGTGCCCTCTGGCGCCTCAATTCGGGTGTGATGGAAGCGCCTGGTCGGCTCTATATCGGGAACATACTTCGGCGCTGCAAAACATAACGCCTACGGATTTCTTGCTGTATCCGTTCGTTTGGACGTTCTCGGTTCGCGAAAGTATGCTTGGAAACATCTCTCCGCTTTTTGTAGGCCTTCTCCCCATCTGGTGGGCTTATCGTCGAACGGCTGCACTGAATCGCACATTTGGAACAGCCGCTGCTGGCCTGGCATCGCTCGGCGCATGGATCGCTATAGAACCATTGGTTCTATTCACGCGTTTCCTGCTGGTTCCCTTAGCGCTGCTTGCGATTCCCCTCGGTCGAGCCCTGGTCGCTGCTCAAGAAGACCACAACCACAATCGATCAGTCCGGTTTCTCTTAACGGGCTCTCTGGTACTGATTTTTCTTTTCATGCTGTTTGACAGCCGAGGTATCCTGTATGCAGGTCGATATGTTGCGGCTCTTGATAATAGAGCTGATTGGTATCATTCACGTCAGGGCTATGATGTGGCGACCTGGCTGAACCAACATTTAAAACCAGGAGAGCGCGTTGCGCTCGCAAACTATAAAGGTCATCGATATTTTATCCGGCCCGAAGTATTGCAACAGGCTGAGTCTGAACAAGAGTTGCAGTGGCTTTGGCAGAACGGACGATGGCTCTACGGCGGAAGCAGCAGCATAACCCCGGTCTCTTGGCGACCGGATTTTTGGAACTTCTACGTCGATCGAAAGTTCACATATGTCGTCGTTACAAACGGTAAATTAGCTGAGGCGTTGGCAGCATGGCCTAAACTTCTATACGGCAAAACGGTAAACGCCGTTGCTTCCGGAGCCGTAAACACGGTAATCAAGATCGGAAACGAGCCACTTCAACCGGTTAACCTCGCGGGCCGTGCGACAGAGGAACATTAATGAAGAGTATGCTTGTGACAGGATCCAGCGGACTTATCGGATCGGAAGTTGTCAGTCACTTCGATGCTCTGGGCTGGCAGGTCCACGGCATAGACAACAACATGCGCGCCGACTTTTTCGGGCCGCAGGGAGATACTCGTTGGAACCAGCATCGGCTCGCTGAAAGCTGTCGCCGGTTCACCCACCACGAACTTGATATTCGGGACAGAGCGGCGATCGCTAATTGTATCGACAACTTGCGTCCGGACGCCATCGTCCATACGGCGGCTCAGCCAAGCCACGATCTCGCGGCCCGACGACCCTTTGACGATTTCGACGTGAACGCCGTCGGAACGGTGAACCTTCTCGAATCATTCAGGCAGTTCACGCCCGAATCAGCCTTCGTCCTGATGTCAACTAACAAGGTTTATGGCGATGCCCCTAACGAGCTTGCGATGTCAGAATTGGAAACTCGCTGGGACTATAGTCGTCCTGAGGATTATAACGGCATTCGGGAGGACATGAGAATAGACCGTTCCAAGCACTCTGTCTTCGGTGCATCTAAAGTCGCCGCGGACGTGATGGTACAGGAATACGGGCGTTACTTCGGGCTGAAAACCTGCTGTCTGCGTGGGGGCTGCCTCACGGGGCCAAATCACTCGGGGGTCGAGCTCCATGGCTTTCTGAGTTATCTGGTAAAGGTCAATCTCACCGAAGCCATCTATCGAATTTATGGCTACAAAGGAAAACAAGTCCGCGACAATATACATTCGCGGGATGTTGCCCGCCTTATTGAGGCATTTGTGAAGCGTCCGCGCTGCGGCGAAGTTTACAATCTCGGCGGTGGCCGGCAAAATTCCTGCTCAATCTTGGAGGCATTCAATCGAATTGAAAACTTGACCGGAAAGAAGACGCGCTATGAATATGTCGAGCAGAATCGGGAAGGAGATCATATCTGCTACATTTCCGATCTCGCCAAAATACGCGAACATTTCCCTGAATGGGACATCTCCGTTACTCTCGATACCATTTTTGAAGAAATTTACGCGTCCTGGAACGAACGAACGAGCGCTACGGCTTTAACATCAGCGGCCGACGGTCAGCTTTCAATCACAAACTAGTCTGCACTCTGTGACTTCTTTCTTTCGATCTCCGGCCTTTCCCTTTCTTCGATCGTGAAGTCTTCCTTAGCTCGCCGGCTGCCGGCCACTAATACGTCTAATCGGGTTTTGGTCATTTCCTGGAGTGTCCCACCGATGCCATCCGGCTCCGGCGTGATTATCGGAAATCTTGCAAAGCAGTTCGCGGCCGATGAAATGATTCTCGCCGGAGAGCGACCGTTTAAAAGACCAGCCGTTACCTGGCGAGCGGAGTGGCCACAGATTACGTATATTGCTCATGAATGGCCTCCTACCTGGCGCGGAAGCCGTTGGTGGCGGCGGTTACAGCTGCCCTTAATGCTTTGGCGCTGTATCCGGCTGGTCAAGCGGTCTGCTCCCTCCTCTATCTTGGTCGTCTTTCCAAATGAAGAATTTCTGCTCATTGGTTATCTCACAAGTTTAATTGGCCGCCTTCCGCTGTTCGCCTATTTTCACAATACATATATTGAAAATCGGCGCGGTCTGGCCTTAGACCTAGCGCGGTGGCTGCAGACGCGCGTTTTTTCGAGGGCACGACACGTGTTTCTGATGAGCGAAGGGATGGTGGAGCTCTATCGTAAAAGATATCCTCAGGTTCAATGCTCTGCACTTCTGCATTCGTTCAACGAAAGCGTTCCTGAATACAAATCTTTGCCCGAAATCCATTCTCCCGTGCGGATTACTATTTGCGGCAATATCAACGAAACCTGCCGGGATGCCACCGTTCGATTTTCCAAAGCGATGGCTCGGATAAAGGGAATAGCTTTGACTTTTCTTTCCGCTACGCCGCGCCGGGAGCTGATCGAGCTTGGCTTGCTTCAGAATGGCGCGCGTCATCAGACAGTATCTCGTGACGAAGTTATTGACCGGCTACAAGAAGCAGATATCGTGGTCCTGCCACACGGGTTTACCGGCAACAGTTCGCCGGACGAATATCGGACGATCTTTCCGACAAAAACCATCGAATATCTGATCTGTGGCCGCCCTATTCTGGCTCATACCCCACCGGATTGTTATCTCACGCGGTTTCTTCGAAACCACCAATGTGCCCTGATCGTCGACACACCGTGCATAGCCGCGTTAGTGGAAGCAGTTGAGAAACTCCGGGACGATCATGAGCTGAGATCAAAACTCGTAACCGCGGCAACTCGGACTGCAGAGCTCTTTCATGCGCCACGTGTCGCGAACGGGTTACGTTTATCTCTTGAAGGAAATTACGATGCTCGCAGCACCTAACAGCGTGTTCCAAACCGGCATTACGACCGTTGGAGCACGCCCAGTGCCGGAAACGAAATCTCGGTACGCAACGAACAGGATCGAGCAGCTTCTGATCATGGCCACTGTTACTCTCCTGCCGTTACAGGAATATGTCCCGGCAGTCGGTGGCTTTAGCGTTATGTACCTGCTCTTTGCAGGGCAGGCGGCTTACATTCTGGCGAAGCGACCAGAGTGCCTCGCCCAGGTTTGGCTTCATCCATTGTTGCTGGCCATCTACGTGTTTCTTTGCATCGGTTATCTCATCGAAATGTCTCACCCGTATTCATACTACGGTGAGATATTTCAGATGATACAATCATTCGGGGGGGCTGCGTTCCTGGCAAGTTTGTGCCGTGATCGGAAAGCTTTGCGGTACGCAATGTACGGATATCTAGGATCCGGCCTGATCTTCGCGTTCAATCTTCTGTTCTATTCTTATGGTTCTTTGAATGCGGCCAGCGCTGTTGACTACGGAGAAGCGGACCGGATCCGTGACGCGGTGTTCTCCGAAAATCCGCTGGAATACAATCTGAATGGAATGGCGTTTTTTACCGCGCAAGCTACCGCCGTCGCTTGTGCATTGGCTCTTACTGCTCGTTCCCGAATGCCACGATTCGTTTTCCTGGGCGTTGCCGTGGCATCGTTCGTCGCGACGTTTTTACCTATGTCCAGAAGCGGTATCGGAATTCTTTTGGCGGTTTGCGCGACAACGGTCTTCGCCTATGGAATTACCCGAATTAAAACCCTCGTCGCCGGCATTCTATTGGTTGCTACCATGTTGGTTCTAGTACCGGGCGCTGTCTTCTCACGCCTTACATTCTCAACCGAGGTCGATCAATTTGGTAGAATGGAGGGTCGAGCACAAATATACACTGCGTTTTTTCATCACCTTCCAGAGGTTGCTTTAACAGGAGTCGGGACGGGAAATTTTTTGACGGCTTGGGGGCATCAAAGCCTTTATGCGAAATCCCGCGGCGGAGTGTCCGGAGCGCACAACGTTTTTTTCCAAATGGTGATCTACTGGGGCGTATCGGCTTTAGTCGGGCTTGGCGCCATCATCTGGCAAGCCTATCAGTGCCTGCCTGGGCGGTACCGCGACGATGGTCTCGCTATAGGCCTCCTTGCCGTATCCGTCTCGCTTTTGCTGTGGTCGTTGACCGTCCATAACCTTTATGCAAAGGAATTTTCGATTGGCGTCGGCCTTTTAGTTGCTGCGCAACACTGGATTTGGCCTCAAGCAGGCCTCACGCAACGTGCTCGATTGCCGCAAACCTTCGTCCGTCGCTTGCCGCGCATCCGATCTCCTCACCACAGAAGAGCATAAGTTAAAAAAATCGTGGTGCACGAAAATAAAACGCCCAAGTGTTCGCCGTTGCGCGGCGAAGCAGCTGTTTGGCTCAAACGCCATGCAATCTGGGCCTCCGTTTTTGTTTTCTGCTGCGCCGTTACCGTCCGGATGTTCATCACTCTTCGAAGCGATCAGCTCGCACTGATTACGGAGAATTCGGACGCGACAACGTATCTCATACCCGCTATTAAGCTGCTCAAACAGGGCTCCTTCCTCAATAACTTCGACAGCCCGGAGATCAGCCGAACACCTGGGTACCCCGCTTTTCTGGCAGGGATAATGATTCTTGTCGGAGAGAACGTTCGCCGCTTGCTTATTGTCCAAACTTTTATTTTATCGCTTGAGGTACTATTTTTTTACCAGCTCGCCAGGCGGATTACTTACCCAATAACCGCTCTTGTGGCCGGACTTGTTGCCGCCTTTTCTCCGTGGCGCGCGGTTCTCGCTGGATTCCCTCTGACGGAGGGACTCTTCTTGATGCTTTTGACACTAGCATGCCTGCTTCTCAAAATAGCGACGGAATCACACAGCAAAGGCGCTGCTGGAATCGCATCTGCCGCCGCCGGTCTGTGCACGGCAGCAGCTGTGCTGGTACGGCCCGTCTGGCCGCTCATCTTATTAATCGCTGGAGCCTTTTTTCTGCTGTATGGTCCTGCCAGGAAAGGTTCTTGGCTCCTTTTGTCAGTCCTGCTGGTGTTTGCTGTACTCCCAGTGCTGGTATGGAAGACTCGAAATCAACAGGTCAGCCACTTTAACGGTCTATCTGATATTGCTGGTCAATGTGCTTCCCAGATGTTGGGTGCTAGAGTGACAGCATGGGTCACTGATCAAAATAGATGGGTACTTAAGGAGCAAGCCCGATTGGCTGAAAATAGTTGGAAGATGTCAATTCAGGAGCAGGATCGAGAGCGTTGGAGCCGGGCCGCCGCCGTGTTCAGAAATCATCCTCTGCTAACCTCCTATTTGTTTACGCTCAGCGGTATTGAACACGCTCTGCATCCTTCTCCCGACGTTTTATCCCCGCCACGATTAAGCTTTCGGGGCGACTACTGGATCATGGCCGTTGCATGGGGCACTTTATTATTTCTCTCATTTATTGGCATCATATTCGGGGCCAACGAGTTCATCGTCGGATCCCGCGCTTGGCCTCACGCCCTACTCGCAGTTGGCGTTCTTCTGACCATGAGTTCCGGGCTCTGTTTCGGCCAAGGTTCCCGCTACCGTGTTCCTTTAGAGATGGTTGTACCCCTCCTGGCAGCCGCTGGACTCTCCCGTATTCTGTCAATACCCGACCGGCGAACGCTCAGTCAAAGACAAATCACTTCGGGTATGACTCACGACCGATCTGAATAGCTCCCTGGATGAATTCCACTCGCGCAAAAGAAATTTCGCTCGATGAATACACCACATGGTTCGAGCGCCACATCTCCGAAATCGAGGGGCGGTCTCCCTTCCATCAGCCAGGCTGGCTTCGCGCAGCAGCGGCGGCATCCGGATACCGGCTGGTTTTCGTCGGCGTGTTCGATCCGAGCGGATTGATTGCTGTTACTCCCGGTTTCATCCTACGGTACGGACCATTCGGCGTCTTTGGATCGCCGCTTCGCGGTAGTATGACTTCGCATCTGGGACCGATTGGATTTGGCCTAACGAATAAAAATACGCTTTCATCAATCCTGCGACATTCCGGAGCTTTCGCCCGGCGGAACTGGGGAGAT